>PVBE011070246.1_pt1 | contig 96303 bp, 74 predicted proteins | sample 1631181 | NCBI WGS metagenome assembly PVBE01 (sample SAMN08397723, study PRJNA350692) | Marine metagenome, whole genome shotgun sequencing project. | isolation source: water | place: Pacific Ocean | collected 2012-04
CGCCGGCGGAAGACCTCCCGCACCGTGGACACCTCCCCCGCGCCCTTTTCCCGCGCCTTGCGCGTCGCCGCCCTCTCCCTCGCCCTCGGCGCGGGTTGCAGCGACGGCGGCGGCGACGGGTTCATCGACGGGCTCGTGGCCAGCGAGGCGGACCCGACGGGCGTCTACGACGCCACCTACTCGGTCCTGACGTCCAAAGGCTGCAGCCTCTCCCCCGGCGACACGGGCAGCATCGTCGTCGTCATCACGCCGTCGCAAGGGGAGACCTTCCGGATCCACATCCGCCTCGACGGCGCGATCGACATCGGCCCCTTCACGGGTTCGATTTCGGCCGTGTCCATCGGTGAGGTTGAGCTGGCCGTGACCGGCGTTGGCGCTCTCAACGAGGGGACGTCCAACGAGATCCTCTACGACCTCGACGGAACCACCCTGATCGCAGGCGGCGGCCTGATCTCCGGCACCCTGGCCGAGGTCGCCAGCGGCGCGGCGAACTGCACGGTCACGCGCTCGCTGGAGGGCACTACTGGCAGCGGCTCGAATGACCTCCCGGACTTTTTCTGGGCCTTTGAGGTCGCGACGATCGAGGCCGGTAGCGGCTGCCCGAGCGCTCTCCTGGAGCCTGCTGAGGAGCTGACGGGCGTCTTCACCGACCTGGGAAGCGACAGCTTCCTGCTGAGCCTCGAGGACGACTTGGGCGACGTGGACGAGCTGGACGTGATCTCCAGCGGGGACGAGCTCATCGTCAGCGGCAGCTACGTCGAACACGACGGCGCCCAGCAGTGGACCGTCACCATCGACGCCTCGGCGGTCACGGTCTTCGAGGATTTCATCACCGGCAGCCTGAACGTGACCCTGACCGGCGACATCGAGTGCGAACAGGTTCTCGGAATCTACGCCTTGCGCACCTCCACGCCCGCCCTGGTGGGCGACGGCCTCTTCGAGGGTTCCTGGCTGTCGGCGGACGACGGGCGGCTGCGGCCCGTGAACCTGCGCCTGAACGCTCTTCCGCTCGGCGATCGCAGGACCTTCGCCGCCGTCCTGGCCGACGGCGAGCGCCGGCTGCTGCTCTCGGGGAGGCTGCGCACTCCCTGGGAGGTCGTCGGCAGCGTCACCCTCTGTCGCGTCGGCGAAGAGCGCGTCGACGCCGGTCCCTTGCACATGTGGCGCGTCGCGCGTTGATGAGGAGCATGGCGATCGTCGACTTGCAGCGCGCCCTATCCGTCCTCCGCAGGTTGGCGGTCCTCGCCCTGGTCGCCGCCTTGTCGGGCTGCGTCGAGATGCCGATCCGCAACTACACCCTGCACCTCGGCCAGCGCGCCCTGGACCAGGACGGCTGGGAACCGGTCGCCGACCAGTTCACCGTCGGCGTCGAGACCGATACCTACCGGCCGGAGGATGGCTGGGGGATGGAGATGGGTGCGTTCTTCTCGCGTGACGAGGGCTCGCTGCCGATCGAGGGCCTCAGCTCGGTCGATGCCAAGGGGACGTCCTGGGAGGTCTACCTGGGCGCCCGCAAGACGATGCGGCCGCTCGTCGGGGGCGCGCGCCCATACCTCGGCGGGGGTCTGACCTGGATCTGGTCGGACTTCGAGGCCTCCTCGACCGACCTGACATTCTCGGGCAGCGACAACTCGCCGGCCGTCTATCTGCACGGCGGGGTGATGTGGCGCGTCAGCGCGTCGCTGAACGTCGGCCTCGACCTGCGCGTGGTGAGCGGGGCGTCGGCGGACATGTTCGGGGTCGAGGGCGACGCCGATTACGCCCAGGCGGCCATCGGCCTGGGCTTTCAGTTCTGAGGGGCGCCTGGGAGGCGGCACGCGGTGCGCGCCTCAGTGTGCCTCGAGCCAGTTCGCTCCCCAGCCGAAGTCGACCGAGAGGGGCACGCGCAGGTCCACGGCGCCCTCCATGCACTCGCGGACCAGCTCGATGGTCGGCTCCAGCTCCGAGCGGGGGAGCTCCAGCAGCAACTCGTCGTGGACTTGCAGCAGCATCCGTCCGGCCAGAGGCGAATCCTCCAAGCGCGCCTCGAGGTCGATCATGGCGCGCTTGATGATGTCCGCCGCCGAGCCCTGGACGGGAGTGTTGACCGCCGCGTTCTCCGCAAAGGAGCGCGCCCGCGTGCTGGATGAGGTGAGTTCGGGGATCCGCCGCCGGCGGCCCATGAGGGTCTCGACCCAGCCCGTCTCGCGCGCCTCTTCGAGCAGGGCGTCGATCCACTCGCGCACCCGCGGGAAGGAGTCGAAGTAGCGATCGATGAATTGGCGCGCCTCGACCACGCTCAGCCCCGTCTCGCGTGCCAGACGCGCGGGTCCCATGCCGTAGAGCAGGCCGAAGTTGATGGCCTTGGCGCGGCTGCGCAGCTCGCGGTCCACGTCGGCGGGGTCCACGCCGAAGATCACGGAGGCGGTGGAGGCGTGGATGTCCCGTCCTTCTTCGAAGGCCTTGAGCATGGCCGGGTCGCCGGATAGGTGCGCCATGATGCGCAGCTCGACCTGACTGTAGTCCGCTGCGAGCAGCACCCACTCTCCCTGCTCGTCGGCGGCGCGCGGGAGGAAGGCCTCGCGCAGGCGCCGCCCGCGCTTGGTACGCACCGGGATGTTCTGCAGGTTCGGGTCGCTGGATGCGAGGCGTCCGGTGGCGGCGGAGATCTGACTGAAGGAGCAGTGGATGCGTCCCGTGCGCTCGTTGACGAAGGTCGGCAGGCTGTCGACGTAGGTGCTCTTGAGCTTGGAGAGCTCGCGGTAGGCGAGCAGGCGTCGGACGATCTCCACCTCGCCGTACTTCTCCGAGAGGGTCTGGTGGTCCGTGCTCCATCCGGTCTTCGTGCGCTTGGGTCGCTTGACTCCGGCAGCGTCCTGGATGCAGAGCTTCTCGAACAGGGTGGTCCCAAGGGCCTTGGTGCTGTTCACGTTGAACTCCTCGCCCGCCAGGCGGTGGAGGTCGGCGACAGCGCCCTCGAGGTCGGCTGAGAGTTCGACCGAGAGTTCCGCGAGGAGCGCCGTGTCGACACGGATTCCGCGCTCCTCCATGGCGGTCAGCACGCCGGTCAGGGGCATCTCCAGCTCCGCGAACAGCTCCTCGGCATGGTTCTCGGCCAGCTCGCGCTGCATGACCTCCCGCAGGCGGAAGGTCACGTCGGCGTCCTCGCAGGCGTACTCGGCGACCGTGTCGACGGCCACCTGGTCCATCGTCACCTGTTTCTTGCCCGTCCCGATGATCTGCTTGGTGGGGATCTTGTGCAGGTCGAAGAAGCGCAGGGCGAGGTCGTCGAGGTTGTGGCGGCGCGTGCTTCCGGCGGCGCAGAAGCTGGCCACCATCGTGTCGAAATCGGCCGGCGGGACGCGCAGGCCGTTGGCGAGGAAGACCAGAGCGTCGTACTTGTAGTTCTGGCCGATGCGCAGCAGGGAGGGATCGCAGAGCAGGGGTGCGAGGCGTTCGAGGAGCGCCGCGCGACCGCCGGCCAGCACCGGTGGCTCGAGGTTGAAGGGCACGTAGAAGGCCCGCCCGCCCCCGGCGCTGAAGGAGACGCCGACCAGCTCGGCCTCGAGCGGGAAGAGGCTGGTGGTCTCGGTGTCGACGGCGAAGCAGCGCGCTTCGCCGAGCTCGGCGATCATGGCGTCGAGTTCTCCCTCGTCGCGCACGGTCACGTAGTCGCGCGGCAGCTCTGGCCGCTTGCCTTCCATCACGCGCTGCACGAGGCTCTGGAAGTCGAGGGCTCCGAACAGCTCACGCAGCTCTTCGGTGTCCGGCTCGCTCGTGCCCACGGAATCGAGGCCCGGATCGAGGGGCACGTCGCAGCGGATGGTGACCAAATCGAGAGACATCTCGAGCTGCTCGCGGTCGCGCTCGATGTGCTCGCGCGCCTTGCCCTTCACCTCGTCGAGTCCTGCGAGGACTCCCGCGACCGATCCGAAGCGGTCGATCAGCTTGATGGCACCCTTCTCGCCGATGCCCTTGACGCCGGGGATGTTGTCGGAAGCATCGCCCATGATGGCCAGCACGTCGATCACGTGCTCAGGAGTGCACCCGAACTTCTCCCGGACTGCTTCGTGACCCTCGATCAAGAGGTCGATCCCTGGCTTGAAGACGTTGTAGATCTGCACGCGGTCGCTGACGAGCTGCATGAAGTCCTTGTCGCCGGAGACCAGCATGACCTCCCAGCCGAATGCTTCGGCCTGAGTGGCGAGGGTGCCGATCACATCGTCGGCCTCGAAGCCGGGGACCTCGAAGATGGGGATTCCGTGCGCGCGCACGATGGCGCGCAGGTCGTCGAGCTGGTCGACCAGCTCCTCGGGCATGCGCTGGCGGGTCGCCTTGTAGTCGGCGAACTGCCGGTGCCGAAAGGTCTTCCCGGGCGGATCGAAGGCCACGGCGATGCGCTCGGGCTGCTCCTGTTCGAGTAGGCGCCGCAGGGTCATCGTGAAGCCGTAGGAGGCTCCCGTCGGCCGACCATCGCGGGTCGTCAGACCGGAGCGTGCCATCGCGAAGTGGGCGCGGTAGGCGAGGGCGGTGCCGTCGAGCAGGAACAGGCGCATGGAGAGGTGGAGATGGGCGGGTGGGGCGCCGATCAGCGGCGCTCGTCTGGGGTATCCGGCTTCACGGCCCATCTTCCTGCCTGGGGCGTTCGGGTTCCACAGGGTTGCGGGAGAGGGGTGTGACCGGACGTCATTTTCGCCGCCGAGATCCACTTGAGCGGGTAGGTTGGAGCAGGGGAGGATGTAGACCACGACTCGCCAGGGCCCAGAACCGCATGCATAGCCTTCTCGTAGCTCTCCTCTTGGCCGCCGTCGCTTCCAGCTCGCCGTTCGGGTCGGACATCGGCGCTTCCCGGCTCCCCGAGGGCCTGGCGCGCGCTCTGGCGAGGGCGCCCTCCGAACTCGTGCCCGTGACGATCGTGCTGGCTGACCAGCTGCCCCCTCCCGAGCTGGCTGCCGCGAGCGAGGTCAGCGACCGGCGATTGCGGCGTGAGCGCGTGATCGCCCTGCTCTCCCAGCATGCCGCCGCCGCCCAAGCGGATCTCCTGGCCGAGCTCGAGGTCCTGCGGGCCGCCGGGCACGCCGGGCGCATCTCGCCCCTGTGGGTCGCCAGCGTCGTGGGGGCCGAGCTCGACCGGACGGCGGCCCTCGCCATCGCCGCGCGCGCCGATGTGGCCAGGATCCACTTCGCTCCTCCGCGCGGTGTGGAGGTTCTGGCCGCTGCTCCCGCGCTCGCCCTCGCGCCTGCCGCGCCCCGCACCCCGGGGGGCACCTTGCAGTGCGGAGTGGACCTGATCGGCGCCGACGAGGTGTGGGCCCAGTACGGCATCGACGGGAGGGGCGTGGTGGTGGGCGTGATCGACACGGGCCTATGTGTCAACCACGCCGACATCGCCAACCAGGTCTGGCGCAATCCCCTCGAGATCCCCGGCAACGGCCTGGACGACGACGCCAACGGCTACGTGGACGATGTCAACGGCTGGAACTTCGAGAACGACAGCGGCAACGTGGGTGACCACGACGGCCACGGCTCTCACGTGGCCGGGATCGTCGCCGGAAACGGCACCGGCGGCGAGCGCTGTGGGGTGGCGCCGGGCTGCGACGTGATGGTGCTGAAGTTCTTCAACAGCCTCGCGGGCGAGGCGTCGGTCTGGGAGGCCATGCAGTACGGCCTCGACAACGGCGCGGACATCCTCTCGGCGAGCCTGGGCTGGCATCACTCCTGGGGCCCGGACCGGGCGATGTGGCGCATGGTCTGCGACAACGTCACGGCGGCCGGAGTGATCGTCGCCTTCGCGGCTCACAACTTCGGTTGCGCCAGCCCGCCCGACGACGTGACGACCCCCGGCGACGTGCCCTCGGTGATCGCCGTCGGGGCTACCGATTGCAACGACGTGAAGGCTGGCTTCAGCAGTTGCGGCCCGTCGACCTGGGAGAACGTGCCCCCCTACAGCGACTTCCCCTATCCGCCCGGGCTCCTGCGCCCGACCATCAGCGCGCCTGGAGTCTCGGTCCTCTCGCACAACTTGTGTAACGGCTACCTGCCCATGTCCGGCACCTCGATGGCGACGCCGCATGTTGCGGGTGCACTGGCCTTGATGCTGGAGGCGGACCCGACCCTCGACCAGCACTCGGCGGCGGCGCTGTTGAAGTCAACGGCGATCGACCTCGGTCCACCGGGTCACGACAACGAGACAGGTGCCGGGCGCCTGGACGCCTTCGCGGCCGTGACGGCGGCCCTGGCCAATGGAAACTTCTGCGCAGGCAAGCAGAACTCCTGCGGGAGCCTGCCCTCGATCAGTGCCACGGGTCAGTCGAGCGCCTCGGCGACCTCCGGCTTTCAGGTCGTCGGCTCCGACGCCCACGCGAACGAGGTCGGCATCCTTGCCTACACCCATGCGGGCGCGGCCTTCCCACCCGTGCCGTTCTTCGGCGGTGAGCTGTGTCTGCGCTTCCCCTTGCGCCGCGGCCCGGTCGTGCCCAGCGGCGGCACTCCGGGCCTGTGTGACGGCGTTCTAAGTCTCGACATGAACGCGTTCGCCTCGGGCAACGCCGGTGGCGTGCCCGCGCCCTTCCTGCTGGTGCCGGGGACGACGGTCCATTGCCAGTGGTGGGGCCGGGACAGCGGCGACCCCTTCGGTGTCTACCTCACCGACCGCCTCGAGTACGTCGTCGGCCTCTGAGCGCGTTGGCGAGGCCCGCTCGTGCCCGGAGGCGGGTGAGGGAGAGCGCGTTACGGATGGCGGCTGGTGTCGGCGGTCGCGGACGACAGAATGGGAGGCCATGATTCCGACCGACGCGCCCGACCCGCAGGCTCCTGGCCCGGCCCGCGTCCTGGCCGGCGGGTTCCTGATGGGGCTCGCCAACCTGGTGCCGGGTGTCAGCGGCGGGACGATGATCCTGGCTCTGGGGCTTTACGATCGCTTCATCGGTGCAGTGGCCGAGGTCTCCAGCCTGCGGCTGCGACGCGACTCCCTCGTCTTTCTGGCCCTGGTGGCCGTCGGCGCCGTCCTGGCGATCGTGTCCTTCTCCGGCGTGGCCGTGAGCCTGGTGACCGAGCAGCGCTGGGTGGCTTATAGCCTGTTCATCGGCATGACCCTGGGCGGTACACCCGAGCTGCTGCGCGAGTGCCGGCCCGCGAGCCCTGGGGGGATCGCGGGCTTCAGCGCCGGCCTGGGGCTGATGGCAGGCCTGGCCTGGGGAGTGAGCGACGTCGGCCTCGCCGTCTCGACGCCGCTGCTGGTCGGGGTCGGGGCGCTCGCGGCCTCGAGCATGATCCTGCCGGGAATCAGCGGCGCCTACTTGCTGCTGATCTTCGGCGTCTACGAGGTGGTGATCGGCTCCTTCAGCGCTCGGAGCCTGGTGGAGGATACGGCGGCGTCGCTCGAAGTGATCGCTCCGGTGGCGCTCGGCGCCGTGGCGGGCATCGCGCTCTTGAGCAATCTCCTCCAGCGCCTCCTGGCCCGCCACCCCCGGCCATCGCACGCCGTCCTGCTTGGGCTGCTCGTGGGCTCGGTGCTGGGCCTGTGGCCGTTCCAAGAGCCGCAGCATCCCGACCTCGCCCACGACGGCAGGCGCGCCGCGGTCGAGTTCGTGCTCGCGGGAGCCTCGCCGCAGGCGCTTGAGGTCGAGGGCATCTCGGCCCGGACGGCGGAGGGCTGGCGTAGCGCCTACGGCACCATGAGCCTCGCAGGGCGCGAGCACGCCGCCAGGAGCCTGGTGCGCTTCGGACCCGGCGCGGGACAGCTCCTCGGCGCCCTGGCCCTGGTCGCCGCAGGCGTGACCCTGACCCGCGCCCTGGGAGCGCGGAGGGGAGATCGGGCCGAGCCCCGACCACGCTGAAGCGGCCCCTCCCCGCAACCAGGTGCGCCCTGGCGTATAGTGGCTGGTGGCCCCGCGGGTGGGCTGGCGCCCGCACACCGTTCTTCTCACCCTCGCCCGACGCACCGGATCGCCCATGAGTCCCGTTCCTCCCTTCTTTCGTCGGCCCCCGGGGCGAGCAGCCCTGGGCGCCCTGGCCCTGGTGAGCGTCGCGCTCTCTGCCGCGGTCGGCGGCGTTCCCGCGGGAGGGGACCTGACCGCGGTCCACACGACCCGCATCGCCGATCCGAAGCTCAGCGGAGGGGGCGTCGAGGTCGCGTTCCTGCTCTCGCCGCCGGGCGTCAGCGAGCGCGTCATCGTCGAGGCCCTGAACTCCCAGGGCGTCGTGATCCGCACCGTGACTGACGCCCAGATGACGGGCTCCGCGGACCCGATCGAGATCTTCTGGGACGGCCGCAGCGATCAGGGCCGCTTCCTCGGTACGGGTAGCTACAGCGTGCGCGTGCGCCTCGCCTCGGGACAGACCGCCGAGTTGCTGGAGCCGGTCTCCCTCGTGCGCCTGGGGGTGTGCGAGGTCGAGGCCCAGGCGAGCGGAACCAAGGACTTCAGCGTCCCCGACGACGAGTTTCAGCTCGTGTACTTCAAGAAGGGCGGCGTCCTCTACAAGTACTACGCCACGCCCGCCACCCACGAGTACATCTCGCGCACCCAGCCGGGAGAGGTCTCCGACCTCGACCTGGACAATGGCGATCCGCGACCGGCGGTCGCGATCCACACGGCCACCGACGAGCCGGTGCTGTCGGGCGGTGACTTCGAGAAGCGTTCCTACAATTACCCTCTGTGCTACGTCGTCGGCACGCGCCCGCGCTTCGAGTTCACCTTCGGGGACACGAGCACGAGCGCCGGAGGCGGGCAGCAGGGTGTCGGCTACCCCGTGGCGGGGATCGACCTGCGGCTCGTGATCGACGGCGGGGGAGGAGCGTGGACCGTGGAGTCCGATGCGGTCGCGCCGGGGGGTACAGCGGTGCTGGTCGGCCCCAAGCTGCCCGCCTTCCTGGCCCGGCGCGACTGGAACCTCAACCACTCGTTCGAGTACAGCGATGACGGCGGGACGAGCTGGAGCGAGATCCCGGGCACCCACACGATCGCCCACCGCTTCTACACGACCCTCGCCACACCGCGCTTCACGCCCAACGAGACCGGGCAGCAGTACGTCGGCCCCTGGGTCGAGGTGATCGACTACATCACAGGCTGGTCAGAGGCCCTCGGGATCGGCGCCCGGGACGCAGCCGGCCTGGTCGAGGCGGGCATCCGTGGCTTTTTTGGGCAGCAGGGCGCCGTCCCGACCTCCGTCGAGGGCATCGTCTACGACGCCTACCCCCAGGGCGGCGACGGCGGCGCCAACCACTACTTCAACAACGGCCAGCACCGCATCGATCTCTCCGCGCTCTTCGCCTCGCACGCCAACGGCGTCTTCGTGAACTGCTCCGACTGCGCCGGCAGCACCTCGACCATGCTCTCCATGATGGGCGTCGAAAACGTGCAGCTCGTTCACCTGGGGTTCATGCAGTTGCGGGCCATCTGGGGCATCGGGACGTCGGGCTACACGACGAACCTGTGGGGGAACGGCCACGCCTTCAGCTACCACAAGATCATCACGCGCGACGGCGGAGTGCAGGTCTCGGACGCCTGCATGTGGGTGGACGAGGACGGTAACCCCAACAGCACCCCCGGCGTGCCCGGGTTCAATAACGACCGCGAGTGGGACGGTCAGCCCTGGGGCTACAACTATCTGTCGTCCTACAACAACACCGGCAAGTCCCTCCAGGACCTGCCCAAGATCCGTTGAGAGGATGGGGACGATGACCATGCGACTCCTGCTGCCAATCCTGTGTTCACTCACGCTGCTCGCGGGTCGGCCCGCGAGCGGGGCGGCTCAGGGCGCTGCCGGCACGGAGGATCCGCGGCTGGCCGAGGTGCGCATCCTCTACGAGCGCGAGGACTGGCCGGCCGGCGGGAGGCGGGCGGGGTTTGACCTCGGTGCCGTCGAGCTCGGCGGCTATTCCGGTGCTTCCGTCACGGGCCTCTCGGGTCTGGTCACGCGCCGCTTTCGTGCCCTGCGCGAGGGCGACACGGGATTCATCGTCGAGTTGAGGGTCGGCGACAGCGTCGCCGAGGCCCAGGATCAGCTGCTCTCCTGGCTGGCATCCGTCAGCTCCTCAGGGCGCGTTCCCCACGCCCGGGAGCTGGGCTTCGCCGTCGGGGAGCTCGGCTTCGTCGGCCGCTCGCGCCACGGGGACGATCACCCGGCGTGGATCGGATTCGCGCGCGGCAACGTGGCCCTGCGCATCAGCGCCCTGGACCTGCGCCCCGCGGGTCGGCCGCGCCTGGGGGACCTGGCCCGGGCCCTCGATCTCAAGGTCGGTGCCCGGCGCCTCCTGGAACCCGGCGAACCGGTTCCGCACCCCACGATCAGCCGCCTCTCCTGCGAACGCCTGCGGGCTGTGGCCGGAGAAGTGCTGCGCATCGGTGTCGACGTCAGCGATCCCCTGGGAGGTCGGGCTCAGCTCTTCTGGCACCTCGGAGGCCCGGGAACGGGCTACGTGGAGCGCGGTGCGCTCGGGGGCTGGTGGCTCCACACCACGGGGCCCGGCGAGCTGCAACTGACCGTCGAGGCCTTGGGCTCCGGCGGGACCTTCTCCCGTCGCTCCCTGGCGCTGGTGCTCGCCGACGACTGAGGGTTCAGATTCCGCTGCCCGAGCCGATCAGGGCGTTCATCTTGTTGCGCAGGTAGCGGAACACGCTCTGGTGGAGTGGGCTGGGCGTGCCGCCGGCCAGCAGGTTCACCTGCTCCCAGGGGTCGTCGACCAGGTTGTAGAGGGCGTACTTCTTGCTGGGCAGCTCGAACCAGATCAGCTTGTAGCGCTCGTTGCGGATGGTCCGCACGGCGAACTCGTAGGGCCCCGGGCCGTTGGGGTGGAAGATCTCCGAGTAGACCGTCTGGCGCTGGGGATGCGCGTCGGTCTTCTCGAGGTACGGATAGGCGCTGACCGAGTCCAGCTCCACCTGGGGCAGGCTGGCCTGGGCGTCGATGCCCGCCATGTCCGCGACCGTCGCGAAGAGGTCCACGAGGGCGACGAGGTGCGCTACCTCGCGTCCGGGCACGACCACAGACGGCCCCGAGATGATCAGGGGCACGTTGACGCCTCCCTCGTAACAGGTCAGCTTGGCGTGATCCGGGTCGAAGGGCGCGATCGTGCTCTCGCTGGGCGTCCCGTTGTCTCCGGCGAAGATGACGTTCGTGCGGTCGAAGGTGTCGCCGTCGATGCTGGTCAGCAGGCGGCCGATCTCCGAGTCCATGGCCTCGATGTCGGCACGGTAGAAGGGCCGCGGGTCGATGCGGGGGTCTGTGTCGGGCAGGTCCACCGTGTACAGCTCGTCGGGCGGCGTGTGCAAGGGTGCGTGGGGCGCATTGAAGGCCACGTAACAGATCCAGGGCTCGGGAGCGGTCTCGATCCAGATGCGGGCGGCTTCGGCTGTGTCGACCGTCGCGTAGTTGGTGATGACGGAGTAGTTCCCATCCACCCAGGCCGGCCAGAAGAAGAAGTCGTAGGGAGCCTTGAAGTTGCCCAGAGTCCCGGCGAAGTGCGAGTAGCCCGCGATGTTCGGGGAGTAGCCGCCTCCGACGCTGCCGTTGCCGAGGTGCCACTTGCCGATGGCAGCGTGGGCGTAGCCGAGCTCTCCGTGAAGGTCGAACAACTCGGGCAGGATCAACTCAGCGGTGGACAGGGCGTAGCTCGTGGGAGAGAGTCCCAGGGCCATGCCGATCCCCGTGCGGAAGCCGTGCCGTCCGGTCTGGATCGCGGCCCGCGTGGGGGAGCAGACCGGGTTCGCCCAGGCGTTGCGAAACAGCACGCCGCCCGCCGCGAGGGCGTCGATGTTCGGCGTGGGCGGAGTGTCCTGGCCCTCTGCGTAGGCGCCGATGTGGTCCACACCCACGTCGTCGGCCAGCAGGATCAGGATATTGTCCTGGGCGGCGGCGGCGCCTGCCAGCAGGAGTAGGGCGGCGGTGAGGGAGACGGATCTCATGACTTCTGATTCCTCCACAGAAAATGCGATCTGGGCCGGTTGTTTCCCCGCCACCCCGTCGGATGCGGGAGCACGCCATTCCAAGCATGGGAAGTTTGCCACGGAATGGACTATCGTGCCACGAAAGGCGCCATTTCAGGCTGTTTTCGCGGCCACCAGTCCCCCGGGCAGGGGCGTGCTGGCCCGATGCAGTGGCCCCTCGGTCGGCGGGCGCAGCGAGCGCATCCCTTCCTCTCGCTCCGCCCTCCCCACGCCGGCCTCGTTCCCCGCGGGTTCCGAGCCCCTGTGGTGGCCTTGCACATTGCCCGTTTGCGTTGAGTTGAACTCCCTGCGGGCCATCCCCATGCCCCAGCACTCGACGATTCGCAACCTCGTGCTGCTCGTCGCCGCCTTCTCCATCCCCTGCGCGGCGGTACGGGCCCAGGCTCTGCAGCACTCCCTGGAGGGAGAGGACCTCCAGGATCACTTCGGCTATTCGGTCGGCGGCGGGCGGGACTTCGACCTCGACGGCCACGATGACCTGATCGTGAGTGCGGTCTACTACCTGACCCAGGCGGGCTACGTGCGCGTTCTCTCCGGGCGCACGGGCGAGGTCCTGTACGCGATCGAGAGCGAGCACCTGGCGGCAGGCTTTGGTTCCGACGTCTCCAGCATCGACGACGTCAATGGCGACGGCGTAGACGACTTCCTCATCGGCGCCTATTGGGACAGCATCGATGCGCACTACTCCGGAGCGGTGTACGTCTTCTCCGGGCGCGACGGGGAGCAGCTCTACGCGATCTCTGGCATCGAGGCCTTCGACCTGTTCGGCGGTGCGGTCGCCGCCGCGGGGGACGTCAACGCCGACGGCACGCCGGACTTCATCGTTGGAGGGATCGGATCGGACCGCAACGGCGACGGCTCTGGATCGGCCTGGGTCTGCTCGGGAGCGGACGGCGACTTCCTGTGGGAGTTCGTCGGTGACGCGCCCGGCGACCGCCTGGGTTTCTCGGTCGCGGGGGTGGGGGACATCGACCTCGACGGACACGCCGACCTCGCGGTCGGCGGCTTCCCCAGCTCCGGTACGCGCGAGGGGCTCGCGCGCGTGTTCTCGGGAGCTGACGGCAGCGTCATCCGCACACACCACGGCGGCGGGGGCAGGATTCAACCTTTCGGACGGCTTGCTGCTCACGCCCTGTCCGTGATGGCGAACCTGTCCGTGATGGTGAACCTGTCCGTGATGGCGAACCTGCCGGACTGAGGATCTTGCCCCTGGAAGTGCGCTTCCGCCCTCGGCCGGGGGCACCTCAGAGATTCGGTTCCGCTCCGCAGCGGAAGTCGGCCAGGAACAGCTCGAGCTTCGTCTGCCCGCGGAAGGTGTTCCAGCCAGGCGTGTAGACGGCGTGCACGGGCTGGCCCATGGCGAGCTCGTCGATGCGCGATCCCATGCCGAAGGCGAGGGCCTTGAGGACGACCTCGTCGCGCCGCAGCTCCATCATCAGGTGCGTGCGGTCCGCGCCCAACAGACGCGGCGGTTGGGCCAGGCGCAGGTCGCGCGAGAGCAGAACCGGCTTCTCGTTGCGCTCGCCGAAGGGCTGTAGCTTGCTGATGTCGTCCATCAGGCGCGGAGTCATCTCGCCCAGGGGGAGCTCGCCGTCGATCCAGAGCGGGGGCTTCTCGATCTCTCCCAGGCCGAGTTCGGTGGCGCGTGCGCAGAGCGCCTGCCGCAGGTCGTCCACCCGTGCGGCCTCGATGTCCATGCCCGCCGCCTGAGCGTGTCCGCCGAAGCGCCCCATGTGCTCGCCGCCGGCGCGCATCAGCCCCAGGAGGTCGACTCCCGCCACGGAGCGACCGCTGCCGCGACCCGCCCCACCGTCGAGGCCGATCACCAGGGACGGACGGTGGAAGCGGTCGACCAGGCGCGAGGCCACGATCCCCACCACGCCCTGGTGCCAGCCCTGTCCGGCGACCACCATCACGGGCCAGCGTTCGGGGTCCTCGTAGTGCTCGGCCTCGGCCATTGCCTGGGCCGTGACCTCGCGCTCGATCAGCTTGCGCTCGCGGTTGAGGTCGTCGAGCTTCGCGGCCAGGCCACGGGCCTGGTCGCGATCGGTGCAGATCAGCAGTTCGAGGGCCGTGCGGGCGCTGCCCAGCCGGCCCGCGGCATTGATGCGCGGTCCGATCTGGAAGCCGACGTCCTCGGCGGTCAAGCGCAGTGGGTCGAGGCCCGCGACTCCCAGCAGGGCGGCCAGGCCCGCGTGCTCGGCGTTGCCCAGGGAGCGCAGGCCGAAGTGGCCCAGGATGCGGTTCTCGTCCACCAGGGGCACCACATCGCAGACCGTGGCGACGGCCACGTAGGCCATGGCCTCCACCAGGAACTCGTGCAGGTCGGGGCGCACCCGGCCGCCGCCGGAGAGCTCTTCGCACAGTCCCCAGGCGAGCTTGAAGGCCACAGCCGCGCCGCACAGCTCGCGGAAGGGGTACTCGGAGCTGTCGAGCTTGGGATTGACGATGGCGATGGCCGGCGGGAGCGCTCCGATGGGCGGTTCGTGGTGGTCGGTCACGATCGTCTCGACCCCCGCCTCGGCGAGGTCGGTGATGGTCTCCACCGAGGAGGTGCCGTTGTCGACGCTGACGACCACCTTGGCGCCGACCTCGCGCGCGCGTTCGATGGAGTGGGTGCCGAATGCGTAGCCGTCGGTGAAGCGGTTGGGGATGTGCCAGGCGACCTTCGCTCCGACCAGGCCCAGCATCCGCACCAGGAGTGCCGTGCCGGTGACACCGTCGACGTCGTAGTCGCCGTGGACCAGGATCACCTCGCCCTCGCGTACGGCGCGCGCGAGTCGCTCGCAGGCGGCGTCCATGCCCGGCAAGAGGCGCGGGGAGTGGAGCCGCATGAGGCTCGGCGCGAGGTGCTCGGCCGCGGCCTCGGGGTCGCTCACGCCGCGCAGTACGAGCAGTCGTGCGACGATCTCCGGCAGTTCCCGCGCGCGAGCCAGCTCACAGACCGTGTCCTGCTCGACCGTGCGCATCTTCCAGGTGCGGCGATCGGAGACGAGCGGCATGGCGGCAGCATAGCCCGGATCCCGCGCGGGGGTTCACCACAGAGCGTGCAAACGGCGGGCGTCGCCGATCTCCCGCCCTCGCGGCGGCACTTTGCCCACGCCCGATCTTGTGCCGGCCCGACGGGGGGGGGAGACTGACCGTCATGGCGACGGCCGATCAACGACGGGGGGAGGCGTTCCGGCTCCTGCCCGGCGTGGACGAGGCATCGCGCCTCGAATCGATCGCTCCCCTGGTGGAGGGCCCCGAGCGTGAGCTCGTGCTGGGCCTCCTGCGGGAGGTGCTGGAGGACTGGCGCAGCGAGATCGCCGCGGATCGCCTGGAGGCGGAGCAGCTGGCTCGGCGCCTCGAGGAGGAAGACCTGGCGCGCGAGGTGACCTCGCGCCTGGTCCGCGATCGTGGCAGGGGCTTGCAGCGCGTGGTGAACGCCACGGGCGTCGTCCTGCACACCGGCCTCGGCCGCGCCCCGGTCCACCCCGAGGCGGCGGCGGCCATGGAGCGCGCCGCCGCGGGCTACTGCGTGCTCGAGGTCGACCGCTTCAGCGGGGAGCGCAACGAGCGCGACGGGCGAGTCGGTTCCCTGCTCGAGCGCCTGACCGGCGCCGAGGCGGGGATCGCGGTCAACAACAACGCCGGGGCGGTGCTGCTCTGTCTCCAGACCTTCGCCTCCGGGCGTGAGGCCATCGTCTCGCGCGGCGAGCTGGTGGAGATCGGCGGCTCGTTCCGCGTGCCCGAGATCATGGCCCGCGCGGGGGTCGCCCTGCGCGAGGTGGGGACCACCAATCGCACGCGAGCGGCGGACTACGAGCGCGCCGCGAGCGATGGCGCCGGATTGTTGATGAAGGTCCACACGAGCAACTACCGCGTGGTCGGTTTCACCCATGAGGTCGATCCCGAGGAGCTGGCGGCCATCGGTCGGCGCACCGCGACGACCACCGCCTTCGACCTGGGCTCGGGCCTGCTGGAGGTCGCCGGTGCGGCACCCCTGGACATGCTGGGGGCCGAGCCCCTGGTGCGGGATGCGGTGGCGAGCGGAGTCGATGTGGTGACCTTCTCGGGTGACAAGCTCCTGGGCGGGCCTCAGGCCGGGTTGATCGTCGGCTGCCGCTCGGCCCTCGACGCTCTGCGGGACAACCCGATCTACCGCGCCTTGCGCTGCGACAAGGTGACCCTGGCGGGGCTGGAGGCGACCCTCGAGCTGTACCTCGCCGGGCGCGCCGACGAGTTGCCCGCGCGCCGTCTGCTGTCCGTCAGCGTGGAGCAGCTCGAGCCCGTCGCCGCCCGCATCGCCCAGGCCATAGGCGCCCTGGAGGGGTTCGAGGCCGAGGCCGGAGCGGGGCATTCCCAGCCCGGCAGCGGCAGCGCTCCCGGGGTCTTCCTCGACACCTGGATCGTGCGCGTGCGCCACGCTGAGCGCTCCCCCGACGAGCTCGCCGCCGCCCTGCGCGCCGGCGACCCGCCGATCTTCGCGCGCATCCACGAGGAGCGCCTGCACCTCGATCCGCGCACCTTGCTCGAAGGCGACGAGCAGCGACTGCTGGCCGCGTTCACCAACCTCTAGGCGCTGCGCCGATCGCTTCGGGCGTTCCGGCGCGGTTCAGGGTTCGATGCGGCGCGCGAGCGCCTCCACCAGAGCGGGCGTTCCGAGGATCACATTCTCCGTGTCGGCCCGATCCGAGGCCCAGGTCCGGTGGCTTCCGCCGGCCTCCTCGATCAAGATCTGCGAGGCGCGCAGGTCCCAGGGGTGGAGCGCGGCGTCGAGCATGACGTCCACCGCTCCGCGCAAGGCCAGGGCGTGGCCGAAGCAGTCCGTGTAGCCGCGCACCAGGTCGAGCTCGCCGAGCAGTTCGGCGTGCATCGCGCCCAGACCTCCCTCGCGCATGCGGTCGGGGTCCTGAACGGCGAGCAGGGCGCCAGCGAGGGTCTCGCGCCCCGAGACCCGCACCCGCTGTCCGTCGCACCAGGCGCCCATGCCGCGGGCCGCGCCGTAGGTCTCTCCCAGGGCGGGCAGGTGCAGGACGCCCACCAGCGGATGGTCGGCTCCGGCGCCGTCGCGCTTCTCGACCAGGGCGATCAGGGTTCCGAAGAGCGGGATGCCGCGCACGAAGGAGAGGGTCCCGTCCAGGGGATCAATGACCCAGCGGTACTCGCCGTCGGTCTCAATGAGGCCGCCCTCTTCCCCCAGGACCTCCACCTCGCCCAGCAGGGTTGAACTCCCCAATACCTCCCGGGCCGCCGCTTCCGCCTCGGTGTCGGCGCGCGTGACCAGGGTGCCGTCGGCCTTCTCCTCGACCGCCAGCGAGGGGTCGCGGAACCAGGCAAGCGTCCGCTCTCCCGCGGCCCGCGCCGCAACCAGGGCCAGCTCCAGCGTCGCTTCGAGAGTCTCGCGCTTCATGCGCCGACCCTAGCAAACGTCGGGGCGGGTCTCAGGAGCCGTGCCGGCGCGGCCACGTGGAGAGGGCCTCGACGGAGGGGCGGGGTCGCTCGCGGGAGTTCCTTTCAGGGGATGCTGACGATGAAATCCCCAAAGTAGGTATCGAAGATCGTGTGCGGGCTCCCGTCCGGATTGGTGTGCCCGTCGAAGACCTCGACGCCCACGCTCAGGGGCTGGTCCAGCCAGCCGCCGTGGGGTGGGAAGAGGATCACCTGGCGGATGGCGGTGCCGTTGAGAGAGTCGAAGTCCTCGGTGTACTCGACTCCGTTGACCGTCACCTTGGCCCCGGTGGCCTCGCGGTACTCCACGAACCCGAGCTCGTCGACGGCCCTGCGGTGCTTGAGGAAGCGCACGATGATCGGCGCATCGGAGCTGTGGAGTAGGAAGGACACGGCCGCGCCGTAGGTCGACTGGGTGTGCGGGCCGAAGGTGTGGACGCCGGGAATGGCGACGTCTCCCGGCGCCTGTTTCGTCAGCATCAAGTTGTAACCGGCGATCGTGTTGCCGGCTCCCGCCGCGTAGGCGCGGCGCGGAACGACGATCGCTCCCGTCAGGAGCAGGAGGCTCGCGAGGATCAGGGAGAAGTGCTTCATGAGATGTCGGATTCCTTGGTTCTCGATCTGATGTGGCAGGGGATGGTCGTCGGGACGCAGCTAGCCGATGGAGCCGCTGTAGACGATGCCGCCCGCGCCCACCGTGGAGACCTCGACTCTGTACTGCGGGTTGCTCGGACTCCCTCCGAGGTTGCCGCTGATGTCCGTCATCTCGTGGTGTGAGACCGGCGGGTCCAGCGTGTCGCTGAAGGACTCCCCGGGCTCGCCGGGATCTCGCTGGCCGTTGCCGTTCAGGTCGTCCCAGATGTCGATCTCCACCTTCTCGATCTTGGGCTTCCCGGGCTTGGTGTCGATTTCCAGCTTGGCGCAGCTGAAGTTGCCTGCCAGGGCGTTGACCATGACCTCGCTCCACTTGCCCGAGCTGTTGTCGTTGTTCCAGTCCATGACGCCGATCTCGGCCGCCGGCATTGAGCTGCAGGCGACGACCGCCATCAACCCGACCGCGAGGGGGGCGAGGAGCCGGGTCGGGCCTCCCGTCCGTTCGCCGCCGCTCGTCCTCCACCGTCTCTGTGAGCTCATCGCGTTTCCTTTTCGTTGGATGTGTCAGCCTCGGCCCCGGCCCGGCGGGCCCCGCGCGAGGGCGATGGGGCGCACGGACGCTCTCGTTCGATGGGACCGCCCAGGCCCGGCGGCAGTTGCGTCGCACGCCGGCGATCGGGCAAGAAAAAGCGCGCCGCCGTCCCGGTCGCGCGCGGGTACACTCCGCCCCAATGGAACCGACCGAGACGAGAGCGAAGCGCCTCACCGACTACGCCGACTGCGCTGGGTGAGCGGCGAAGATGCCCCAGGGGCAGCTCGCTCAGGTGCTGGGCGGGGTGATCGATCAGACTGACGAGCGCTTGCTCGTCGGCCCCGGATCCGTCGATGACGCGGGGGTCGTGGCCCTCGAATCGGTCGTCGGCTCGGGGGTGACCCTCGCCCTGGTGCAGACCGTCGATTACTTTCCGCCGGTCGTCGACGACCCCTACTTCTACGGCGCGATCGCCGCGGCCAACGCTCTCTCCGATGTCTATGCCATGGGCGGTCGGCCCCTCTCGGCCCTCAACCTGGCGGGCTTCCCCACCGAGTTCCCCGATGCCTGGCTGGCGGAGATCTTCCGCGGGGGCTTCGAGAAGATGCGCGAGGCGGGTGCCGTCGTGGCCGGAGGGCACACGGTGCGCTCAAGGGAGGCCCAGTTCGGGTTTGCCGTGACGGGCGTCGTGGAGCGCGAGGCCTGCATCACGAACGCGGGCGCTCGCGAGGGCGACCGGCTCTACCTCACCAAGCCGATCGGCATGGGCGCGATGACGACCGCCGCCAAGGCCGGTCGCATCGGCCCCGAGGACCTCGAGCCCGCCGCGCGCCAGATGGCGACCCTCAACGCCGCCGCCGCCGAGGCCATGATCGCCGTCGGCGCCCGCGCCTGCACGGACGTCACCGGTTTCGGCCTGGTGGGCCACGCTCACAACATCGGCGCCGCCAGCGACGTCACCCTGCGGATCGATCTGCAGTCCGTCCCGCTCTTTCCGGGAGCCCTCGACCTGGCGCGCGCCGGCAGTCTCTCGGGCGGGTCGAAGCGCGGGCGGGCTTCCCTGGAGGGGACCGTCGGCATCGCCCCCGGCCTCGATGAGGCCCTCGTCGGCCTGGCCTTCGACGCGGAGACCTCCGGCGGGCTCCTGATCGCGGTCGCCCCCGAGCGGGCCGTGGACCTCGAGCGCGAGCTCGCGGCGCGAGCCGTGGACGGGTACGCCATCGGGGAGTGCGCCGGGCTTTCCGAGCGGCGCGTCGACCTCGCCTAGGGGTTCGGTGGCCCCCGCTCACTCGCGACCTCGCCCTCCCAGCCGCTGTCGGGTGGGACGGGCCGAACCGCACTCGACGCTCGGCCCTGTAGCGTCTTCGTTCTCATCGCCGCGGCTCTGGGGACCTCGTCGATCAGCGAGCTGCTCGCCGTGATCGACGGGAACGAGTCTTCCGACGCGCGCGAGGACGAGTCCGCGCGGCCCACGGCGGAAGAGGGCGTGGACGGGCCGCCCTGGATCCTCGGCTTTCGAGGTCTGCCTCTCGAGGCCCCGGAGAACACCCTGGCGGGCATGCACCGGGCCATCGAGGTCGGGGCTGACGGAGTGCACTACGAGCTGCGCGCCTGCGCCAGCGGCGAGCCGCTCCTGATGGCCGACGCGACCCTCGAGCGCACCACGGACGGGGCCGGTCGAGTGGGGGAGGCGAGCCTGCCACAGCTCTTCGCCCTCGACGCCGGCGGCTGGTTCGAGAAGGCCTTCGTCGGCGAGCCCCTGCCCCTCTTTGACGAGGTGCTGGAACTCTCCGACGCCGCGCGCGGGAGCGCTCCCCTGCACTGCGTCCAGCTCGCTGCAGCGGGCCTGGCGCGAACGGTCGCTCGACGCCTGGCCGAGTCGGGACGCAGCCGTTCCGTGCGCGTCGCCTCCTCCCGGCGCGCGGACTGCCTGGAACTCCGCGACGGCGGCGTCGAGAGCCTGCTCCTGACTCCCGGACTCGACCGCGGGGACCTGCAGTTCGTACGCGACGAGGGCCTCTGTGGCCTGCTGACTACCGCGGGCGGCTGGAGCGGCGAGCTGGCGCGCGAGTCCTGGCCCTGCGAGCGCTGGGAGCTGGGGGTCGAGGATCCCGCTGACCTGCTGCGCGCCTGCCGTGCGCCTCTGGCGGGCCTGATCAGCGCCGAGCCGCGCCGCGCGCGCGCCGTGCGCGCCCTGGTGGCCCTCACGCCGGCCGACGACGGGCCCTTCCCCGTAACCGCCCCCGAGCTGACGGTGCAGCCCGGCTTCGAGGTCGAGAGCGGGGGCGAGTGGCGCGGCCGTTGGGCCTGCGCCGCGCGCCTGCGCAACCCCTTCCCGTACGCCGTGCGCGCTCGCTGCCAGGTCTTCGTGCGGCGCGGGGCCTTCGAGGTCAGCGGCCTGCCGGTCGAGCTGCAGCTCGAGCGCGGCGAGCAGCGTGACCTGCCCTTCGAGCTGGCCGGCGGCTCGTGGAGCCCGGGCGGCGACCCGCTCCTGGCCACGCTCTTCTCCTGGGGGCCCGGTCCGGGCCGTCGGGCGGGCAGGCTTCTCCTCGACTCCCCCCTGATCCGCCGCCGGCGCGTTGTCGCCGACCCGATCACGCGCCGTGTCCCGATGCTCTGCGAGAGTCCAGCCCAGGCCTCGGCCTCGATGACCGTGCGTCGCAGCGGCCGCGATCTGCTGATCGCGATCGAGAACCCCGGCGGCCTGCTGGATGCCCGGAGCGTGGTGCTCCTCGACGGGACCCTGCGCCAGGGCGGCCTCGGTCTGCGCCTGGCCCTGCCCGAGGACTTCGACGGCCGATGCGGGGGTGTGCCCTTCAGCTGCGGCTTCGTCGGCCGCGCCCCGACCCCCGGTCCGGTACGGCACGAGCTGCGGCGCTGGGCCGGAGGCCTGCCGGCGGTCCCCGGCTCCGGGGCGCCGGGCTTGCTCCTGCCCCTGGGCGGAGGCTGACGGTGGGGCGCAGCGGACTTCGCCGCGCCCCAGTACGGGCGAGCGTCGCCGCGGCGCGGGGCGCTCGCTACACTCCGCACCTCGGGGGGAGTGGATCCGTGCTGGTGTGCGGCCCGGTCTTCAAAGCCGGTTGGGTTTCGTGAACAGCGGGACCGGTGGGTTCGATTCCCATGCACTCCCGCCATCCCTGCGCCCCTTCCTGGGGCGGGCCGCATTCGCGGTGTAGACTGGCGCGGCGATGGGGGAGGTTTTGATGGAGAGGGCTGGGATGGGCATCGCTCCGCCTGGCGGCGAGAGTCCGGGCAGGCGTAGTCCGGGCAGTCGTGCGCTCGCGCCCGGGGGCGGGGGCCGCCGTCGATGGGCAGCCAGACTGTGCATGGTGAGCGCTGTGAGCCTGCTCTCCCTGACCGCGACCGCCGTGCCTTCCGTGCTGCAGGAGGACCTGCCGCAGGTCACGCACCTGCGCGTCGATCGCGAGCTGGACGTCGCCACCCTGGCCCTCGTCCAGCGCGGCATCCGCCAAGCGCGAGCGGCGGGCCAGCGGGCCCTGGTGATCGAGATCGACACCCCCGGCGGATCGATCGAGCTGATGAGCCAATTCGCCGGTCTGATCGGCGCCGAGCAACCGGCAGAGCTCTCGACAGTGGCCTGGATAAGCGGGCAGGCGACTTCCGCCGGATCCCTGGTGGCCCTGGCCTGCGAGCGAGTCTTGATCTCCCGGACCAGCACGATGGGCTCGGCCATGCCCGTGGCGGTCGGTCCCGGCGGGATGGCCGCAGTGCCCGAAGAGGGCGGCCTGCGGGAGAAGGTGACCTCCCTGGCGCGGGCCGAGTTCCGGGCCGTGGCCGCCGGGCGCGGGCGCTCGCCGGAGCTGGCGGAGGCGATGGTGGACCCCGCGCTGGAGGTGCGCCTCGTGCGCACCGCGGGAGAGTTGCGCTTCATGACCGGCCGCGAGTGGGACGACGCCTTCGAGCGTGGCGATGCGGTCGAGCTCGTGCGCACGGTATGCAGTCGCGGGCAGCTGCTGAACGTGACCGGCCCCGAGGCGGTCGAGCTGGGCCTGGCGGACGGCACGGCCGAATCCCTTGCAGAGGTCCTCTCGCGCCTGGGGCTCTTCGGCGCGACGGTCTCCACGATCGAGCGCTCGGCCTCCGAGGAGACCCTGGCCCTGCTGGAGAAGGCCACGCCGCTGTTGATCGCGATCGGGTTGATGCTGGGCTACGCCGAACTCAAGGCCCCCGGCTTCGCCCTGCCAGGCATCCTGGCCCTGGTGTGCTTCGCCCTGGTACTGGTGGGCAAGTACATGACGGGCCTGGCGGACGTGCCGCACGTGGTCCTGGTGACGCTCGGCTTCGCCCTGATCGCCTTCGAGCTGTTCGTCCTCCCGGGCACGGTCTGGGTTGGTCTGGCCGGTGCGGCCTGCGTGCTGGGTGGTCTGCTCCTGTGCGAGCTGGGGCCGGGCGCCGGCCTCGGCAGTCCCCTGACCCGCGACCTTGCCTTGCAGGCTGCGCGGCGCCTGGCCCTGGCGGGCGTAGGGGGCGCCATCGGGGTGTTGGCCCTCTCGCGCGTCCTACCGCGCACGCCGGTGTTGCACCGGCTAGTGACCGTCCCCAGCAGCGTCGCGGCGGCGGAAGTCGCCCCCGCCGTCCTGCCCGGCGCCCTGGGGCGCGCCCTGACGGTCCTGCACCCGGTGGGCAAGATTGCCCTGGACGCTGACCCGGCCCATCCGCGCGAGGCGCGCTCGGAGGGTGAGCAGATCGCCGGTGGCGCGCGCGTGCGGGTCGTGGCGGCGGGTGAACTCGGCGGCCGCCTGCTCGTCGAGCTGGCACCCGGCGACTCCGCGCCGGATGACCCCGATGAGGACGCCACGTGACCTGGGCCATCCTCTTGCTGGGCCTGGGCCTGGTGCTGATCGTGGCCGAGCTGTTGATCCCCAGCTTCGGTCTGCTGGGGCTGGCGGCGAGCCTGTCGATCATCGCCGGCGGGGTCTTCGCCTGGCGCGAGGAGTCGATCGTGTTCTACATGGTGATGAGCGGCCTGTGCGTACCGGTGGCGGTGATGGCGGGCTTCAAGCTCTTGCCCAGGAGCCCCCTGGCGAAGGCCCTCATGGCCCCTGGTTTCAGCACGGCGGACAACCGCGCCGTGGACCCGCGCGACGCCCAGTTGATGGGTGCGGAGGGCGCGGTGATCGCGACCCTGCACCCCTCGGGCGTGGCGCGCCTCGACGACCGGCGCGTCGACGTGGTCAGTCGCGGGGAGATGATCGAGGTTGGCGCGCGCGTGCGCGTCATCGAACTGCTTGGGAACCGCGTGGTCGTGGCCGAGGTCGGCGACGATTGAGAAGGAGATTGAGATGGAGATACTCGAAAACGTCGGCCTGATCTTCCTGGGCCTGCTGCTGCTGGTCTTTCTGTTCGCGTTCCTGAGCTACGGGAAGCTCTACCTGCGCTCGGTCTTGACCAAGGCTGGCGTGGGCATCTTCGACATGATCGCGATGCAGCTGCGCAAGGTCTCGCCGGGCACGATGGTGGACGCCGCCGTGATGCTGGTGCAGGCGCGGCTGGAAGACATCGACAAGCGTGACCTGGAGGCCCACTACCTGGCCGGCGGGCACGTGATGCGCGTGGTGCAGGCGCTGATTTCTGCCGATCGGGCGGGCCTGGACCTGGACTTCCGCACGGCGGCCAGCATCGACCTGGCTGGGCGCGATGTGCTGGAGGCGGTCAAGGCCAGCGTGACCCCCAAGGTCATCGACTGCCCCAATCCCGAGTCGGGCAAGACGACCATCGCGGCCGTGGCCAAGGACGGCATCCAGGTCCTGGCGAAGGCGCGCGTGACCGTGCGTACGAACATCGCGCGCCTGGTGGGCGGAGCCGGGGAAGAGACGATCATCGCGCGCGTCGGCGAGGGCATCGTCAGCACCATCGGCTCCAAGGACACCCACGCCCTCGTGCTCGAGAACCCCGACGACATCTCCAAGGTCGTCCTCTCGCGTGGGCTCGATGCTGGGACGGCCTTCGAGATCGTCTCGATCGATATCGCCGATGTGGACATCGGCATCAACATCGGCGCGCGCCTGCAGGCGGACCAGGCGGAGGCGGACAAGCGCGTGGCCCAGGCCCTGGCGGAGAAGCGGCGCGCGATGGCGGTGGCGGCCGAGCAGGAGTTCAAGGCCACGGTGCAGGAGAACCGCGCCAAGGTCGTCCTGGCGGAGGCAGAGGTGCCCCTGGCCATGGCGGAGGCTCTACGCGAGGGCAATCTGGGCGTGATGGACCTCTATCGTCTGCGGAACATCGAGTCCGACACGGACATGCGCCAGAGCATCGCGCACGGTGACGGGGACGGGCCGCCCGGGACGGACGACGGCGGGGGAGGCGAGTGAGCTTGACCCTCGTCCCGGGCTTTCCGCTCGCCATCTCCTCGGACTTGCTGGAGACGGCGCTGGTGGCGCTGTTTCTGCTGATAGCGGCGGGACAGGCCGTCTTGCGCCGCACGAGCAAGGAGGGATCCCAGCCTCGTCCGCGCACTCCGCGCCCTGGCCACGGGGCTCCGGGCGGCGGGCTCGAGGGCGCGGGCGGCTGGCGTGCCTTGCTCGAGGGCCGTGAGGAGGTGTGGCGCACACCACTGCCCGCGCCTGAGCCCTCGACGCCTTCCGCGGAAGGGGCTGAGTCCCGATCGCCGTCGGTCCCCGCGCCGGCTTCGCTCTCCACGGAGCGGGAGGGGATGTTCGGTGCTCTCAACCCGGATTTTGGCGAGGACCGCCCCTCGTGGCAGATGCTCGGAGCGGGCGATCTGGCCCACGTGCCTTCGGAGGACGCTCCAGCCTCGGGCGTGTCCCTCGCGGAGTCCCTGGCCAGCCACGAGGGTCATGCCCGGCGTGCCCGCTCGCGGTCAGCCGCTCTCGCCGGGGCCCTGGGCTCGGTGAACGCCTGGCGCGACGCCGTGGTGGCTGCCGAGGTCCTCGGCTTGCCCGTGTCCCTGCGCTCTACCGATCAGATGCCCGGAGCTCTCCAGCGGTGAGTCTCCGTCTCTGGTTGGTGAAGTCCGAGCCGACGGTGTTCTCCTGGGAGGACCTCTGGGCGTCTCCGGGCCGTCGCACCTGCTGGGACGGGGTGCGCAACTACCAGGCGCGCAACTTCATGCGGGACAAGATGCGCGTGGGGGACGGCGTCCTGTTCGCCCATTCACGCAGTGATCCTCCCGCGGTGGTCGGCGTGGCCGAGGTCTGCCGCACGGCCTGCCCAGACCCGACCCAGTTCGATCCCGCCGATCCCCATTTCGACCCGCGCAGCGAGCGCGTAAATCCGCGCTGGATCATGGTGGACATCCGCGCCCGGCGAGCCCTGCCGAGCCCCGTCTCCCTGGCGGAGATCCGCGCCAACCGCAAGCTGGCGCGCATGGCGCTCGTGCAACGCGGCCAGCGTCTCTCCGTCCAGCCCGTGACCCCCGCCCAGTGGCGTGAGGTGCTGCGGATGGGCGGCCTGGAGGGCGATGGTGCGTGAGCCGCCGCCGGATGCCAGGCCTGCGGGCGCACCGCGAGCGTCGATCTGCCGCTGACGAGACCGGGTACTGCATCCCCGGCCGTGGCGAATGAGGGGCCCTCGACGCGGTTTTTTGGCTCCTTCCAGGCGCCTGTTCGACGGGCTGGCCTGAATGCTATGTGGCGACATAATGCTCTGTCATATAATGAGTTACAGAGGCTCTGTGTCGCAATTTCAGAACTCCAGTCGGCTGGGCGATCGCCTTTCCGGCCCCTGGGGGCGGTTCCGTGCTTGATCGGCGGGGCGGATTGTGGTCCTACAGAACGCCTACAGGGGGTCAGGACGGCTTGCACCCGCATTGCGGCGTCCCTCCGGCCCCATCAACCCACATCCACCATCCCCGAGAAGAGGGAATCATGAGCGATAACTTCGAGCGCCTGAAGTCGGTTGTCGAGGACACCGCGGACGATGTTGCAAAGGCCGAATCCGGCAACAAGGCCGCCACCTCGCGGGTCCGCAAGCAAATGCAGGCGATCAAGGCTGTCGCCCAGGACATCCGCAAGGAAATGCTGGAGCTGCGCGACAGCGGCGGCTCCTGAAAGCCCTGACCGACTTGTTCGCGGTCAGCGAGGCGTGATGCCCTGGAGGCTGAGTGCCTGTGTGGTGAGACTGTCTGGCGACCCACTGCCTGTTGACCGCGGATCCAGACGAGCATCGTGAGGAGGCCGTCCTTCGGGACGGTCTCCTCGCATGGGAACCCGCGCCCCGCCTGCCCGATTCCGGGCGGTCAGTACTGCGGCTGGCGCGTGGTCTCGCCCCGGCGGCGGTGTAGATTGCATGCCTCCCCCGCGGAGTCCCTCCCTGATGAGCAGACCCGTCAAATCGGATGAAGCCAGCGTCGAGCGCGTTCTCGATGCGTTTGCGCGCACGACCGACGAGATCGTGACGCTCGACGAGCTCCGGAACCGGCTGCGCTCGGGGAGGCAGATGCGGATCAAGTACGGCGTCGACGTCACGGCGCCGATGATGCACATCGGCCATGCGGTCAACCTGTGGATGATGCGCGAGCTGCAGGAGATCGGCCACAAGGTCATCTTCCTGATCGGTGACTTCACGACGCGCATCGGCGATCCGACCGGACGCGACGCGCTCCGGCCCGTGATCACGGAGGAGGAGATCTCTCACAACGCCGACGCCTTCATCGAGCAGGTGGGCAAGGTGCTCCTGACCGACGAGGATGGGGTCGAGATCCGGCGCAACTCGGAGTGGTTCGATGACTTCCCGACGAGCCGCTTCCTGACCCTGATGGGGATGGTGACCCACGAGCGCCTGCTCTCGCGGGACATGTTCCGCAAGCGGATCGAGGACGGCGCCGGGCTCTACATGCACGAGTTGACCTACCCGATCATCCAGGGCTATGACTCCGTGGCGCTCGAGTCGGACCTGACCATCGTCGGATCGGATCAGCTGTTCAACGAGATGATGGGGCGCTTCTACCAGGAGCGCTTCCAGCAGGCACCGCAGGTGCTCATCACCACCAAGGTCACGCCCGGCATCGACGGCAAGCAGAAGCAGAGCAAGAGCATCGGGAACTACATCGGCCTCGACCACGACGCGCGTGAGAAGTTCGGGCGCGTGATGAGCATCCCAGACACCTTGATCGCCTCCTACCTGGAGGTCTACACGGACCTTCCCATGACGCGCGTGGCCGAGCTCGTGGACCTGGCTGCCACGGACCCCATGGAGGCCAAGAAGGTTCTCGGCCAGGCGATCGTCGCGCGCTATCACGGGGAAGAGGCCGCGGGCGCAGAGCGGCGCTGGTTCGAGGAGGTCTTCTCCAAGGGCCGGCAACCCGACGACATCGAGGAGCGCACCTTCAGCGAGCAACCCGCCACGGCCTTCGACCTCGTCCGTGCCTGCCTGAGTGCCGCCGACTTCAGCAACAGCAAGATTCGACGCTTGTTCGAGCAGGGAGCCGTGAAGCTGGACGGCGAGAAGCTCCTCGATTTCGCTGCCCCGGTGGAATTGAGCGCCGAAGGCCAGACCCTGCGCCTGGGCAAGCGCACCTGGTTCCAGGTCCGCCTGCAAGGCGGGGACTGACGGCGATCTCCGCGCGCGCGGCGGCTTCCCCGACGCGTGCGCTCAGCCGGTGGAGATGATTGGCTGGGCGTTCTCCTGGCCGCACAGGACCACGAGCAGGTTCGAGACCATGGCGGCCCGTCGGTCGTCGTCGAGTTCGACGACGCCGCGCGCGGACAGGTCGTTCAGGGCGTGCTCCACCATCGCGACGGCGCCCTCGACGATCTTCGTGCGGGCGGCGATGATGGCCTCGGCCTGCTGGCGCTGCAGCATGGCCTGGGCGATTTCCGGGGCGTAGGCGAGGTGCGAGATGCGGGCCTCAAGGACGCGGATCCCCGCGCGCCCGAGCTGCTCGGCGAGCATGGCCTGCAGCTCCTGGGCCACCTGGCTGGAGTCGCCACGCAGGCTGACCACCTGCTCGTCGTCCCCCTCGTCGTAGGGGTGGGTGGAGGCGATGGCGCGCACGGCGGTCTCGGCCTGGATGTCCACGTAGCTGATGTAGTCCTCTACATCGAAGAGCGCCTGTGCCGTGTCCTGCACCTGCCACACGACCACCGCCCCGATCTCGATCGGGTTTCCGCGCGAGTCGTTCACCTTGATCGTCTCGCTGGCGATGTTGTGGGCCTTGAGGGAGAGCTGGTGCTTGAGGGTGAAGGGGTTGGTCCAGAAGAAGCCCTGCTTGCGGACCGTGCCCTTGTAGTTGCCGAACAGGACCAGGACCCGGGACATGTTCGGGCCGACGATGTAGAAGCCCGGCAAGCTGATGCAGAAGACGACCACCATCACGGCGCCCGCGGGCCGCAAGACGACGAACAGGACCACCAGGAGCGCGAGTGCGCCCAGCAGCACGGGCCAGGCCGAGAGAGGGGAGAAGGTCTGTTCGCGGGAGGCTGATGTGTCGGTCATGAGTCTGGCCGGTGAAGAAGGTGGACGGGGCGCGAGCGCGAGGCGCGCGGGGTGAGCGCCGGGAGGCTGCCCGGCGGGGGCGCTTTCCCCACTACCCGGCGTCGTGCGGCTCCTTCACCGTTGTGCCGGTTCGGCTCCCCGAACCCGCCTGACGGCCGGGTCCGGCCTCCCCGAGCGGTCGGGAGGCGCGTCAGGGGCGCAGGGCGAGGGAGTGGTAGGTGCCGGCCGCCACCCTCACGAACAGGGTCTCGGGAGGGGTGTCGGTGATCAGGCCGAAGGCGTCGGATCCCCAGGAGACCAGGCCGCCGTCCTCGTCCAGGGCGAGGGAGTGGTGCTCGCCCGCCGCCAGATCCGTGAAGCCGGTCCCGGCGGGCGTCTGGGTCACCTCGCCGTTGAGGTCGCGACCCCAGGAGACGATCGAGCCGTCATTGCGCAAGGCGAGGGAGTGGTAGCCGCCGGCTGCCACCTGCACGAAGTCCGCGCCGGTGGGGGCGGCGCTGACCTGACCGAACTGGTCAGCGCCCCAGGCAGCGATGGAACCGTCGGCACGCAAGGCCAGGCCGTGGGAGCCGCCGCCGGCCAGGGCCTTGAAGCCCGTCTCCGCCGGTGCCTGGGAGACCTGGCCGTCGGAGTCGTCGCCCCAGGTGGCGATCGAGCCGTCCGAGAGCAGGGCCAGGGAGTAGCGTTCACCTGCGGCCGCGGACTCGAAGTCGGTGCCCGCGGGCGTGTCGGTGACCAGGCCAAAATAGTCGCGGCCCCAGGAGGCGAGCGAGCCGTCCTCGTGCAGGGCGAGGGAGTGCTCGAGCCCGGCGGCGAGCAGCAGGAAGCCCGCCCCGGTGGGTGTGTCGGAGACCTGCCCGAAGCTGTCCAGGCCCCAGGCGCCGATCGACCCGCCGGAGCGTAGAGCGAGGGAGTGGCCGCCTCCCCCGGCGGCCTGGATGAAGAACGGGTCCTCGGGGGTGAGGGTGACCTGCCCGTCGAGGTCCAGGCCCCAGGAGCGCACGGAGAACTCCACGTCCGACGGTATCCAGACCGCTTCTTCCTTCTGATCCGTCAGGTCGTCGCTGTCACGCACCTCCAGGTGGATCAGCACCTCGCCTCCCGAAGGGTAGGTGTGCCCGGAGGTCTGGATCGTGGACCAGACGGTGTCCCACACGCCGTCGCCCTCGAAGTCCCAGCGCACCTCCAGGAACTCGGAGGCATCCTCTGCGTCTGAGGAGGGGCGGGCGTCGAGGAAGACCTGCAAGGGCGCGGGCGTGCTCCAGGTGAACTGGGCCGAGGGCGGGCTGGGCAGCTCACCGCCGCCTCCGCTACCGCCTCCGCTACCGCCTCCGCTACCGCCGCCCGCACCGCCGCCCGCACCGCCGCCTCCGCCGCACGCGGTGCCCAGCCCGGCGAGCAGGAGCAGCGCCCCCATCGACGCGTACCGGCTCCGGGAGCATCGGGATGCGATGGGGGTGGGTGGGATGCGAGGCGAAGCGGTGATCATGATGGAGGAGTCGCGTGAGCAGGTTCGCGCGTCGGCTCTCCTCGTAGACTAACCCGCACTCCGTTCACCTTCTACAATCCCGGTGGCATGGCCGCGCGCTCGCCCCGATCCCTGATCATCGTCTCCCGTGACTACGGGGAACTTGGCCTCGCCTGTTCCCTGCTGCGCGGCCAGCGCCTCGCGGCCCATGCGACGCTCATGCTCCCAGGTCCGCTCTTCTTCGAGAACGAGAGGTCCCTGCCGGCGACCGCTCTTCCGTACTCGAATGTGCAGGACATCCTCAACGTCGCGCGGGCGCAGCGGCCCGAGCTGGTGTTCCTGCTCTCGGGGTACCTGCTCTCGAACGACAAGCTGCTCTCTTCCGGCGACGTGGAGGAGATCGTGCGCCACTTCCAGGAGAGCGGTGCCACCCTGCTCACCAGCGATCCCTTCCTGGGCCTGGCGGCAACCATCGACTTTGACCAGGTCGACATGGAGATGCTCGCCGCGCGACATCGCCGGCAGTATCGGCTGCTCCTGAGGATCTTGCTCTGGATCCGCTCCCGGAGGGGCGTGCAGTTCTTCGACGTTCCGGCCATGCGGGCGGCGATCCACCTCTACGCGACCGCCGTTCCCACGGGCGAAGAGCTCTCCTCCGTGCGGCGCCTGAGCTTCTTCAATCCGACCCTGGTCCGCGCGTCGGGCGAGAGGGGTGATGGAGCAGGCAGCGAGCGCGGCAGCCCCGCGACCTGGCTCTTCGTCCTCTCGACCGCCGACCTTCATGGGCAGTCCGTCGTGACCGGCCTGCTACCCTTCCTCGACCACCTGGTGGCTCGTCTCGAGGACGCCCTGGTGGCCGGCCGGCGCCCGATCCTGATCGGCTCCCCGTGGCTCTTCGAGCGCCTCGCCGGTCGGGTCTCCGAGAGCGTCGAGTTGGTCTCCAGCTGCCCCTTCGCCGAGTTCGAGGAGCGCCTGCTGGCCGCCGAATACGCGTTCTACTGGAACACCTTCTCGCATTCGCTGCTCGCTCGCGTGGCGAACGGGTTGCCCGTCTTCCTCTTCGATCGCGGCCACCTGGCGCACACGATCAAGCCCTTCCACGACGCGGCCCTGGCCTGTCACTTCGCCGGCATCGAGCTGACCGAGCTGGATCAGACGCTCCGGCTCGACGTCGATGACCTGGCGCAGCGAGCTGCGGCCAAGGAGGCGGACTTGCGCGCAATCCTCGCGCACTGGTCCGCCTCGCCGACCCCCGACGAGCTGGGGGAACTGCTGCACGCAGAACGGGAGAAGGCCTGAGGCCCCCGCCCGTGTCCGTAGTGCAGGTAAGGTGGGACGACAGCGTGGGATCCTCGATCGTCGTACCGGCAGGCGCGGAGTGGATAGGAAGTTGCCAGGCCCGAACCCAAGGAGCTAATCGGGCGCGCCTTTACGCCGCCCCCCTTGCAGCCCGCCACCCACCCAGGTCTCCCTCTCCTGCTCCCACCGCAGCCCGGCTCAGGGGAGGCGGGAGAGGGATTGGCTGGTGGGGCGGGGCTACGGGCTAAACACGACTTCGACGCCGTTCGTCAGGTTGAAGCCGGAGCCGCAAGGGCCGCCGTTGGGGTCGCGATACCATCCTTGGAAGTAGCGTGTGTCGCCCGCGCCCCAGCCGCCGTTCGCGCCGAGCCCGGGGCCCCAGCTCGCGTCACCGTTGGCGTCGGGAACGTCCACCCCCAGTCGCACCACGCTCTGGCCCGCGCAGCGCAGACCGTCGCCGAACGGGACGCCGTTGCCTCCGTTGACGGCGTTGAGGCCGGCGAAGAGCAGCGCCGGCTGTGAGGGGATCAGCTGTTGCGCCTGGAACACGAGGCTGTCGGAGCCGGCGCTGTCCGAACCAGAGCCACCCAAGAACCCGCCGGCCCCGGTCGAGTTCGCGCAGCCCTCACCCGCGCTGGCGCCGTTCCCGCAGGGGCAGGAGCCACCTGAGCCGTCGCCGAAGCAGTACGGCGTCCCGACGTCACTCGACCCGACGCGAACGTTGTCCACGCCCAGGTCCCAGGTCGTGAACTGGCAGAAGGTGGTCGGGTCGGTGTCGAGCCGGAAGACGATGTAATCGACGTCCGTGATGACCGCGTTCCAGAGGTCGTCGTCCGACAGGCCGCACGACTGCTCCGCCACCCACGAGTTCGGCATGCTGGTGCTATCGACCGGAATGCCGAACTCGTACGAAGTCCAACCGGGTGCGAGCGGCGGCACCTGGAGGGAGAAGTACTTGACCATGCAGTCGTCCGAGTCGTCCTGCGGTGTGCCCGGATCCGAGGCGAGGGTGACGAACCACTCGCCCCCGTAGGCCCCCTGCTCGATGTTCACGTCAAGGCCCAGAGCGTCGAGCCCCAGGGCGCGGTAGTCGCCGCTGTAGGCCGCCGGCCAGGTGTTCATGAAGATCTCCACCCAGTGGCACGTCGCCGGCCCGGCCAGGTTGTCGAGGCGCAAGTACCAGCCCGGGTTGCCGCCCGTCGGCTCGATCGAGTTGTGGTTGACCCACCACACCTCCCAGTCTCCTTCGTTGGTGCCGTTGGTGAAGGTCTCGGTGTATCCCTGACCGAACGCCGCAGGCGCGTAGACGAGGAGAGCGGCGATCGCTGCGGCGGGAATAGGGAGAGTCATGGGTGATCTTCTTGGGCACGGACGCCCCCCCATCAGCGTCGTGAATCCGAGCTGCATCCGGCGTCTTACTGGAAGTTGTAGCCGAACATATCGTCGACGACGACCGACCAGCCGTCGGTGGTGCCGCCGAGGATCAGCATTGCTGAGAACTCAGCCCCGCCGGTGCCGACAAACTTCAACTCATAGTCGCCCACGAGGGTGTCGAACATCTTGAAGCCGGTCAGGCCCGCGTCGCTCAAGCCAATCAGCACGACCGACTCGCTGTCGTTGCCTCCCGAGAAGAAGCCGCCCATGATCTGGGAGGGAGGTGCCAAGACGATGTTCGGGGGGACGGGGACGGAAATGCCGTTGGGGTAGTGAGCGCCGCTGTTGAAGGCCAGGAAGTTAGTCCCCGAGCGCGGCAGCACGCCCGCGTTGTAGCCCTCGCTCAACACCGCGCCGCCGTTACCGCCATTGAAGTCCCAGCCGTCCCAGCCGGTGTTGAGGAAGAACAGGCTTCCGCGATCGCCGAGCAGGGGATAGGTCCCTGAAAACGCGTCGGGTTCGGCTTCCTCATCGAAGTTCGTATAACCGGTGAGGCCAGCGCCGCCGCCCGAGGCGGGCAGGGGCATAGCGGAGAAGGGTAGTCCGGAGTCGGTCTTGGCTTGCATGGCCTGCTGGCAGAGTTGCTGCAGACGCGCGATGCCTTCGTCGGAGGTCCAGTACCGGACTAGCTCATCCAACTCGCTGGTGTCGGTCTTGCCGGGTGCGGGCGCTGCTTGGATGAGCGCAGCCCGGAGTGGGGCCGTGCGCGACGGTGCCTGTGTCTTGGGGGTTGGATTGCGCTGGCCAGTCACGCCGTCGCGGTCCGATCCGAGGCCTGAACCGGAGAGCGCAAAGACACAGCCGGCGGCTACTGCCGCGATCCACTGAGAGGTGCCTATGTTCATGGTGAGACGTCCTGTTGATGCTTGGGGACGAGACAAGCGGTCTCGCGTCTATTCTCTCTGGTGCGGATTGTGTCGGGGCCGGATCACTGGCGCGGGCGAACCCGTCTCGCCATCTTCATTCAACCCTATATGTTAGAGGAGCGTGCTGGAAGAGGGCCTTTCGAGGGTAGCCGAGTATCATGGAACCCGTGCGAGCAGCCAAGACCGCCAAGAAAGGCCCTTCAGAGGAGCCTGAACACGGTTCAGTGCCCCAGCCGGTGCTGGCGAGCGGCCTCTCCTTCGCCCACGGATTGGCCGTCCTGGCCCTGATAGCCCTGGCAGTCGCGGGTTTGCTCCTGCGCCAGGGGCGCGGGGTGCGGCGTGAGCTGGAGGACACCGCGCGCGGGCTGGAGATCTCCAACGCCGCCCTGGCTCTCGAGTACGGCAGGCTCGACGCGCGGAGCGATGAGCTCGCGCAGAGCAGCGCTGCCGCCTGGCGGCGGTTGGGGACCCTGGAGCGAGCCGCCGTCGAGAGCCAGGCGACGGGCGAACGCGCGCGGGCGCGAGCCGTGGCAGCGGTCGCCCTGCGCCGCGCCGCCCTGGGCGCCGAGCACCCCGATACCCTCGCCGCCACCGCGGAGCTGAGTCGCACGCTGCGCGCCCTCGGGCGCGCCGACGAGGCGCTGGAGCATCTGCGCGCGGTGCTCGAGGGCCGCCGGCGCGTCCTGGGCGCCGAGCACCCCGAGACCCTCGATGCCCAGCTCCAGGTGGGTCGGGCGCTTGTCGTGCAGGGCGACCTGGGCTCTGCCGAGGCGCTCCTGCGCGAGGCACGCGACGGTCTCCTGCGCTCCCGCGGCGCGGACCACCCCGCCACCCTGACCGCCGCCAGCGACCTGGCGGAGGTCTTGGCTCTTGCCGGCTCCCTGGAGGCATCCGAACCGCTCTGCCGAGCGGTGCTCGCCGTGCGCCGTGAGCTCCTCGGGGATCAGCACCCCGCCACCTTGACCGCCATCCACAACCTCGGACTCCTGCTGAGCCAGCGTGGCGAACACGACCAGGCCACAGCGCTGCAGCGAGAGGTGCTTGCGGGGAGGCGAAGCGTGTTGGGCCCTGACCATGCCGATACGGTGCGCGCCCTCTCCGACCTGGGCGGCCTGCTCTGGGCGCGCGGGGACCTGGCCGCCGCCGAACCCCTCCTGCGCGAGGCGCTCGAGTTTCACTCCGAGCATCGGGGAGACACTCACCCTGACACCCTCAAGGCCCTCGCGAACCTGGCCGCCTTGCTCGTCAATCGCGATCGCTTCTCCGACGCCGAGGTGCTGCTGCGCGAGGAGCTGCACGCGCGCCGGCGCGTGCAAGGTCCGGGGGCCCTCCCCACCCTGGTCACAGCGGAAAAGCTAGGGATCGTCCTGGTCGGATTGGGACGTCTGCAGGAAGCGGAGTCCTTCCACCGCGAGGTCCTCGAGGGACGCCGACTCGCTCTCGGGGGCCACCACCCGCGGACCCTGGCGGCCCTCTACAAGCTGGGGGCTCTGCTCGTCAATCGCGGGTTGCTCGTGGAGGCCGAACCCCACTGGCGCGAGGTGCTCGAGACTCGGCGTCGCGTTTTCGGCGAGGAGCACCCCGACACCCTCTCTGCCGCCTCCGACCTGGGGGGCCTGCTCCAGCGTCAGGGCCGACTCGAGGGCGCCGAGCCCTTCCTGCGCGCCACTCTCGAAGGCCGTCGGCGCATCCTCGGCGAGGGGCACGCCGACACCCTGGCGGCCGTCAGCAACCTGGGCGCCCTGTTCCTGGCTCGGGGCCTGCTGGAGGAGGCCGAGGGGCTCCTGAACGAGGCCTTGGCTGGATTCCGGAGCCTCCTGGGCGATGAGCATCCCCTCACCCTGGGCGCCCGCGAGGCCCTCGAGCGCCTGGCGCGTCAACGGGCGGCGGGCGGTTGAGCGCCGGACCGTACCCGAGCGGAAAATGCGCGCCTCGCGCCTCGCTCCGCGCCGCCCAGGGGTGGATGATCGCCCCGTGAAGATGGTCCTTTGGGTCGGCGCCGGCGGTTTCCTGGGAGCCGTGCTGCGCTACGGGCTGAGCTCCTGGCTCCCGGCCCAGCGCTTCGGCTGCGGCACCCTGACCGTCAACCTCCTCGGCTGCCTGGCGATCGGCGCCCTGGCCGGCTGGACCGAGACGCGCGGGGAACTGGACCCTCATACGCGGGCCCTCGTCATCAGCGGCGTCCTGGGCTCCTTCACCACCTTCTCGGCCCTGAGCATCGAGGTCGTGGGATTCGCGCGCGACGGCCGCTCCATGCTGGCCTTCGCCGTCATGGCCGCCCACCTCGTCGGCGGGCTGGGCGCCGTCGTCATCGGGCGCCTCCTGGTTCTGCGCTGAGCGTCCGCGCGTCCTCGCTCAGCGGCGCGTGGCGGCCCACGAGAGGCCGCGCCCGATCATTGGCTCGAGGCCGGCGGTCTGCTCGGGGTGGGGGCTGAAGAGCAGCACGCGCCCCGCGCCGAAGCGCGCGCGCACCACCGCCGGCTTGCCGACCATCATGGCGGGGTCCGCGCCGTTCTCGCCGACGCCGGTGCGAAAGCGCGCCAGCACCTCGGGCGTCGAGCGCTCCGGGCCGTCCTCCGGCGCCGGACCCTGGGCGGGCACCATCAGCGGCCCCTGGGCGAAGTGGATGTCGAGGGCGTCGCCGCCCTCGCCGCCGAGCAGGGCGCCGCCCTCCTCGCTCAGTTCCATGCGCACGGTCCCTTTTCCGCGCCGCCAGTGCGCGCGGTCGTGGCTGTCGAGGGCGATCAGGCCCAGCCCCCATGAGTAGTTGTCCAGGGCCAGGTAGGCTCCGGCGCAGACCCCGACGTAGGCGCCGCCGTCGGCCACGAAGGAGCGCACGCGCTCGCGACCGGCTTGCCCCAGGGCGCGCGCCTGGCCGCTGCCGCTGCCTCCGGGGAAGAGCAGCCCGTCGAAGAGTCCCAGGGCGCCGTCGGCGATGTCCGCTGGGCCCACGCGCTCCACGCGCCAGCCGGGAAGCAGGGCCTGAAAGAGCGCCGTGCTCTTCCCCGTCCCGCCTCCGTCGAAGAGGGCCAGGGCCGGCTCGTCCGCGCCCGGGTCCAGCAGGCGTCCGGCGGACTCGTCGGCCATCTCCAGGTCCGCCAGCAGGGCGGCCACCATCTGCCGCTGCTGGCGGCAGCGCTTCGAGAGTGGTTGCTCGGCGTGGGTGGTCTCGAAGATGTGGCCCTCGATGTCGAGGGCCTCCGACGCCGCGCCGACGAGGCTGCCGCGCACCGGCGGCCCCAGGGCGACGAAGCGTCTCGCGGGGTCCTCGATCTCCGCATTCACCGCGGCCAGCAGCCTGGACCGGCGGGGGTGGTCCGCGGCACGCTGGGTGATGACGCTCGAGCCGACGCTCTTCGAACCCGCGGCGCGGAAGCCGTAGCCCTCGTGCAGGTCCACGAGCACGTCCGGTTCCCAGCCGAGGACGAAGTCCCAGATGCGCGCGGCCTGCTCGCTCCCCTGCTCGACGGAGGCGGGCGGGAAGTGGCGGTTGAGGTCTCCGGCGTCGCCTTCGAGGCCCGGGATGCGGCGCTGGTCGGCAGCCAGTGCGGGCTCGTTGCAGCGCGGCAGGACCACCAGTCGGCCGCGGGCCACGGTCCAGTCCGCCACCTGCCGGGCCGCCCGGGCGCCGGCGGGCTCGTTCCCGTGCATGCCGCCGGTGATCACGACCGTGGGCCCGGGCGCGTCGGCGGTCCACGCGCTCCATTCCGTCTCGAAGGGTGTGCCGGGGGCCAGCACGCCCTTCGTGCGCTCCCCGGCCGCGAGGGCGGCGGAGAGCAGGATCAGGGCTGTTGCGACCCGCGGCGCGCGGGCCAGGATCGAGGGCGCCACCACCTACCCCTCTGACTCGATCTCTGTCTTGCGCGTCTCCGCACCTTCCACAGTTTCCGGGCGCGGCTTGGCGTTCCAGATGCGGGTCGAGAGCAGCAGCCCGATGACCGCCGCGGGCAGCACGACCAGCAGCCAGATGCGCCAGTTCTGCGGGTCGGTCTGGGCCTCGCCCGTGGGCAGGATCTTGCCCAGGATGATCGATTGAGCACCGAAGCCCAGGTAGACCATGCCGTCGATGATGCCCACGGCGACGCCGGCGTTCTTGCGGCCTCCGAAGTCCATGCTGGCGGTGCCCGAGAGCATGCCGTGCACGCCGATCACGCTCAGGATGGAGAGCATCAGCACGAAGCCCGCCAAGGGGCTCGTGATCACCATCGCCGTGCCGCCGATGGCGAGGGTCGCCAGGCCGTAGAGCAGCACGGCCGAGGGGCCGCGGCGCGACTGGAAGACGCGATCGGACAGCGTTCCGGCGAAGACGCCGCCCAGGATGCCGGCGATGCAGAGGAAGGCGCCCCAGTGGTGGCTCAGGAAGGTCTGGCCGGTCTCGTGGGCGAACACGTAGCCCCATTTCATGATGCCGCCGCGCACGAAACCGCTGCAGGTCTCGATCAGCACGATGGTCAGGATGACCGGATTGGAGAGCATGCGCCCCGCGATCTGGAGCACCGATAGATGCTCGCCGGAGGCCTCGATGCTCGCGTCGCCCGGATCGAAATCCGCGTGTCCCGCGTCGCTTGGACGGTCGAAGACGACGAGGTAATCGACCACCGCGAACCCCAGCAAGATCATCGTCGGAATGAAGAAGACCCACTTCGTATCGAGGTTCTCGGCGATCGGCGTGCCCCAGTCGTATGCGAAGTACAGGCCGAGCGAGATCAGGATGCCGAAGATGCCTCCGAACGTGCCGCGCTCGCGAACGTGGAACCAGTGGGCGTTGACCTTGACGATCGAGACGGCTCCGAAGCTCTGAAAGTACATGTTCAGGGCGTAGAGCGCGCCGAAGGGCTTGACCAGGCTGCCCTCCCAGCCCGAGTGCAGCACGAGCCCCATCCCGAAGTTGGCCGCGGCCGCGCCCAGGGCGGCGGCGAGGATCGTCTTGCGTCCCCCGAAGCGGTCGGCCAGGGGACCGTTGATCAAGAAGGCCAGGGCGTAGGTCGTGGTCCCGATCACCGTGATGGTGCCGAGCTCATCCTTGGTCATGATCCCCGTGACCTTGGCGACGTTGATGTTGTAGCGCCCCATGTAGAGGAACGCGTAGGTCAGGCCGAGGGGCAGCCAGTTCAGGATCCGCCGTTTGCGGAAGCTCTGGGAGTGGCCGAGGTCCGTGCGCGGCAGGCGCCGCAGCACGAGGGTGATGGCGACCAGCACCAGCAGGATCGTGAGGACCTCCTGGGCCAGAGGCGGGAGCGATTCGATGAGATTCAAGCGAGGACTCTCCAGGCGTGCGCGGATGGTGCAGGGGCGGCATGATCGGCCCCTCATCGGGCGGGCGCAAGTCCGCGCTCCGACCCCGCTTCACTCCCACGCCTGTTCCACCGTCAGGCTGCTCCCCATGATCCGATTCCTCATCGCGGTCGCCCGCGCGGCGCTGGCGCTCCTCGCCCTCGCCTCGCCAGCTCTCGCCCAGTCGGTGTCACGTCCGCCCAACGTGCTCCTGATCCTCTCCGACGATCAGGGAGCCGTGGACCTGGGAGTCTGGGGATGCGAGGACGTCGCCACGCCGCACCTCGACCGGCTGGCATCCGAGGGCGTGCGCTTCACTCAGCTCTACGCTGGCGCGCCGGTCTGTTCGCCCTCGCGGGCGGCCTTGCTCACCGGGCGCGTGCCCCAGCGCTGCGGCGTGCCCGGCAACGTCGGCCGCGGCGCGCCGGGGCTGCCCGCGAGCGAGATCACCCTGGCGGAGATGCTGGGCGGCGCGGGCTACGCCACGGGCCTGGTGGGCAAGTGGCACCTGGGTCACGGCGGCGGACGCGGTCCTCTGGACCAGGGCTTCCAGTCCTTCTTCGGCCACAAGGGCGGCTGCATCGACAACTGGAGCCACTTCTTCTACTGGAGCGGCCCCAATGTCCACGACCTGTGGCGCGACGAGGAGGAGGTCTGGGAGGAGGGCGTGCACTTCGGCGACCTGATCGTGCGCGAGGCGCGCCGCTTCCTGGCCGACCATCGCGAGCACCCGTTCTTCCTCTTTGTGCCCTTCAACTCGCCGCACTATCCCCTCCAGGGCAAGCGGGACTGGCGCGAGCGCTACGCCGACCTGCCCTCACCGCGACGACATTACGCGGCGCTGGTCTCGACCCTGGATGAGCAGGTGGGGGAGATCCTGGCGGCCCTGGACGAGTTCGGTCTGCGGCGCGAAACCCTGGTCGTCTTTCTCTCCGACCACGGCCACTCGACGGAGGTGCGCGCCCTCTCCGGCGGTGGTCACGCCGGGCCCTACCGCGGCTCGAAGTTCAGCTTGCTCGAGGGCGGCATCCGCGTGCCAGCCATCGCGCGCCTGCCGGGCGTGGTCCCCGCGGGCGAGGTGCGCGGCCAGGTCTGCGCCGCCCTGGACCTCCTGCCCACGATCGCCGAGCTGTGCGGCGTGGCGCCGCCCGCCCAGGCCCTCGACGGCCACAGCCTGGCGGCGGTTCTGAGCTCTGCCGACGCACCCTCGCCCCACGGCGAGCTCCACTGGCAGTTCGGCGATCAGTGGGCCGTGCGCGAGGGAGACTGGAAGCTCGTGGTGAACGGGCGCGACACCGACGGGTCGCGCCTCGAGGGCTCATGGAGCACGCTCCTCTCGGACCTGTCGTCGGATGTCAGCGAGACAAGAAATCTTGCGCGAGAATACACAGCGCAGGTGGAACGCCTGACGGCACTCCACCTGCGCTGGAAGCATGGTTTGGGTGAGTAACGGTGAGGCGCCTGAGTGCCTCTCGATCCTGCCCCAGGGGTGCTGGCCCTCAGGCTCCCTTCGGCTTGCGGCCGCGGGGCAGCTTCGCCTTCGGCGCCTTGAAACCCTGACTGCTGAGGTAGGCCACCAGGCTCTTGCGGCTGTCGGCCAGGGCGTGGCGCAGGAGGGATTCCCCTTGCTCGGCGGCGGTGGCGAGGGCGCGGTCGATGCTGCGCACCGCGGCGATGGCGGCCTTGAGGGCGGGGGAGCGCTTGAGCTCGCGCGTCGCCGCGCGACCCTTCACGCTGTCAATCTTCGCCTGCAGGTCCTTGATGAGCTGCTCGTCGGTACGGCGTTGACGTTTCTTTGCCGGCGCGGCGGCCTTCTTGCGCTTGGCTTTCTTGGTCTTCTTTTTTGTGCTCTTCTTGGCAATCATGCTCTTGGCTATTCGATTATAGGGAGGGGGAAAGCGCGAACAGAAAAGGTGTATCTCCTGTACGGAGAGATATCAAGATTCGCGTGGCAATAGACCACCCACGCCGCTCACCTTTTATCGATCTCAAGAGTGCCGATAGGACGCTCACGATGAAGCCTTCTCCGCCCCAGTTACGCGTACTCGCCCGCCGCGACCCAATGCTCGGTGCCGTCCTGAGACGGTTCCCGCCATTTCCCGGCTTTCCCGAGGGAGTGGCCCGACGCCCGCGGACCCATTTCGAGGAGCTTGCGCGGGCGATCGTCCACCAGCAACTGGCCGGGGCCGCGGCGCGCACGATCTGGGGCCGGGTGCGCGCCCTGCGCGACGGGTCGGGGGCCGTCGGACCCGAGACGATCGCTCGCCTCTCCGACGAGGCCCTGCGGGGCGCCGGGCTCTCGCGCGGCAAGCTGGCGGCCCTCCGCGACCTGTCCGCCCGTGCGGCCGACGGCCGCTTGCGGCTGCGCTCCATCGGTCGCCGATCGGACGAGGAGGTGATCGAGCACCTCGTGCAGGTCTTCGGAATCGGGGTCTGGACGGCCCAGATGTTCCTGCTGTTCCGTCTGGGTCGATTGGATGTGATCGCTCCCGGAGACCTGGGCCTGCAGGAGGGGCTGCGCCTGCTCGACGGCCTCGACCAGCGCCCCACGCCTGCAGAGCTCGAACGGCGCGCGGAGGTCTGGCGGCCTCTGCGGAGCGTGGCGGCCTGGGCCCTGTGGCGGCTCGTGGACGAGGGATGAGGCGCTCTGCCCGCGCCTGGCGGAAGGCTCTGGAAAACGCTGGATCCTCATCGCGCACGGTCCATCATGCGTTGGCTTGCAGCGAACATCGAGCTGGGGGCGACGCCGCCGGGCGGCGTCTGAGACGCACCCTTCGAACCTGATCCGGATCATGCCGGCGTAGGAAAGCCATGCACGAACAAGACGCGACTGCCACCGCTGGTGAAGACATCACCTCGACGCTCTCCCTGGCCGAGAGCTTCCCGAACTCAGAGAAGGTCTACCGTGAGGTAGAGTTCGGGGATCGGGCGCAGGGAGGGGTCACCCTGCGCGTGCCCGAACGGCGCATCCGGCTGACGGACGGCAGCTCGCTCGACATCTACGACACCTCGGGACCCCAGGGCTGCGAGGCAGCCGAGGGCCTGCCGCCGCTGAGGCAGGAGTGGATCGCGAAGCGGCGAGCTGAGGAGCACGGCAACGTGACCCAGATGCACCACGCGCGGCGCGGCGTGATCACCGCCGAGATGGCCTTCGTGGCCGCCCGCGAAGGCTGCGAGGCCGAGTTCGTGCGCGCGGAGGTGGCTGCGGGAAGGGCGGTTCTCCCGGCCAACATCCACCACCCCGAGACCGAACCGATGATCATCGGCCGCAACTTCCTGGTGAAGATCAACGCCAACATCGGCAACAGCGTCGTGCGCTCGTCGATCGCCGACGAGGTCGAAAAGCTGCAGTGGGCGACGCTCTGGGGGGCCGACACGGCCATGGACCTCTCGACGGGAAACGACATCCACGCCACGCGCGAGGCGGTGATCCGCAATTCGCCGGTCCCGGTCGGCACGGTTCCGATCTACCAGGCCCTCGAAAAGGTGAACGGGGTGATCGAGGACCTCGACATCGAGACCTTCCTGGAGACCCTGCGCGAGCAGGCGGAGCAGGGCGTCGACTACTTCACGGTGCACGCCGGCGTGCTGTTGCGCCATGTCCCGCTCACGAGCCGGCGCCTGACGGGGATCGTCTCGCGCGGCGGTTCGATCATGGCCAAGTGGTGTCTGGCTCACCACGAGGAGAACTTCCTCTACACGCACTTCGAGCGCATGTGCGAGTTGATGAAGGAGTACGACGTGGCCTTCAGCCTCGGGGACGGCCTGCGTCCTGGCTGCATCGCGGACGCCAACGACGAGGCGCAGTTTGCGGAGCTGGAGACCCTCGGAGAGTTGACGCGAATCGCCTGGGAGCACGACGTGCAGGTGATGATCGAGGGGCCGGGGCACGTGCCGATGGACCGCATCCGCGAGAACGTGGAGAGGGAGGTCGAGCTCTGCGGCGGCGCGCCCTTCTACACCCTGGGCCCGCTCACGACCGACATCGCCCCCGGTTACGACCACATCACCTCTGCCATCGGCGCGGCCATGATCGGCTGGTACGGCACGTCGATGCTGTGCTACGTGACCCCCAAGGAGCACCTCGGCCTGCCGGATGCCGATGACGTCAAGCAGGGAGTGATCGCCTACAAGATCGCGGCCCACGCGGCGAACCTCGCGCGCGGCAACGAGAAGGCTCGCGAGCGGGACGACGCCCTCTCGAAGGCGCGCTTCGAGTTCCGCTGGGAGGACCAGTTCAACCTCGCCCTCGATCCGGGCACGGCGCGCGAGTACCACGACCAGACGCTCCCGGCCCCGGCCGCGAAGGAGGCGCATTTCTGCTCCATGTGTGGCCCGCACTTCTGCTCGATGAAGATCACCGAGGACGTGCGACGCTACGCTCGCGAGCAGGGCCTCGAGGCCGCGGAAGCGCTCGAAGCCGGCATGCAGGCCAAGTCGGACGAGTTTCGTGCGGGCGGCGTCGCCCTCTACGGCAGTGACCGAGAGGCCGTGGCGGAGACCGAGCCCAGCGGATCCGCCGCGGGACCCTCCTGATCGATCTGGCCCGGTGCGGGGTGAGTCCGCGCCGGTCCGGGAGCCGCGGAGGATGCCTGCCGACGAGGTTGGCGGCGCGTACACTCGGCCCTAGTCGCCCATGTCCCCGCCCGATCAAGTCAGGACCCCCGAGCAATCTCCCGGCTCTCCCGGGCGGCTGCGCGCGGCGTGCGCGAGTCTCGTCAGCTTCGTGTGCCTGTCCCTGACGCGGATCCTCTACCGCATTCGCGTCGAGGGCGCGCGGCACGTCCCCGCCGAGGGCGGCGCGCTGATCATCTGCAACCACCTGAGCTACATCGATCCCCTGTTCGTGGGGGTGGCCAGCCCGCGCCGGCCGCGCTTCATGATGTTCCGGGGTTTCTTCAACTTCCCGATCATCGGCGGCTTCGCGCGTCTGATGGGGACGATCCCGGTCTCGTCCGAGGACACGACCGCCCAGAAGCGGGCCGCGATCGTGGAGGTGTCGAGGCTGCTGGCGAAGGGGGCGGTCGTGTGCATCTTCGCCGAGGGCGCGATCAGCCGCAGTGGGAACCTGATGGGCTTCGCTCGCGGGTTCGAGCGCATCGCGCGCCGGGCGCAGGTGCCGGTCATCCCGATGGCCCTCGACGGACTGTGGGGCAGCGTATTCAGCTTCGAGGGCGGCCGGGCCCTGCGCAAGTGGCCGCGCCTTGCGCGCCGCACGGTGCGCGTGCACCTGGGGGCTGAGATGGAGAGCGACGCTCCGGCCTGGGCGGTGCGTCAGCGCATCCAGCTCCTGACCGGTGAAGCGCGCGCCTGCGCCTGGAGCGGGGCCACGAGCCTTCCCGAGCTCTTCCTGCGCTCCGCGGCCCGCCACGCCCGGCGGCTCGCGGTGGTGGACACCACGGGTGCGCGCCTGACCTACCGGCAGGTCCTGCAGAAGGCCCTGGCCCTGCGCGCCGTGGTCGAGCGCCGCTTCGCCGGCGTCGAGCGCATCGGCCTCTACCTGCCCCCGGGGGCAGCCGGTGCCGTGGCTAACCTGGCGGTCTCCCTGACCGGCCGCGTGACCGTCAACCTCAACTACAGCCTCGGCCCGGACGCGCTCGCCGATCCGATCGAGCGCGCGGGTCTTGAGCACGTGATCACCTCACCGCGCTTCCTCGAGGCCCTCGGCAGCGGCTCTCCCGCCGGTGAGGAGGCGACCGTCGCACTCGAGGACCTGGCCGAGGAGGTGCGGGCGCTCGACAAGCTGTGTGCACTGGTCGGCTCCTTCCTGCCCGGCGCCTTGCTCGCTCGTCTCCTGCGGCCGGTGGACGACGTCTCGCGCCCGGCGACGATCCTCTTCTCGAGCGGCAGCAGCGGCGCACCGAAGGGCGTCGTGCTGACCCACCGGAACCTGCTCGCCAACCTGCAGGCCCTGGTGGAGACGGTCGAGCTCGGCAAGCACGATCGGGTCCTGGGCGTGCTGCCCTTCTTCCATGTCTTCGGCTACAACGTGACCCTCTGGGCGCCGCTGTGCCGCGGCGCGCTGGCGGTCTATCACGCCCGGCCGACCGACGGTGAGGTCGTTGCGGGCCTGTGCGCCGCGGAGCAGCTCACGATCCTGCTCGCCACGCCGACGTTTTATCAGCTCTGGATGCGCCGTTTCGACCGCGACTGCCTGGCGAGCGTGAGGATGGCGATCACCGGTGCCGAGAAGCTCCAGCCGTCCGTGTCCGCGGCCTGGAGCGAGGCCTTCGGATTCGACCTCTTCGAGGGCTACGGGTGCACGGAGCTCTCGCCCGTCGTGGCGGTCAACCATCCGGACCGCGGCGAGGAGGGCAGCCGACAGCGGGGAAGCGCGGCGGGGACCGTGGGCCGGCCGCTCCCGGGCGTGGCGGTGCGGATCATTGATCGGGACTCGGGGGAGGCGCTGGCTCCCGGTCAGGAGGGTTCGGTGCTCGTCGGTGGCCCCGGAGTGATGGAGGGCTACCTCGACGATCCGGACCTCAGCGAGGAGGCCATGCGCGATGGCTGGTACGACACGGGTGACATCGGACACCTCGATCGCGACGGTTTCCTGACCCTCACCGATCGCCGCTCGCGCTTCAGCAAGATCGCCGGGGAGATGGTCCCCCACGGGCGGGTGGAGAGCGCCCTGGAAGAGCTGGCGAGGGGCCTGCACGCCGAGGGCACGGGCGCGGCTGACGACCCGCCGCGCCTGTGCGTGACGGCTGTCAGCGACGAGCGCCGCGGCGAGCGGCTGGTCGTACTCCACACGCCCCTGGGTTTCCCTCTCGAGCGGCTCTTCGAGGGCCTCTTGGGGAGCGCCCTGCCGGTTCTCTTCCAGCCCCGGGCGGGCGACTACTTCGAGGTGGAGAGCATCCCGCAGCTGGGCAGCGGCAAGACGGACCTGGCCGGGGCGCGCTCCCTGGCCGAGTCCCTCACGGGCTGAGGGCCGTGCTGGGCCGGCGCGCGGGAGCGAGGGCCGCCGAGAGGGCGGGGTCGGTCTCGCGCCCCAGCAGCAGCTCCGCTGCCAGGCGTCCGACTCCGACAGCACTCGAGATCCCGTGGCCGCCGAGGGCTGCGACCCAGTCCAGGCCCGCCAGGTCGGGGTCGGGTCCGATCAGGAAGTCGTCGTCGGTCGCGAAGGTCCGCATCCCGCCCCAGAAGTGGGCGGCGCCCGCGTCTGCGACGCAGGCCAGCAGGCGCGCGGTCTTCTCGGCGATCTGTTCCCGCACGCCCTCGTCGGCGCACCACGCGTCGGGATCGACCTCGCTCTGGTCGCACGCGCACAAGAGCCAGCCGCCGCTCTCGGGCCGGGCGTAGAAGCCGTCGGGGTCGGACCACAGTACGGGGCCGCCCGGGTCGATGGACTGATCGGGCTCGGTCACCAGCAGGTGGCGGCGCGTGGGCCGCAGGGCGACCCGCGAGCCCGCCTTCCGCCCGAGCTTGCCCGCCCAGCCGCCGGCGGCCAGGACGACTCGCTCGGCTTCCACGCGCTCTCCATCCTCCAGGACAACCCCCGTCACCCGTTGTCCGCGACGGGTGAGCGCACCCACGCGGGCGCCGGTCCGAACCCGCACGCCCGCTGCGCGCGCTCCGCGCACGAACCCCTCGAGCAGGGCCGCCACGTCGATCCGGCCTTCCTCGCGCAGGAGGAACGCCCTGCGGGCCGATCCGGAGAAGGCGGGCAGGAGTTCGGCCAGGCGCCGTGGGTCGAGGCGCTCGACCGCCCCGGGCGGGCGCGAGGCCAGCCAGTGCTCGAGAGACGGGGGCATGGGATCGGCCGGCACCAGGACCGTGCCGCAGGCGTCCAGCAGCGGATCGGGCGCGAAGCCGGGGGGCGGGCAGGTGAGGAAGCGCGCGCACTCCTCGGCCAGGAGTGTCGCTGCCTCCGAGGGGCTCCAGATGCGCAGGATGGCGGCGTTGCGGCCCGTGGAGTGGGCGCCGAGCTGGTCCTCAGCCTCGAGCAGCACCACGTCCGTCTCGCCGTACCGGGCCAGGGACCAGGCCGTGGCCGCGCCGGCGATCCCGCCGCCGATGATCGCGATGCGCGTTCGCTCCATGGGGCCGAGTGTAATGCCCGAGGCGCTCGCGAAAAGGCGGCGTTTGCACCGAGCGGGAATCAGTCGCTCTCGCGGCGCAGGTCCAGCACGCGCGCCAGGGCCGTCAGCACCAGGGCGTTGTTGATGATTCCCTCTCGCACCCAGCTGCGGACCTGGTCGGGGGAGCGCGTCAACACCTCGATGTCCTCGCCTGGGTCGAGGTCCTGTTCGTGGGTCAGGGTGACCTCCTCGGCCAGCCACTGGTGGCAGAGGTTGTCCAGGAAGGCCGGGTTGGGGTCGACGTGACCGAGGTAGGTCCAGCGCTCCGAGCTGTAGCCCGTCTCCTCGCGCAGCTCCCGGCGCGCGGCGTCTCCATGGTCCTCCCCCGGGTCCACCACGCCGCTGGGGATCTCGGTCGTGATCGTCCCTGCGCCGAAGCGATACTGCCGCACGAGCACGAGCTCGCCCTCGCCCGTCAGCGCCAGCACGTTGACCCAATCCGGCGTCTCGAGCACGAGTCGCTCGAAGCGTTCTCCCGAGCGCGGGTGTGTCAGCGTGTCCCAGCGTGGACGGAAGAGGACCATCGAGTCGCCATGACGGCTCTCCAGGGTCTCCCAGGGTGTGATGCCGGGCGGGTCGGGGGGGGAGGCGGGCATCGCCGGGATTGTAGTCTGCAGGAGCGGAGATGAACGCGGACGCACCCTCTCCTGGTGCTCTGGTCCTAGTGCTCTGGCGGCGGGGACCCACCGGGAGCGCCCTGCCAACGGCTCTCCGACGGCTGAGCAGCACCGGCCAATGTGACCCGCAGGCCTCCACTGGAGGCCATGAAAAGCCTGGGATACAGCTTTTTTTGCGAATACCTATCGCGATTTGAGACATCGCGTAGTCTTGAGGCACTGCCACGGTCGGTTTTGTTCCAGGGGACGTGTGGGTCCTCCAGCCGAGCGCGGGCTCTAAATCATCCCTTAGAGAGTCGCCCCATCCGGACTCATCCCCGACTGTGCCGGTTTCCGGCCATCCCACTCCTTCAGAGAGAGACTCAGATGCGAACTTCCTTTATTGCCTTCGCGGCCCTTGCTGGTGCCGCCTTTATGCCTGCCAGTGCGCAGTTCGGCGACGTTCGGTCGGCCGGCCCGGTGGCACAGAAACCCACGAGTGCTCAGGCGCTCGCCCATAAGCAAGCTGCCGCTAATGGCATGCTGCAAACGGCCTCGGCGGCCACCGTTGGCGGTGGCTGGCTCGGGACTGGGGGCGACGACTGCGCGACTCCGACCGGTATTGCCGGTCAGGGCGACTTCCCCTTTGACAACGGCGCCGCCTCGACGGGCACCGAGGGGCAGAGCAACAGTCTCTGCTTCGCCTTCGGCACCTCGGCCGTCAACAACGACGTGTGGTTCGACTGGACCCCCGACTGCGACGGCGACGCAGCTTTGAGCATGTGTGGCAACAGCGTTGACACCAAGATCGCCGCCTATGACGGCGGTGGGTGCCCCGCGGGATCCGCTCTGGCGTGCAACGACGACAGCTGCGGCCTGCAGTCGGAGATCGCCTTCGCGGTGACCAACGGCTCGGTCTACGGCCTGCAGATCGGTACCTTCCCCGGCAGCGGCGGTGGTGCGGGCACTTTGAACCTGACCATCAACAACGCCACGAACTGCGGTTCGGGCGGCACGGGCAGCGATGATTGTGGTTCGGCGGATGACCTCGGCCCGGCCCTGGGCGACATCCCCTTCGACAACAGCGCCGCCACGACGGGCGGCGAGGGGCAGAGCAACAGCCTCTGCTTCGCCTTCGGCACCTCGGGCATCGGCAACGATGTGTGGTTCGACTGGACCGCCCCGGATTCTGGTGACCTGACCGTCAGCATGTGTGGCAACAGCGTTGACACCAAGATCGCCGGCTACGACGGCGGTGGGTGCCCCACGGGCTCGGCCCTGGCGTGCAACGACGACACCTGCGGCCTGCAGTCGGAGATCACCTTCGCGGTGAACAGCGGCTCGGTCTACGGCCTGCAGATCGGTACCTTCCCCGGCAGCAGCGGTGGTGCCGGCACGATGAACCTCGACCTCTTCGTTCCCACCCCGATCACCGGTTCTGACGACTGCTCGACAGCAGACGCCATCTCCGGCCAGGGGAGCCACGGGTTCGACAACGGCGCCGCCACGACGGGCTCCGAAGGGCAGAGCAACAGCCTCTGCTTCGCCTTCGGCACCTCGGGCATCGGCAATGACGTGTGGTTCGACTGGACCGCCGACGCCGATGGCGACGCCACGGTCACGATGTGTGGCGGTACGGGCGTTGACACCAAGATCGCCGCCTATGACGGCGGTGGGTGCCCCGCGGGATCCGCAGTGGCATGCAACGACGACACCTGCGGCCTGCAGTCGGAAATCGGCTTCGCGGTAACCACCGGTTCGGTCTATGGTCTGCAAATCGGTTCCTTCCCCGGTGCCGCCGGCGGTACGGGTAGCTTCACGATCACGATCGAAGATGCGCCCGTGATTCCCTGCGTCGCACAAGATGACGGTGCCTCGGAGAACGCCCTCGGCCTGAGCGCCGGCGGTGAGCTCGCCATGCTGCACCACACCGACTGCGATGTGGTCGACACCGTGCATGCCGCCTACGGCAGCGCGATGTTCCCCGGTACGGCCACTGATGGCGATGAAGTGAATATCTACGTCTGGGCCGACTCGGACGGCGACATCAACCCCGGCACGGGCCTCGCCCTGCTGGCTTCCGTCTCGGCGGTCACTGTCAATGCCAACACCGATATCATGAGCTGCTACACCATCGCTGGTGGCGCGGTCACGGCCGGTGACGGCTGGATCGGTGCGGCCATTCATCAGGCTGCAGGTACGTTCCCGTGTCCTCTGGACATGGACAACCCCTGGGCCGGTGCCTGGATCGCTGGTGATACGACCGGCAACCTCGACCCCAACAACCTCGGCGGTGGCGACGTGGGCGTGATCCCCATGGACGCCATCGTTCCCTCGGCATTCCTGCTGCGGGCCAACGACGGTGCCTGCCCGATCGTCTGTGACCTGTCGGATTCCGGTCCCGGTGACGCCTTCTGCTGTGGTATGGGTTGCCCCTGCGGTAACGATGACCTCGAAGCAGGTTGCGCCAACTCGGGCGGAGCGGGTGCCAACCTGGGCTCGGGCGGAACCACGAGCGTGGGTGCCGACGACCTGGAAATGCACGCCAGTGGCATGATGCTTGGCCAGCCGGTCCAGCTGTTCTCGGCGCAAGACGCCCTGAACGGCGGCGCGGGCGTCCCGTTCATCGACGGGCTGCGCTGCACCGGTGTCGCGCTGATTCGCCACAGTATCCAGTTGGCGGACGGTACGGGTTCGGCCTCTTGGGTCGGCGGCCTGGCCTCTGAAGCCGGCATGGGTGCCGGTGACGAGCGTCACTTCCAGGTCTTCTACCGCGACGTCACGTCGGCCTGCGGCGCCGGTGCTAACACCACCAACGCCACGACCGTGACGTTCGGTCCCTGATCTCCCCAGGACCTGACTGACTTACAGGCGGCGTCGCCCACAGCGGGCGGCGCCGCCTCCTTCGTGTCCGCGCCCCGGCCGAGTGCTCGGGAGCCGTCTCTGCGTACCGGGCCCTGCGCTCAACGGAGCGCGGCGGCTGCCTGGTTCATGAGGAGAGGGGAGATCGGGGTGATCAGGCGGCGAGCGGGGCGCGTCAACCACTGCTCGCGGTAGGCGCGATGGAACTCGTCGTCGGGGAAGGCCTCGCCGAGACCGTAGGGGTAGCCGCTCATCCCGTGGAAGGGGAGCGGCTCGACCCGCTCCGCCTCGACGGAGTTGGGATCACGGTCCTTCGCCCAGCCGTCGAGGAACACGAGGTAGTCGCGCACGTAGCCCTCGCGCAGCTCGGGCAGTGAGCTGGCGTCGAAGGCGATGGCGAGGGCGTCTCCCGCCCCCAGGATCACGAAGCGATCGTCGATGGCGGTGACGAGTTCCAGGCAGTCGCCGTAGCGCGTGTAGTGGCCCGGATGGGGGTTCCAGCGCGGGCGTTCGGCCAGGCGCTCCCAGAGGAAACGCTCGGGCACCTGGGGTGAGGCCTGGGGCAGGGGGGCGCTGAAGCCGCGCGGCCAGAGGACCGTCGAGAGCGGCTCGAGGTGTGTCGTGACCAGGGGCTCGTCGTCCCCGTCCACCGCCAGCACGATCCGGTCCCAGAAGAGCTGCAGGGTGCAGAAGATGCGCAGCCGCGGGTCGGCGGCGAACCCCTCGAGGTCCGTCAGGTCGAGGATCATGGTCTTGGTCTTGCCGGCCGGGAAGCCCACCGGTCCCCCGGCGTCCTTCCAGCCCCCCTCGCCATCGGGGATCTGCAGGATGGGCGGCACGAAATCCACCCCGGGGTGGCGCGCGCTGGCCATGTTCACGCTGGCGTTGGACCAGTAGAACCAGCCGGTCAGGACCAGCCGTAGCTTCTCGGCCTCTACCGTCCGATCGGGGTCGAAGGAGAGCTCCAGCCACCAGGGCTTTGCCAGCCCCTGAAACTGGGGCGGCTGCCGCTCGAAGGCCACGGCGTGCACGTCGTCCGTGCGCGCGAGGGCCGCGGTCCAGTCCTTCCCATCGCTGCCCACTGCCCGCGTCGGAGGTAGGGGGTCGCGCAGGACGTGGGTGTGGGGCTCGGGGAAGGGCGGGAACGTGAAGCGCTCGTCGGGGAAGACCTCGCTGCCTGAGGGGTGATCCACGCACTCCAGGCGCACGCGGTCGAGGTAGGTCACCTCGCGCAGCTCCTCGGTGAACTGCAAGCGCAGCTCGCCGTCCACCGGCCGCAGCTGGTCTCCGCGGACGAGCACGTACTCGTCGTGATCGGGCGGGACGAGCAGCCCTGGCGCCATGGGCAGGCCGAGGGGCGTGATCCCCAGGACATCGCTGATGAACTCGTAGGTCTCGCCGTTCCAGGTGTAGAGGAAGGGGCACGAGCCCACCAAGCCCTCGATCTGCTCGAAGACCAGGGTGTCGGCCTCTCCCGTCGCCGCGCCGGATGGCGTCGAGAGGGCGCGGGCGACATCGGTCTGCACGACCCCGTTGGGCCAGTGGATGCGCAGCACGTCCAGCTCCACCCGGTTGCCCAGGCCCAGGGTGAGGGGTTCTCCGCGGTGGTAGACGCGGCGGTAGATCGGACCGCTACGGAGCTCGATCACGGCCCCCGTGCCGCGCGCGTTGTCCTTCTTGCCGGTCAGGGCGATGCGCAGGCCGCGGGCCTCGTTGCCCCGCTGGAGCACGAGGTAGACGCCATCAGAGTCCACTCGCAGGGCGTCGGGGACGGCGTCGCCGTCGAGGTCGGCGAAGCACAGGGCGCGGGCCGCGCCTTTGATCTCGGGCCAGCCCTCGAAGGAGAGGGCTCGCTCCTGGGGCAGGCCGGCGGCGAGCAGGGCGCCACCGTCCCAGACGAGGTCGAGAGCTCCGTCGAGGTCCAGGTCGAGGGCGTCCCGAGTAGCGGCGGCAGGCAGGGCCGCGGGCCGGGCCTCGAACTCTCCCGCGGGCGTCTGGAGCCAGAGGAGCGGCTCGGGACCGCTGGCGAGCAGGTCGACCCGACCGTCGGCGTCGAGGTCTGCCAGCAGGGGCCGGTGAGGCAGGGAGGCCGCGCCGCCCAGGCGGCGCGAGGCGCCGGAGAAGCGTCCGCCGCGTCGGTTGTCGGCCAGGAAGATGCCTTGCGCGCCGCCGATCACGAGGTCGACGTCGTTGTCCCCGTCGAGATCCTCGGTCGCACACCAGCTCCAGGCGCCCGTCCCGGGCAGGGCCTGGGCTTCGGCGCTGGCGTCGGTCAGAGCGCCGCCCGCGACCCATGCGCCGTCGTTGCGCCACACGCGCGCCCCGAAGGCACCCACCAGCAGCAGGTCCAGATCGCCCTCGTGATCGAAGTCCAGCCAGACGGCGTCGAGGGCGGGGCCGGGCAGGGAGGGAGCGGTCAGGTGTGCGGCGCCCTGCTCGCCGCCGGTGGTGAAGGTCGCCAAGCCCCAGCCGCTCTCCCTGAGGGTCAGGATGCCGGTGGGGACCGCGAGCTCCAGGTCGCCGTCGTTGTCCAGGTCCGCCGGGCGCACCCAGCGCACGTCGTCCGCCTCCAGTACGCGCCGCTCGGTCCACTGTCCTTCGGAGCGGCGCGCCACGGCGACCCCGTCGGCCAGGCGCGCGACGAGCTCGACCTGTCCGTCTCCGTCCAGGTCGTGGGCGGCCACCTCCAGAGCACCGGCGAAGAGCGGCAGGTCCAGGGTGACGGTCTCGAAGCTCACGCGTTCGGCGGGTGCGGTCAGGCTGCCCGCGGGCAGGGGCGCGCGCACGCGCCCGAGGGAGCCCAGGCGCAGGTCGGTCTGGGCGGGGGCCTTGACGCCCAGTTCCTGGAGCGCCATCCAGCGCTCGTTGAGGGCCTGGGCCTCGGTCTCCTCGCCGACTTCGAACAGCAGGCGAATCTGACGGTAGAGGGCGGAGACGTACCACTGGCCGCCCGTCTCGATCCCGACGTCCACGATGGAGGTGAAGAGCCCGCGGGCCTCATCGAGTCGGTCGAGTTCGTTCAGGACGGCGCCCAGCATCAGGCGCGAGGGCAGGTCGTCGGGCGCCGCGAGGTGGGCCGCGGAGAAGTGCTCCAGAGCGGCCTTCGCATCGCCGGCCTCGTAGGCGATCTGCCCGCGCAGGAAGTGCACTGCGGCCGAGCCCGCTTGCGCCGCTTCCGCCCGCACGAGCAGGGCCGAGGCCTGTTCGACGCGGCTGGATGCGAACTCCACCGCCGCGGCGCGTAGGAGGTCCTCGTGGCGCGCATCGCTGCGCGCCACGAGCGGGGCGAGTTCGGTCCGCGCCCGCTCCCAGTCCCCGCCCTGGGCACGGGCCGCGGCGCGGTCGCGGGCCGCGTCGGCCTCCGTCGGGTCGAGCTGTGCGTCCCTCGAGCAGCCGCCGAGCAGGCTCAAGGACAGCAAGATCAGGGTCGGGACGGCCGCTTCGCGGGCGGCCTGGGTGGGCAGGAAGGGTGCAGTGACGCGGGTGTTCTCCATGATTTGCGAGCCTATCAGGCTCGCCGTGCACGATCACGGTCCCATGGCGCCTTGGAAAAGGCTTCCGGCTGCCGATAATGCCGCACATGGGCAGCACTCTTGGGCCGGACTCCGCGCCGACTCCCTCGCCCGCGGCGGGCGAGGGGCGGCGCGCCCTCGTGATCGGCGCCAGCAGCGGCATCGGGCGCGCCCTCGTGCGCCAGCTGGCCGGCGAGGGCTACCGCGTGGCCGCCCTGGCGCGGCGCTCCGCCGAGCTCGAGGAGCTGCGCGCGGAGTGCGAAGCCAACGGTGGTGGCGGCACGGTCTGCGGCCATGTCCACGACGTGCGCGATGTAGAGGGGGTGGGAGAGCTCTTCGAGACCATCGTGCGCGAGTTCGGCGGCCTCGACCTGTGCCTCTTCGCGGCGGGCATCATGCCCGCCGTCGCAGAAGATGAGTTCGATACGGAGAAGGACACGGCGATGATCGCGGTCAACTTCGCCGGCTGCGTCGCCTGGCTGAACCCGGTCGCGCGCCTCTTCGCCTCTCAGCGCGCCGGGACCATCGTCGCCATCTCGTCGGTGGCCGGCGACCGCGGCCGCACCAAGGCGCCGGTCTACGGGGCGACGAAGGCCGCCATGAACGCTTACCTCGAGTCCTTGCGCAACCGGTTGTCCGACTCGGGCGTGCACGTCTGCACGATCAAGCCCGGGTTCGTGGACACGGCGATGCTCGGGGGCGCCCAGGATCTTCCGTGGGTCATCTCGGCTCCGACGGCGGCGCGCCGCATCCTGCGCGCGGCACGCCGGCGCGTGAACGTGCGCTATGTACCCATGCGCTGGTGGTGGGTGATGGCCGTGATCCGCGCGATCCCCTCGTGTGTCTTCTCGCGTCTGCGCGTCTGAACCGGTCGGCCATGGTCTCTCCGGAAAGGAACGCGACGGGCGCGCTTCCCTCCAGCTATCACTACGTCGAGGGCTGGGGGATGAGCGTCGGCCACCTCGGCCGCGTGCTCTATCCGCGCTCGGTGGAGGAGATCGTGGCGGCCTGCGACCTCGCGCGCCGCGAGCACGTCTCCCTCGGGCTGCGCGGCGGCGGGTACAGCTACGGCGACGCCAGCATCAACTCAGGCGGGCACGTGCTGGACCTCAGTCGCATGCAGCGCGTGCTGTCCTGGGATCCGACCGAGGGCGTCGCCGATCTCGAGGCGGGCGTCACGATCGAGCAGCTCTGGAAGCGCATCCTGCCCGACGGCTGGTGGCCCGCGGTCGTCCCGGGGACCATGTTTCCGACCGTGGGCGGCGTCGCGGCGATGAACGTCCACGGCAAGAACAACTTCAAGGTCGGTCCCTTCGGCGACAACACCCTCGAACTCGACCTCGTTTTGCCGTCGGGCGAGGTGCGGACCTGCGATCGCGAGCGCAACGCGGACCTGTTCCACGCCGTGATCGGCGGCTTCGGGATGCTCGGCACCATCAGCCGCGTGAAGGTGCGCGCCAAGCGCGTCCACTCAGGTGAGCTGACGGTCAGGGCCATCTCCGTCCGCAACCTGTCCGAGGCCATGGAGGTCATGGAAGCCCGCCGCAGGCGCGCCGACTATCTCGTGGGATGGATCGATTGTTTCGGCACTTCAGAGCAGCTCGGCCGGGGCGTGATCCACGATGCGCGTCAGCTCGAGCCGGGCGTGGACCCCGAACCGCGGCGCACCCTCTCGGTCGCTCACCAGGAGCTGCCGCATTCCATCCTGGGCTTCCCCAAGTCCCAGCTCTGGCGCATCCTGCGTCTGTTCAACAACGACTCCGGTATGCGGCTCGTGAACGCCTTGAAGTTCCACGCGGGTCGCCTGCAGGGCCTGGGGGAGCCCGAGCGCTGGACCCACGCGGCGTTCAGCTTTCTGCTCGACTACATGCCCAACTGGAAGTGGTCCTACGGCAGGCGCGGGCGGCGCGGCCTGATCCAGTTCCAGGTCTTCGTCCCCGACGCCGCGGCCCTGGAGGTGCTCGGCGGACTGATCGCCGAGGGCCAAAGCGCGGGATTCGTCGCCTACCTCGGTGTGCTCAAGCGCCACCGCCCCGATCCCTTCCTTCTGACGCACGCCGTCGACGGCTGGAGCCTGGCGCTCGACTTCAAGGTCAGCCCCGCCAACCGCGCCGCCCTATGGACCTTCGCCCGGCGCATGACCGACCGGGTGCTAGAGGCCGGCGGGCGCTTCTACTTCGCGAAGGACGCGGTCCTGCGACACGCGGACGTGGCGCGCTTCCTGCCGGAAGAGAACCTGCGCGCCTTCCGTGCCCTCAAGCGCGAGCTTGACCCGGAGCACTTGTTGCAGACGGACCTATCGCGGCGCGTGATGGGGGACTGGGGCGCGGATCAGTCGGAGAAGCTGGAGTAGGCCCGCGCCGCATCCACGGCGACCAGCCGGTCCTCCTCCGCGATCCAGGCCGTCAACCGCCCGCCCCAGACGCAGCCGGTGTCAAGGCCCCGCAGGAGCGGCCGGTGGACCAGGCCCAGGCGCGCCCAGTGGCCGAAGACGACCGTGCGCCCCTCGCTCTGGCGCGGCGGCCAGAAGCTGAACCAGGGGCTGAAGGGTGCGGAGGGCTCGGGCCAGTCGCGCGCCGGCCGGGCGCCGTCGGGGCCGCAATAGCGCACGCGCGTTGCGAATTCGACATCGGCCTCTGCCGCGAGCGGGTCGCAGTCCGCGAGCGCCTGCTCGGGGACGGTCCAGCGCGGGTCGAGGCCGGCATGCACGAGCAGCAGGTCGTCCCAGGCGCGCACGAGGGGCAGGCGAGTCAGCCAGGCGAGGAGTTCGTCGCGCTCCTCGCTCGCGAGCACGTCGGCGAAGGTGTCCCCCGGGCGCTCCTCGCGCAGGCCCGCCGCCGTCCGCAACAGGTGCAGGTCGTGGTTGCCGAGCACTCCTCGGGCACCGATTCCGCGCAGCAGACGCAGGGTGCCGAGAGAGTCGGGGCCGCGGTTGACCAGATCGCCGACCGGGTGCAATTCATCCGCCGCCGGGTCGAACCCCAGGGTTTCGAGCAGGCGCTCGAGTTCCTCGCGGCAACCCTGGATGTCGCCGACGAAGATCCGGCGGCTCATCTCCGGTCGTCTCCCGAGGGGGGCGGGGAGTCCTCGCGCTCGTCGTCCTGCTCGTCGCGGTCGATGTAGCCGATGTCTCGCAGCATCTGGTCCGTGCGTCCGCCGCTCCCGACCGTGTAGCGTGGCTTGCGACGATCGGCCTGCTGCAGGTGCTCGAGCAGCAGGGCTTCAAGCTCGCGCACCCGCTCGGGGTGTTCGGCGGCCACGTCGTGGCGTTGCTCGGGATCGCTCGTGAGGTTGAACAGGCGTCGGTCACCGCCGGGCTCGGGGGCTTGCCCCCACTGACCGCCCGCGCGGCACCAGTGCAGCTCCCACTCGCCGTCGATGATGCCGTAGATCACCTGGCGCCGCCGGCCATTCCAGAAGCCCTGGTGGGTCGAGAAGAAGATCGGTCGCGGCTCGAACTCATCGAGGCGGGCGAGGTCCTCCCAGTCCTCGAGGCCCTCGATACGCGTCCCGCCGAAGCGCGCCAGGGTCGGCGCCAGGTGGCGATTGGAGACCCGCCGTTCCACGCGCTGTCCCTCGGGGATGCCCGGGCCGGCGAGGATCAGGGGCACGCGCGTGAGCTCGCGGTAGAGCGAGATGCCGTGGGTCAGGAGGCCGTGATCGAGCAACTCCTCGCCGTGGTCGCTGGTGAAGGCCACGATCGTCTTCTGCTCCAGGCCCAGGGCCTCGAGCTGTTCCAGGACCATCCCGACGTACTGATCCGAGGTGTAGACGGCCTGGTCGTAGACGGCGTCGATCCAGCGCGCGTGTTCGGTCGGAATGACCTCGTGAGCCAGGGACCTCCCGCTCGCGTCGTGTCCCTCGCCCTTCAGCAGGCGCGAGGCGTACTCGTTGATGCCGCGCTCGGGGAACCCCTCGGGTTTCGCGGCCCCGAGAGCCTCGCGCGCCTCGGCGGACGGCTCGTGGGGAGCGTGGGGATCGACGAGGTGCAAGTAGAGGAAGAAGCGCGCGTCGGCGTGCATCTCGATCCACTCCAGGGCCGCGGTGATGACCTGCGGCGACTTGCGAAAGGTCATCTGCGCGTCGAAGCTCTCGAAGCCCAGGCCGAAGTTCTTGTTGGCGACGATCAGCGGATTGCAGGTGATCGCGCCGGTCGTGAAGCTGCGGTGCTCGAGGGCTCTGGGCAGGGTGTCGATCGAGCTGCGCAGGTGGCATGCACCGTCCGCGAGCACTCCGTGGGTCTCGGGCGGCAGGCCGGTCAGGATCGAGGCCGTCGAGGGCCAGGTCCAGCTGGAGGTGGCGAAGGCGTTCTCGAACAGGACGCCGCGGCGCGCCAGGGCGTCCAGGTTCGGGCTGGTCTCGCGTGCGTGGCCGTAGCAGTGCAGGCGATCCTGACGCAGGGTGTCCATCACGATCAGGACGAGGTTCGGCGCCGCGGCGCTCGAGGGCACGCGGTCCTTCACGAGCGCTCGTTCCAGGATCACCTGGCCGAACCCGACCTGGAGCGGTGCCGCGGCGGAGGGCTGGCCGTCGGGCTCGGGTGCGATCATGAGGGTGCGCAGCTCCACGACGTCGCCGGGGGTCAGGCGTAGGCCGTCGGCGCCGCCGACGCGAGCCCAGGCGCGCTGCGCCGGGTCCTGACCGCGCTGAGCGGTGACCTCGTGGGTGAACACGAGCGTCTCGTTGACCCTGACCTCGAAGCCGATCGTGCGCGTCTCGCCGCGCGCGGTGCGCACGGCGACCTTCTCGTCGATCCCGGCCTTGGCGCGCAGGAAGACATCGCCGTCCTCCTCGCGAATCCTGAACGAGACGCTGCAGGGCGGCGGCATGATCAGCCCCGGGAGGTCGCCGCCGTCCACGCGGTAATCCCGCGAGGGGCACAGGACACCGAGCCGCGGCGCGCGGCGCGGGGCAGCCTGCACGTCTTCCCAGGTCGAGGGTTCGAAGGCCACCTCCCGCACGCGCTCGCGTACGGTCCTCTCGGGGGAAAGGTTTCCGAGGGTGAGGCCCAGGATCGCCGGCAGACCCAGGCCGAAGGCGAGGCCGAGCTTGAGGGCGCGGGGAGCGCGCAGGACGCGGCCGGGCGGGCGATCGAGGAGCATCGAGCGGACGATCCAGCACAGCAGGGCGGCCAAGGTCAGGGCGATCGCTGCGAGTCCCATCAAGGCCCCCCGGCCCCGGGCGGTGCTCGGGCCCGGGACGTGGTAGGGATCGTCGGTCGGCCAGCCCGAGAGGGCGGAGAGGATCACGGCTCCGATCAGGATCACGGTCAGGCCCCAGACCGCGACCCCGAGCCCCCCGCCCGTGCGTCTCGTCCGGACCAGGGCCAGGCCGGTCGCCGCCGTCGCCGCGACGAGGCTGTGGGCCATGGTGATCTCGATGTCGTGGGTGACGCGCCAGAGGGTGACGTCGAGCGAGAAGGCCCGTAGGTGGTGGTCGAGGACCGTCAGCATCGCCAGGCGTGTGACGGTCAACCCGCCGGCGATCCAGAGCGCGAGGCCGAGGGCTCCGCGCCATGCGCGCACCGCGCTCATCGCGGGTACTCCGTGTCGTCTCTCCCGTCGTCCTCTTGCCCGGAATCGTCTTCCACGCCATCGTCGCCCACGTAGCCGATGTCGCGCAGGGCCTGCAGTGCCTCACCGCCGGTCCCCAGGGCGTCGCCGATGCGCCGAGTGACCTGACCCTGGAGGTTCTCCTCAAGGGCCAGGACCATGGCCTGCAAGCGCTCGGCGTGGCCGGGCAAGGGTGCCAGATCGACCTGCTCACCGCGGTCGTCCTCCTCGCGGTACAGCCGGTTCTCCGAGGGCGTCCAGTCGGGGCCTTTGCGCGTGAGGGCGCGGTGCAGAACGAAGCCATCGCTCCGCAGGCCGAACAGCCGCAGTCCCCGGCGTCCCGACCAGGCGCCCTTCTCCGTCGCGTAGAAGACGCTGTCGTCCCACGACTCGTTCGCCAGCAGAAAGCGCCCCTGCTGACCCAGGCTTCCGCCCCCAATCGTGGCCAGGGTGGGCGCCAGGTGGCGGTTGGAGACCGTCCGCTCCACGACCACTCCGGCCGGAATCCCGGGGCCGGCAAGGAACAGGGGCACGCGCACGAGCTCGCGGTGCAGGCTGTGCCCGTGGGCGAGCAGGCCGTGGTCGAGCAGCTCCTCCCCGTGGTCGGCGGTGAAGGCGACGACCGTCTCGTCGGTCAGCCCGTGGTGCTCGAGGGCGTCGAGCAGGAGGCCGCAGTAGTGGTCCCCGGTGGCGACGCTGGCGTCGTACTGGGCGCGGAAGAACGCCTCGTGGTCGGGGGGCACGAGGGCCTCCCCCGTGGCGTCCGCCTCGGCGCGCAGCAGCTGTCCGGCCCAGTAGTCCAGCAGCAGCCCGGCCTGCTCGGCGGGGACCTCTCCCAGCCTGCGCGGCAGCACGGCGCCCATGCGCTCCAGGTGCTCGGGCAAGGGGCGGTGGGGCGTGTGGGGATCGACCAGGTGTAGGTAGAGGAAGAAGCGCGTCCCCGCGTTGCGGTCGATCCAGGCCAGGGCCTGGTCGATCACCTCGTCGGTCATGCGCATCTCGCGCGCGCTGTCGAAGGTCTCGAAACCCTGATCGAAATAGCGCTCGGGGGCGATCAGCGGATTGCAGGAGATCGCGCCGGTCGTGTAGCCGCGGCGCTGGAGCACCTCGGGCAGGGTCTCGCAGCCCAGGAACAGGGTGCTCGAGTCGTTGGCGATGACTCCGTGCTCGAAGGGTAGCAGTCCGGTCAGGATCGAGGCCGTCGAAGGCCAGGTCCAGCTCGAGGTGGCGTAGGCGTTCTCGAAGCGGGTCCCGCGCGCGGCCAGGCGGTCGAGGTGGGGCGTCGTGTCGCGCTCGTATCCGTGGCACGACATGCGGTCGGCCCGCAGGGTGTCCATCACGATCAGCACGATGCTGGGCGCCGTGCGCGAGGAACGCGTGCGCGGCGTGGGCTCCCAGCGTTCGAGGAACAGACCGCCGAAGCCCACGCGCAGTTCCCCGGCGTCATCGACGGTCAGGGGTGTCCCCGGCAAGCTCGTGCGCAGGGTGACGGTCTGGCCCGGGCGCAGGGGCAAGCCGGCCTCGCCTCCGACATGGCGCCAGGCGCAGGCGTCCAGGCGCCCTTCGGCTCGCAGGCGCTCGTGGGGTTCGACGACGATTCGTTCGTCGAAGACGGTCTCGCCGTCCACGTCGACCTCGAAGCGCACCTCCAGGCGCCCCCCGTCCGCGGGGAGGTGGCCCTGGAGCGAGCGGTCGCACCCGGCCGCGGCCCGCAGGATCACCTCGCCTTCCTCGGGGAGGACCTCGAAGCTCACCTCGCCGTCGGGCGGCAGGATCAGCGCCGGCATGTCGCCCGTGTCGTGGGCGGCGTCTACCAGGGGCGTCAGGATGCCGGCTCTCCAGGAGCGCGGCGCGGTGGCCTTCGGCGGGGACAGGCGCTCGTCCTCCAGGAGCAGTTCGGCAACGACCTCGCGCACGGGCATGGTGGGGGCGGAGCGCGTGCCGCAGGCCACGGGCAGGATCCCGAGTCCGGCGCCGAGGGCGACGAGGACGCCGCGCTTCCCCAGGGTGGAGGCCATGCGTCCCGCACCTCGCAGAACGCCGCCCGCGCCCACGAGCGACGCCCCCAGGCCGAGAGCCATTGCCATCTGCACCCAGAGGTTTGCGAGGTCGAGGGTGGAGCCGGGCTGGGAGACCTGCGCGGGCCTGGCGATCGGCCAGCCGGAGAGGACCGAGAGCAGCAGGACCGAAGTGAAGAGCCAGGTTCCCGCGCGCCTCCAGCGCGAGGGGTGGTCGTCGTTCGCGGTCAGGGCGCTGGCCGCCAGGCCGAAGGCGGTGGCGTGGATCCAGATCGGCCAGACCTCGCCCCCGGCGGCGAAGCGGGCGAGGGCCGCGTCCGCCCCTCCCGTCCCGAGCGAGAGGGCGCGCAGACGGGCCCAGGTCAGCCCGGCCGCGAGCACCATCCCGAGGGCGATCCAGGCGCGCGATGCGTCGCTATCGGTCGGGCGGGACTCGCTCGGATGGGTCATGGGCTGGTCAGGCTTCCCGGAGGGATACGGCCGAGGGCGAGCGATTGCGAGCCCTTACCGCGCATCCGTCGTCGGCCCGCCCGCCAGAGCGCTCAAACGGCCGGTCGCGCAGCCTATCCGCCCGCTCTGCTGAGCGGGCCGGCGGCGGCCGCGGATGGCCTCGCTCGGGTTCGGCGCACCCGGGCGCGATCGCCCGGAGACTCCTGGTGGATGGGGTGTCGAGGCAACAGAATACGCCCATGGAGCCTACCCGAGAGCGCGCGTCCGAACATCCCCGGGGGCTGGTGCTCCTGGCGGTCATCGTGTTGTGCGGTCTGCTGCCCGCGGCCTGGTTTCACTGGTTCGTGCCCCGCGAGCAGAAGCGCGTGGTGGGGCTGCTGGCCGCCGTCCCCGACGAGCCCGCCGCGCGCCTCGACGCGTGGCTCTCCTACGGCGAGCCGATGATCCAGACGCGCCTGCGGAAGCTGCGCTTCTCGACGGCCTATCCCTGGCTGATCACCCACACCCAGGAGACGGACGGGGGGGAGCCCGAGATCTGGGGCCTGGACCTCGACACGCTGAGGCCCGCGCGCATCGTGCGCGAAGGCCTGCGGATCGAGATCCAGCTGCCCGCTCCGTTCGTCCTGGGACGAGGCGAGCTGGGCGGTCCCGACGCCGATCGGGTGCCGGCCTTTGGGCCCGGCCAGGCCGCGCCGAATGCTCCCGAGCGGGCGCGCGTGCTGATCGAGTGGTTCCTGGCGGGCATGATCGAGGCGATTTCGGATGACATCGAGGGGGCCGAGCTGGTGGTCCGGATCGGCGGCCTGGCGGCGGAGGCCCCACGCGACGACGGATGAGGAGCCCTGCGCCGTGTTCAGGGGCCTGCGCCCTTGCCGTGGCCGCCGGTTCCGGTTAGAACTTTCGGCCCCAGAGTCCCGCTGCAGTGGGGCGAGGCGGCCGACAGGGCACCCGGCCCGCGGCGGCGACGGACCTACCGGGTCGACGAGACGGGGGCCTACGGGCTCCAGGAAACATGGCGAAATCCCAGATCAAGGCTGGCGGGCCGACCCGCGGACGGCTGCGCGTGCGGAAGCTCGGCATGGGCTCGGGCAAGCGCGTGGCCGCGCTCAAGGCCCAAGGGAACAAGAAGCGCCGCTGAGGGTGGGCCTGTACTCCGCGTCCGGCCCGTGTAGGCTGCCGGGCGTGAGGGACACCCTCGATCGCGTGCCGTCCCCGCGTCGGGGTGGTGGAACCGTCCGGGGCGAGTTCCGGATCCGACCGGCATTCCAGCGCGTCGAAGTCCAGCGCTAGGCCGTGGGATCCCTGCTGGAGAGCTTGCCGTCCATCGCCCTGGGCCTCTTCCTGGCCTTGCGTTGCGGACGCCGCGCCCAGGGCTGGGGTCTCCCGCGGGTCACCGCCTACCTGTTGGTGGGCATCCTGCTCGGCCCTCACCTGCTTGGGCGACTGATCACCCCCGGGACACCGGGCGCCGTCCTGCTGATCGGACCCGCGAGCCAGGAGCTGCTCGCCCTGGCCGAGCAGCTGGCCCTGGGCTTCATCCTCTTTCGCGTTGGCAGTGAGTTCCGCTTCGCCCAGCTGCGGCGTGTCGGACCGCGCATCTTGCTGCTCTCGCTGTGCGAGGTGGGCACCACGGCGGCGGTCGTCTTCGGCGCCGTGCTGCTGGTGACGGGCGATGGCTCGCTCGCGATGGTGGCGGCCATGCTGGCCACCTCGAGCGCGCCGAGCGCCACCCTGCTCACCCTGCGCGAGGTGGAGGCGGAGGGACCCGCCTCGCACGCTCTGATCCAGCTCGTGGGCCTCAACAACCTGGTCACCCTGCTGGCCTTTCCGCTCGTGCTGGTCGTGGCCTACGACGTGGGCCAGCCGCTGATGGCGACGCGCACGGCCCTGCTGGCCCTGGCCGGCGGGGCGCTGATGGGTGTGGGGATGGCGATCAGCCTCGAGACCTTGAAGCTCGACCGGGAGCGCGCCGTGGGGGGCATCGTGCTGGTCCTGGCCGCCCTCGGTCTGGCCCACGCGATCGATCCCGGCTCCGCGAGCTCCGCCATGCTGGCCTGCCTGGCCGCTGGCATCGCCGTCTCCAACGGCTCCCACTACGCCCCACAGATGAGCGCCGCCGTGGACACCGCCGTCTACCCGCTCTACGTGCTCTTCTTTCTGGGCGCCGGCAGCGCGCTGGATTTCGGCGTCCTGGCCGGCATGGGCCTGCTGGGCGCGTGCTTCGTCCTGGCGCGGGCCGGCGGAAAGTTGCTCGGGGCCCACATCGGCCTGCGCCTGGGGCGCTGGCAAGGAGAGCTGCCGCCCGCCCTGGGTGCCGGGCTCTTGTGCCAGGCGGGCGTCGCCCTGGGACTGGTCGCGGGCCTGGAGGCCGAGCTGGGCGAGGAGACCGCCGGCCTGCGCTCGGTCGTCCTGGGCTCGGTGGTACTGTTCGAGCTCCTCGGACCGATCCTGACGCGCGAGGTCGCCGTGCGGGCCGGCGAGGTCAAGCTGGCCAACCTGGTGCTCGTGGGGGGCACGGGTGGCGCGCGGGCCGTGCGCGAGGTGGCCGGCGAGCTGGGCCAGAACCTGGGCGTGGTCGACCTGGGACGCATCGCCCAGGGCGGCGGCCTTGAGGTGCGCCACGCGATGCACCGCGCCCCGGGTACGGCGCGCGCCAACCTGACCTTCGATCGCGTCCTGAAGATCCTGGGCGAGGTCGGCTCCGACCTCCTGGCGGTCGTGGACGAGACCGGTGGCCTGGTGGGGGTGATCTCCTTCAGCGACACCAAGGACATCCTCTACGACCCCCACCTGCGGGACCTTGTGATCGCCGAGGACCTGGCCCAGCCCGTGGCCGAGCCGCTCGTGCCCGACCTGCCCCTCCAGGAAGCTCTGAAGCGCCTCGACGACATGCACGTTCATTCCTGGCCCGTGGTGGAGGGCGGCCGCCTGGTCGGCATGCTCAAGCGCCGCGACGTCTACTCGACCCTTCACCGCGCTTTCGCCAGCGACCCGTTGCCGCCCCAGGCGCAGGGGGAGCGCTCATGATCGCCCTGCTCCTGGCCAGCTTGCTCGGCGGCGGTGACCCTCAGCCCGTCCCCACCCCGGCGGCTTCCGGGAGTGTCACGCCGGACCTGGTCGCCCAGGGCGAGCGCGCCTGGCTGTCGTGGACCGAGACCGTGGAAGGTGGACACCGCCTGCGCCTCGCGCCCCTCACTGCGACCGGGTTCGCGCCCGCGCGCACCGTGGCCGAGGGCGAGCCCTGGTTCGTGAACTGGGCCGACTTCTCGACCTTCGCGGTCGGCGAGGGGGGCTCGAAGGTCGCGACCTGGTTGCCGAAGAGCGCCGACGGCTCGTACACCTACGACGCGGTCTTCGCCCACGCCAGCCCCGGGCGCCTGACCTGGTCCGCGCCCATCAAGCTGCACCGCGACGAGGTGCAAGGCGAGCACGGCTTCGTGTCGCTCGCGCCGATCGGCGGCGGGGGGGTCGCCGCCTGCTGGCTCGACGGCCGGGCCATGGGCGGCGGCCACGGCCACGGCGGCGCCGATGCCGGGGCCATGCGCCTGTATGCGACGACGATCGATGCCGACGGCGACCTGGGCGGGGAGCGACTGCTCGACGACCGCGTGTGCGAGTGCTGCCAGACGGCGATGGTGAGTCTGGAGGATGGCGCGCTGCTGATCGCCTATCGCGACCGCGGAGCGGAGGAGGAACGCGACCTGGGGTTCGTGCGCGGTGAGCTCGGCTCCGACGGCGCCTGGTCCTGGTCCGCTCCACGCGCGGTGCACCGCGACGGCTGGGTGATCGCGGGTTGCCCGGTCAACGGGCCCGCCCTGGCGGCCGGCGCGGGCGGGGCGGCGGTGTGCTGGTTCACCCTGGGCAGGGGCGGCCAGCCGCGCGTCCTCGTGGCCCGGCTCGACGGGAGCGGGCGCACCTTCGGCCCGCCCATGCGCGTGGACGACGGCCTGCCCGAGGGCCGGGTGGACCTGGTCCTCGACGGCGCCGGGCGCTTCTGGGCGACCTGGCTGGAGCGCGACGGGGAGCAGGGCGTCTGGCGCCTGCGCCGGGTCCCTGCGGCGGGCTCTGAGACCCTGCCGCCGGCCATCGAACTGGCGCGCGTGCCCCTCGAGCGGCGCAGCGGCTTCCTGCGGGCCGCGGTCGTGGGGGACGAACTGCTGGCCGCCTGGACCACCCCCGAGGGGATCGAGGTCGTCCGCGTGGCGCTGCCGGTCGAGTCCGAGTAGGGCCCAGGGGGGACGCCTGGGGGACCGCGCGGTCCGTGCTGAGTTGGTCGAGGGGCGCTGTTGCTCAAGGGCAGGGGGGACGGCTACCGATAGGGAAGGGCACCATGCAGCCTTCCCCGAGCCGACCCTCCGTAGATCTGGCGGCGCCCCTCACGCGCGCCGCCGCGGCGCCGTCGAGCGAGCGCCTCTCGCCCTGCGAGCGCCACGAACTCTCCCTGATCGAGTCGGGTGTGGTGGACGCCACCGGGTCCGCAGACCTCGCGCCGGCTGTTTCCCGGCCCTTCGCCACCTTCGCCCTCTCCACCCAGGCGACCGCGGCTTCCGCACGCGACGGCAGATCGCCGTGGCATTGGATCCGGCGCGGCTTGTTGGGGCTCGCGCGCCTGCCCCTGCGCTCCGGCGCGCTGGCTGCGTTGATGACGCTCGTTGCCTTCAACCTCTCGGTCGTGCGCGGCAGCTCGATGAACCCGGGCATCATCGACGGAGATCGGATCCTGATCGACCGCCTGAGCTTCGTCTTCGATGACGTGGACCGTGGTGATGTCGTCGTGTTGAGCTACCCCCTCGATCCGAGCCTCGACTACATCAAGCGCGTGGTCGGGTTGCCCGGGGACGAGGTCCTGATGGCCGGCGGGCGCGTGTGGGTCAACGGCGAGCTGTTGACCGAGCCCTACATCTCCCGCGGGGATACCTACACCTATGACCGCGCCGTGGTAAAGGCCGACCACTTCTTCGTGCTGGGCGATAACCGTCCGCACTCCGCCGACAGCCGCGAGTTCGGCCAGGTCCCGCGCACCTTGCTGCGCGGTCGCGTCGACCTGCGGGTCTGGCCGCCGGCGCGCATCGGTCGCGTGCACTGAGGTTCGGCGCGCGGCGGTTTAGCGGCCCTCGGCCACCTTCGTCGGCATGGCGTGGGAGAGGGTGATCATGGCGTAGGAGGTCGCCAGGACCGGGTTGCCCTCCCACCAGCGCGGCGCGTTCTCGTTGACCCACGAACCGTCGTCGCGCCGTTGCATGGCGATCAGTCGCCCGCAGAGTTGCCGCCGCCAGGGATGGGCGACGCCGTCGGGGTCGACGACGTGTTCCTCGCCGAAGAGGTCGAGGGCGCGCGCCATGGTGTGGAAGTAGTAGAAGAGCCCCTGGTAGGCGGCACGCGGGTCGTCGGCGTGTTCGAAGCCGGGGTTCACGTCCAGGGTGTAGTGCTCGCGGATCCACTTCCAGGCGGCCTGCATGCGCGGGTCGTCCTTCGCGAGTCCCGCGAAGACGAAGCCCTTGAGCAGGGCGTAGGTCATCGAGCCGTAGGAGCGCGGGTGTCGGGTCCCGTCGGGCAGGGTGGCGTGGCCCGCGGGCGATTCACCCGGTGAGTAGGCCGCGCCGCCGTCGTCACCGCTGCGGACGACCAGCTCCCCTTCACGGATCGAGAGGTCGTTGGACTCCGAGCGGTTCTGGGTGCGCTCCAGGAAGCGCAGGGCCTTGCGAAAGGTCTCGTCGCCCTGTTCGAGTCCCGCCGCCGCCAGGGCCTCGAGGGCCATCTGCAGGTTCGAGAGGTCGGGCCGCTCGTCGTTGCCGTAGCCGATGCCGCCGTAGTACAGGTCGCCCTCGCTGTAGCCCTCGCCCTCGTCGGCCTGCAGGACCACGAGGAACCCGCGCGCGTGTTCCAGGACCGGGCGCAGCTCTGAATCGCCCGAGCGCGCCAGGGCCAGGATCGAGGCCGAGGTGATGTAGTTCGCGAGCTTGCCGTCGTGAATCGAGCCGTCCGGTTTCTGGAGTGAGACCAGCCAGGCCAGGCCGTCGTCGATGGCCTTCTGCACGGCTTGCGGCCGCGGCGCGGGCAGGGCCTGCAGGGCGGAGAGGGCCATGGCCGACATCCCGGCTTCGGCCTGGCCCGGCGGCCCCCACAGGCCGTCCTCGCTGTTAGCCACCAGGAACAGGGCGCCGCGCCGCAGGGCCTCGATCACCGCCGCGCGGTCGGCGTCGTCGAAGGGGGGCAGGTGCCGGGCGCCGGCGGGGGCGGGGGCGGGCGGCTTCAGGACCGACCAGGCACGGGCCAGGTCGATCACCGCGCGGGAGGTCTCGACCACCGCTCCCGTCGCGCCGTCCCAGGAACCGTCGGCCCGCCGTCGAGCGATCCAGCGCAGGACCAGCTGCTCGGCCTCGGCGCGCGTCAGGGCGGTCGGCCGCGGTGTGGGTGGGGTCGTATCGAACCAGGCCGTCAGGCGCGCCTGGACGGCCCGCGAGCCCTCGTCGGGAAACTTCGCCAGGGCCAGGTGGGTCAGGGCCGACTGCTCCAGCAGTGCGAGGTCGCGCGCGTCCTCGTCGGCGACGGCGCCGTCTTCTCGCTGGTGTGCGGCGAGGTAGTCGAGCGCGCCGGAAACGAAGGGGCCGTGGTGGCGGCGGTAGGCGCGCGGGCAGACGGCCAGGGCGTGCAGGGCCCAGGCGGTGCCTTCCACTCCCGCGCCGTAACGGCCGTCGGGGGCCTGCTTCGAGCGCAGCCAGCGCACGCTGCGGTCGAGGTCCGCCTTCAGATTGAGCGCGCCCGTTTCCTGGGCGCCCGTTTCCTGGACGGCCGTGGCGGAGGGTGCGAACAGCGCCAGGGGCGCGAGCAGGGCCAGGGGTGCGAGGGGTGATTGCATGCTTCAGGGTGGCGTGGGCGGCGCGGGTCCAGGACCGTGCGGCGGCCCGAATTGTACAAACGGAGGCCGGCGAGTGCGGTTCACCCCCGCCCCCTCACTCTCCGTGGGCGCGCAGCCTCGGCTGCCCTCGCTCGTCGAGTTCGACGGTCAGTACAACGGGGGAACAGCAGACGGGGCAGTCCTCCACGTATTCCTGCAGAGCACCGGCGCTCGGATCGATCGGGACGACGATCTCCTCCCCGCAGGAGTCGCAGACGTAGCTCGCTTCGGGATGCACGGAGTCGGAGGCGGGGCTGGAGAGTGCCGCGACGGTCTGCCGGTTCAGTCCTCGAGCAGCAGCAGGGCGGCCGTTGCGAGGGGCACGGAGGAGGGGTCGGGGTCCGACTCCGAGCCGCTCTCGAGGTCCACGGCGCGGATCGAGGAGCCGAGCAGGGCGCTGACGTCGACGGTGGAGGTGCCCTCGGCCCTCCAGCATAGCACGGCGTCGGTTCCGGCGCGGGTCATGTGGAAGGCGCTCACGCCCGCGCCCAGGTCCAGGTCGGCCGCCCAGGCGAAACCCATCAGCTCCTCGGCGACCGGACGCAGGTAGGGATACTGGCTCCAGTCGACGCCCGGGGAGGAGTGTGAGAAGGCCGGGTCGCCGGGGTGGCGCAGCTCCCATGCCTCGAAGGCGTCGGTCACGTCGCGGTGGGTACTCCACTGCATGACCTGCGAGCCCGTGGGCTCGACGGCGTGGGCGAAGTGCAGGTCGAGCCAGGCGATGAAGTCCTCGAGCGCCGGGCGGCTCGCGTCGCCGGGGTCGGCGTGGTTCGGCTTGCAGGCGAAGCCCCAGTTCCAGACCTTCTCCGGCCGGCCGGTGCGGTCGAACCAGCGCCAGGTGACGTACAGCTGCAGGAAGAAGCGCTTGGCGTTGGGAACGGTCATGTCCTGGCCCATGTTCTCGTCCGGCGCCAGGCCGATCACGCGACCGCCGCCGATCGCCGTGGCGAAAGCCGAGGGATCACCGACGAGGGCGTTGCCCGGTGTGGGTCGGTGGGGCCACCAGACGTGGTGGCCGTACCACCCGAGGAACTCACCCTGTCCCTTGCCGCCGCGGATGCGCATGTCGAACTCGCGGAACAGCTTGTGGGCCTGGAAGTCGTCGGTCGGGACGTGGAACTCCTTGAGGTCAGCGATCAGGGTCAGTGGTTCGGGAGGGGCGCCGGAGAACGCCGTCAAGATCGCCTCGTGCAAGGCGTCGACGGCGTCCTGCCAGGTGCGACGCGACTGGCCGAGGTCCGCGCCGAATCCGTAGGCGGGCCAGTCGAAGGGGCCTTCCTTGCGCTCCGTGTGGCTGTGGGAGGCGAGCTGGTGTCCGCCCTGGTAGATGCGTCGCAGGAGCGCCGCTCCGGCACCCGCGCGCCCCGCCGGGTCGGCGGTGACCATCTCGACGAAGGGTCCCGATGCGTTGAATCCCAGGGGCACGCCGTAGGGCTCGGTCAGGTCGAGCACCCACACGGTGTTGTCGATCCACGCCTGGTAGGTCGCCCACTTTGTCGCCAGAGGGAGGTCGTTGTCCCAGGGATCCGCGTGGTAGTCGAAGACCATGTGGATCGGCCCCTGGCCCGCGGGAGAGGGAGGCGGCGCGGGGCGGTCGAACTGGGCGTCGGCCGTGGAGGAGAGGGCCAGGAGGGTGAGCGGGAGTGAGGGCGGGATGCAACGCATGGACGGAGGTCCGGGACGGGGGTCGGGAGGAATACGCGGGGCCTCGCTCGGGCCTCGCGGCCACGGCGGGAACTCAACCCGGTCCGGTGAAGGAGGTTTCGAGGCCGGCTCGGTGTCGCGCCGTGCGCCTCGATCGTACCCTTCCCGGCCCCCGGGCGGTGGTCCGCCCCGGGCGCCCCCAGCTCACCATCAGGCCCCCCCCGGTTCCCCATGTCCAGCCTCTCGTTCATCCCTCACTCATTCCAGCGTCGCGAGGAGCCGGAGATGTTGGAGCGCGCACGCGACTTTCGGGCCGACGTGGACGCCCGCCGCTCCGTGCGCGACTTCAGCACCGACCCGGTCCCTCGCGCCGTCATCGACGAGTGTTTGCGAGCCGCGGGTTGTGCGCCATCCGGCGCCCACCAGCAGCCCTGGCGCTTCGTGGTCGTTACCGATCCCTCGCTCAAGATCGAGATCCGCAAGGCTGCCGAGCACGAGGAGCGGGTGAACTACGGCGAGCGCATGACAGAGGAGTGGCTGCACGCGGTCGAGCCCCTGGGCGTGGACGCGACCAAGCCCTTCATCGAACGGGCGCCGGCCTTGATCGTCGTCTTCCGCCAGGCGTGGTGGGAGGCCGACGGGCGCCGCTCGAAGGTCTTCTACTCTCAGGAATCGGTCGGCATCGCCACGGGCTTCCTGCTGGTGGCGCTGCATCGCGCCGGCCTGGTCTCCCTGACCCACACCCCGAGCCCGCTGGGCTTCCTCGAGCGCATCCTCGAGCGTCCGCCCGGGGAGCGGGCCGTCATGTTGATCCCGGTCGGCTACCCGGCGCCGGGCTGCGAGGTCCCCGACCTGCGACGCCTCGAACTCGACGTGATCCGCGAGTGGCGCTGAGCGCTCTTCAGTGACCGAGGTCTGCGCGCGAGCGACGGCGCTCGCAGCACGCGCCGGTCTACTCTCCCGCGATGCGCACGGCCGTGCCGTAGGCGAGGATTTCCGCTGCGCCGGCGGCGATCTCGGTGTTCGCGAAGCGCACGGCGACGATCGCGTTGGCGCCCCGGGCGCGCGCCTCCTCGCACATGCGATCGAGGGCCTGCTCGCGCACCTCGCCCATGAGCTTGGTGTATTCGGTGATCTCGCCGCCCACGAGGCCCTTGAGTGCGGCTCCGATGTCCTTGCCCAGGTGGCGGGCGCGCACCGCATTGCCCCTGACGAGCCCGAGGATCTCCAGGATCTCTCTGCCCGGGAGGTCGTCGGTCGTGGCGATGATCATCGTTTTACCTCGGTGTAGGGATCGTGAGGGAGGGTCTTCAGGCGTGCTCGCAGGGTCATTCCCAGCAGGAGGCCGAAACCACCGACGGCCGCGGCGATCGCGAGCTTGGGGATCAGGCCGAGTTCATCGTCGCGCGCCAGCTCGAGCCCCAGCCAGCCGTAGAAGAGCAGGGCGCCGCCGACGAACAGCAGCCATCCCAGGCCCAGGCCCGTGCGTTGCACTGGCTCGCGTTCCAGGCGCTTCCACTCGTGGTCGGCGGGCTCGAAGGGCGCGAGTTGCCTGCCCAGCACCTCGAGCTTGCGGTAGGCGCTGACCTGCGCCGCGAGGGCCGGCTCGCCGGCCATGCGCCGCTCGAGTTCCTTCCGGGCGTCCGGGGCGAGCTCATCGTCCACGTAGGCCATGCACAGCAGCTCGTCGCGCTGCGGGTGGCCTTGACCGGTGTCCATCTCGTCGTCGTTGCTGCTCATCCGGCCTCTCCAGCGGTGTGGCTCGATCGATCCGGCGCGGCGCTCGGCACCTCGCCAAGTTTGTCTCCCAGCTTCTCGCGCAGCCTGCGCCGCGCGTGGAACAGGCGCGACATCACCGTCCCCTGAGGGATGTCCAGGGACTCGGCGATCGCGGCGTAGGAGAACTCCTGGAAGTGGCGCAGGGCGATCATCTCTCGGTCGCGCGCCGAGAGGGTCTCGAAGGCCTCGTGGAAGGCAGTCGCACGCTCCGCTGCCTCGGCCCGCTCGGAGGGAGCGGGAGAGTCGGGGTCCACCAGCTCGAAGTCGCCCTCGTCATCGGCTCCGGGCCGGCGGCCGGAGAGCGAGATCTTGCGCAGCCGACCGCGCTTGCGCAGGAAGCTGTAGCAGGTGTTGCGCAGGATGCGGTGGAACCAGGGCAGGAACGGCTCGCCCTCGCGAAAGGTCTCGCGCGCCCGAAAGACCTTCATGAAGGTCTCCTGGGTCATGTCGAGGGCGTCCTCTCGCGAGCCGACCAGGGAGTGGGCCACGGCAAAGGCGCGCCCGCGCAGGCGCGCCACCAGGGCGTCGAAGGCCCCGTGGTCGCCGTCGCGCGTGGCCAGCATCAGTCGTGTCGCCTCGATCGCCATGGCGTCGGGGCCCTTCGCCTGGGGTTTGGATCCCTTCAAGGGAATCTCGGAAAAGGCGCTCGGCCCCTTCATGCCCTCACCTCGCTCAGGGAGGGGCGGCTCCCGGCGTCGGGTGCTTGTCCGTCGATCATGTCCAGGACCGCCTGGGCGGCGCGTTCGGCTGCTCCCGGCGGGCCCAGGCGGCGGGCGGCCTGATCCAGGCCCGCCAGACAGTCCCGTCGCCAGTCCTCGTCGCCCAGGCAGCGAGCCAGGGCCTCGCCCACCTGTTCGCGCGGGCCGTCCCCGGCGAAGCAGAACTCCGGGAACACCTCCGAGCGGGCCAGGAGGTTGACCGAGGAGAACCAGGGTGCGGTCAGGAGCGGGCGTCCCACCCAGGCGGTGTGGCGCGAGACGCGGTAGAGGACGACCGTCGGCAGGCGTTGGTGGAGCAGGTCGAGCAGCACCGTGCCCGACACGGAGAAGGCCGCGCGGGCGCGCGAGAGGGACTCGTGCAGGTCGCCGATCTCCAGGCGGATCTCGCCGTCCCGGTCGCGTTCGCCGAGGATCTCGCGCACCAGTTGCTCGTGCTCTCCGGTCGCCTGGCAGACGACGAGGGGTGCGTCGCCGAGCTGTGGGCGCGCCGCTTCGACAACCTCGATCATCCAGGGCAGGTTGCGGCGGATGACTCCGCTGCGACTGCCGGGGAGGAGGACCAGCGCCTGGCGCTCGGCCTCGTCCGTGGTGTCCCGCGCGGGAGGCAGGGCGTCGAGCAGGGGGTGTCCGACGTGAGTGACCTCGACGCCGTGGCGCGCGAACCACGCCCGTTCGAAGGGCAGGATCGAGAGTGCGCGTTGCATGGCGGAGCGGTAGGCGCCCACGCGCCAGGGTGCCCAGCCCCAGTATTGTGGGGTCACGAAGTGAGCGTTGGGCACGCCGTAGCGTCGGGCGATGCGTGCCAGTGGGACGAAGAGGGCGGGCGAGTCCACGGGTACGAAGGCGTCGGGTCGGTGCTCACGCATCCAGGTGGCCGCATCGCGCACGAGGCTCAGGTAGTACGGCAGGGAGCCCAGGACGCGGCCGATTCCCATGGCCGCGCGTTCCACTGGGCGGCCGATGAGTTCCACGCCCGCCGCCTCCAGCCCGACGCCCCCCAGGCCTACGAAGCGCGGCGGCGGTGCGCCGGCCGCCGCGGCGCACGAACGCAGGGCCTCGACCAGGCTGCGGGCGTGGATCTCGCCCGAAGCCTCCGCGCAGGCGATGAAGAGGGTCAAGGGGCGCTCGCTGACGAGGTTGGGGATGCACGTCGGCGCCGGGCTCGCCTCGCGCTCCAGGTCGGCCACCAGCTCGGCGCGCAGGGAGCCGCGGCGCGCCAGGTAGGCCGCGATGCGACCTGGCAGGAGCAGGGCCGCGCCCAGCGCGCGCAGCACCTCGAGCAGGACCGCCAGGGTGGGGGACATTCCGGGGGAGGGCTGGCTCGGCATGGCGGGCTCGCTGGGCGTCATGCTAAGGAGTGGGGGAGGGAGCAGGAAGAAACGGGCAAGACGGGCGGGAACCAGCCCACCTGGCGACGGGTAGAATCGCGGGAGTGCTGCGCCTCATCGGCACCATACTGGTCGTCTTTCTCGCGATGGCGGTCCTGCGTCAGCTGCCCGTGGTCGGGGTCTTCTTTCAGATCCCACTCCTGGGTTTCTTTCTGGCGGCCATCCTGGTGGGGCTGATCGCCGAGCGCCTGGGGACGATGAGGCGCCGGCGCGTCGGCTTTCAGCGCGTACAGCGCGAACTGGGAGCGGTCGACACCCCCCGCAACAGGGGCAAGCTGGGATCGCTCCTGCTCAGCCAGGGCCGGCACCGCGCCGCCATCGGCCACCTGCGCGCAGCGGCGCGGGGCGAACCCGAAGTGGCCGAGTGGGCCTACCGTCTGGGCTGCGCTCTGCTCGGGGCCGGGCAGGTGCAGGACGCGGCGGGTGCCCTGGGCGCCGCCGTCGAGCTCGACCCCAATCACGCCTACGGAGTTCCGCGCCTGCGGCGCGCCGAGGCCCTCACCGTGTGCGGACACCACGAAGAGGCGTTCGAAGAGCTGGGCCGGTTCGAGCGCGACTACGGCCCGAGTCCCGAGAGCGCCTACCGCCGCGGCCAGGCCCTGCGGCGCGCCGGACGCAAGCGAGAGGCGCGCGACGCCTTCGCCGAGGTCGGGGGCCTGGCTTCGGCTGCCGTGCGCTACCAGAAGAGCGAGGCGCGCCTCTTCGCCCTGCGTGCGCTCGTCGCTCGCACCCTCTGCTGACGGCTCACGGGACGCGCCGCGCGAAGGCGATCTGGGAGGCCGTCAGGGCCGCGGCGCTGAAGGCGAGCAGCGGCCCGCAGACGGCCCAGTCCAGCCCCTCGCCCGTGGTGATGCCCATGAAATCGTCGATGTCGGTCAGGCGGAAGAGGGAGTAATGCGTGACGGTCTTCACGAGGTAGAGGGAGAACTCGAGGGTCGTGAAGGAGAGCATCGCCATGGCGATCCACATCGGTCGGCGTGACACGCTGGAGAGCAGGAAGGTCGCGGAGTAGATCGCGAGCAGGAAGATCGACTCGTGGACCGAGCACAGCATCAACTCGCTGAGGTCCATGGTCTCGTCCACGCGCGCCAGGAGCCACGGGATCGTGGCGCTGGTGGCGAAGATCGGCAGCGTGAGCGCCAGGGCGCCGGTCGCGTAGCGCTCCCCCAGGAGCCGCCGGCGAGAGACCGGCCGGGCGAGCCAGACCTCGAAGGTGCCGCGCTGGTACTCACCCGCCACGGCGCCCATGGCGAACAGCACCGCCGCCGCGATGCCGAGGGTGTTGCAGCCCTTGAAGAAGTGCTGGCCGCAGACGTAGGCGTCCACGCCGCCCTGGGCCAGCTCGTCCACCAGCTCGCGCAGGGAGGCCAGCGGAGCCATGGCACGCAGGGAGTCCACGTTGTCGCGAAAACTGGGCCAGAACAGGCAGGCCGCGGCCAGCATGGACTCGAGGACCACGAAGAAGCCCAGGGTCTGCCAGATCGTGCTGCGCTGGGTGCGCTCCATCAACAGGCCTCGACGCCGTAGAGCTCGCGGTAGAGCTCGGCCAGGGACAGCTCGCCGTAGCGCAAGGACTCGGGTCGCGGGGTGTCGGGGGCCGCGAAGAGCGCGGCCAGGAAGGCGCACGGGTCATCGCCTTCGATGCGCACGCACAGCTCGCGGCCCTCGCGCGTGACCTCGCTCGCCCCGGCGGCCGCGAGGCCGTCCGTCACCGATGCGAGGTCATCACCGAGAGCGAAGCGCAGGCGCAGCAAGCGCCGAGCGCGGGCCGCCACCCCGGCGCTGGTCTCCTCGGCCAGCTTGCGGCCGGCGTCGAGGAATACGAGTCGATCGCAGATGCGGTCCACCTCGCCCAGGTGGTGAGAGGAGAGCAGGATCGCCGTCCCCTCGGTCACGTCTTCCCGCAGGCGGTCCAGCACCACGCCCCTGCGGGACGGATCGAGGCCGTCGGTGATCTCGTCGAGGACGCGCACGCCGACCCGCGGAGCGATGGCCGCGGCGAAGAACAGCTGGCGCTTCATGCCGTGGCTGTAGGTGCGCACGCGCTGGGTCAGGGGCAGTTCGAGGTCATCGGCCACCGTTCGGGCGCGGGCGCGTGCCTCGGGCTCCCGGCCGCGCAGCAGCCAATCGAGGTGGTCGGCGCCGCGCAGCTCGCCGTAGAAACCCAGCTCGCCCGGCGAGTAGGTGCAGCGCCGCCGCACGGCGGTCCCGTCGCCCTCCAGCTCGACCCCGCCCACCGTGGCCCTGCCGCCGTCGGGCCGCACCAGGCCGACGATGCAACGCAGGAGGGTGCTCTTTCCGCTGCCGTTGGGGCCGAGCAGACCGGTCAAGCTGCCGGGCTCCACATCGAGATCGATGGGCCGCAGAGCCCGGGTGCGACCGAAGCGTCGCTCAAGGCCGCGTACCCGGATGCCCTCGTGTGCGTCGCGGGAGGGCGAGGGAGCCTTTGCGAGCTCTTCTTGAATCGGATCGGTGCTCTGCATGGACGGGAGCGATTGCGTGCGGAGAATAGGCTGGCGATGGAATCCTGGCAAGTCGAGCAAGTGCTGAAGAGAGATCGATTCGGGAGCGTGGAGCTTTTGCATGCGGGAGAGCTGCGCCTCGTGCGTAGGGTCGTCTGTCCATGGGGCCGACCAGCCTCGCGCGTTCTGGCGCGGACCCTGATGGCGCGCGAACGGCGCTCCCTGACGGCGATCGAGGGCATGGGCGGCGTCCCGCGCCTCGTGCCCGACGAGCGTGCGGCCGCGCTCGAGTGCGCGGACGGTCGCTCCCTCGCCGAGGGCGAACAGATCCTGCGCAGCTGGATCGCCGGCTTCCCCCTGCACCGCGCCGAGCGCCTGCCCGAGGATTACTTCGACCTGCTCGAGGCCCTGGTGGAAGAGCTCCACGGCCGCGGCGTCTGCCACAACGACCTCCATAAGGAGCAGAACATCCTGGTGGACGAGGGCGGCTTTCCGGCCCTGGTGGACTTTCAGCTGGCGAGCGTACACCGCGGCCGGGGCGCGCTCTTCGCCAGTCGCGCGCGGGACGACCTGCGCCACGTGCAGAAGCACCGCCGTCGCTACACCCGCCATCGGCGCGCTGCGGGGGGCGGGAGCGCGGATCCGGTCGAGGGGCCGAGGGCGCGCCGCTCGTGGATCGCGGCGTCCTGGAGGGCCCTGGGCAAGCCCGTCTACAATTTCCTGGCCCACGGCCCCGACGGGCGCGTTCCCAGCGAGGAATGGCGTCCCGAGTCCGGGCCCTGGCCGCTCTGGATACCCGCCCTGGGCACCCTGCGGGAGGTGCGCGACGAAGAAGGCGCCAGGGCGGAGAAAACACCCCCCGAAACCGGGTACGGTTCGGACTCTCCGGCCCGCTGACGGCCTCCGCGCAGGTCGGTAATTGCATCGTGGGCTCGGGGGCCTATCGTCTGCACGCCATGGACATCGCCGTCATCGGAGCGGGAGAGGTAGGGTATCACCTGGCGGACATCCTCTCGCGAGAGGAGCACCGCGTCAGCGTGATCGACGCGGATCCGGCCAAAGCCCGGCGCCTGATGGAGGCCCTGGACGTGCAGGTCGTCATCGGGGACGGGTCGCGGGCCGACGTGCTCAACAACGCTGGCGTCTCCAAGGCCGATCTGGTCGTGGCGGTCACCGACCTCGATCGCGCCAACATGATGAGCTGCATGGTGGCCAAGCGCCTGGGCGCCAAGCGCGTGATCCTGCGCCTGCACGACACGGGGATCCTGGCCGACTACCGCTACTTCTACAAGCAGGCCCTGGGCTTCGACATCGTCATCTCGACCGAGGACCTGGCGGCGGAGGAGATCGTCAACACCCTGCGCGAGCGCCACGCCCTGGAGGTGGAGAGCTTCGCCGACGGTCGCGTGCAGGTGCGCCGCCTGCGCTTGCCGACCGACAGCCCCTACATCGGCAAGCCCATCTCGGCCCTCGACCTGCCCGCGGGACTGATCGTGGGAGCGGTCTCGCGCGGCGAGGAGTTTTTCATCCCTCAGGGCTCGGCGCAGCTGGAGGGCAGCGATCAGGTCTACGTGATCGGACGGCGGTCGTCCCTGGACGCCTTCGAGGTGCGCGCGGGGGCGCCGACCGTCGGGCGCCGAGGCGTCGTGATCATGGGCGGCGGTGCGCTCGGGCGTGAGGTCAGCCGGCGCCTGGCGGGAGTCCCCGGGATATCCATCCGAATCATCGAGCGCGACCCGGCGCGCGCCAGGGCCCTGGCGGCGGACCGAGCCAGTGATGTGATGGTGCTCGAGGGCGACGCGACCGATCTGGACCTCCTGCACGAGGAGCGCATCGGCGAGGCCGACGTGTTCGTGGCCACCAGCGGGGACGACGAGCGGAACATCGTCGCCTGTCAGCTGGCGAAGTCTCTGGGCGTCAAGCGCACGATGACGATGGTCAACAAGCCCTCCTACAACCAGATCTACGACCTGCTCGGTATCGACAAGGCCATCTCTCCGCGCATCCTGTGCGCGACCCGCATCCTGCGCTTCGTGCGCTCGGGCTCCGTCTCGGCCATCGCGGTCCTGGGGGACGGCAAGGCCGAGGTGCTCGAACTCGAGGCGCGCCTGGGCGGCAAGAAGGGCGGGCGCAAGGTGAAGCACCTCGACCTGCCCAAGGGCTCGGTGATCGGCGCCCTCGTGCGTGGCAACGACGTCAGCATCCCCCATGGCGATAGCGTCATCGAGGACGGCGACCACGTGATCGTGATCGCCTTGCCCGATCAGGTGCAGCGTGTCTGCGGCGTGTTCAAGCGGCCCGATGAGGGCTGATCCGGTGGCTGGATGAACCTGCGCGCCGTCGCATGGCTCCTGGGCCGGGTCACCCTGCTGCTGGCCGTCTTCCTGCTGGTTCCCGCCGCGGTCGCCCAGGGCTACGGGGAGACGGACGCCCTGCACGCCTGCCTGTACTCGGCCGGCGGGGCGACTCTTCTCGGACTGAGCGTCACCTGGTTTTATCGCGGATCGGTCACCACCCGCGGTGGGCGCCCAGACTACTACCGGCGCGAGGGCCTGGCGGTGGTTGGCCTGGCCTGGCTGGTGGGCGGGATCGTCGGCGCCCTGCCCTACCTCCTGTCCGGCGTCATGACGTCGCCCGTGGATGCGCTCTTCGAGTCGGTCTCCGGCTTCACGACCACCGGTTCGACCGTCCTCTCCCCCGAGGGCATCGATGGCTTGCCCCGTTCGATCGCCTTCTGGCGCTCGTTCACCCACTGGCTGGGCGGGTTCGGGATCGTGATGGTGTTCGTGGTGCTCTTTCCCACGGGCGGTCGCAGCCTCTTCCGCTCCGAGATCCCCGGCATCGCCCGCGAGGCCGGCATGCAGCGCGTGCGTGACAGCGCCCTGGCTCTGCTGAGGATCTACCTCGCCATGAGTGGCGCCGAGTTCATCCTGCTTTACCTGGCGGGGATGAGCTGGTTCGACTCGGCCATCCACACCTTCGGGACGATCGCGACGGGCGGCTTCTCGAACCACTCCCAGTCCATCGCCTGGTTCGGCTCCTGGAAGGTGGAGTTGATCATCGGCGTCTTCATGTTCGCGGCGGGCATCAACTTCGCCGTCTACGACATCTTTCTGCGCTCCGGGCCGCGTTCGGCCTGGCGGCGGCTCGTGAGCTCGACGGAGGTCCGTACCTACGCGACCCTGGTGCTGGGCTCGAGTCTGCTGATCGCCTGCATCCTGTGGCGCAGCGACCTGCCGGACTACCGCAACTTCTGGGAGGCCTTGCGCGACAGCGCTTTCCAGGTCGTCTGCATGCAGACCAGCACGGGCTTTGGGACAGCGGACTTCGACCGCTGGCCGCAGTTGACGCGCGTCTGGTTGATGGTGCTGGCGCTCGTGGGAGCGTGTGCGGGTTCGACCGGCGGCGGCCTGAAGGTGATCCGTCTGGTGATCGTGGCCAAGGCGGCCTTGATGGGCGTGCGGCGCTTCATCCGACCGCGGGCGATCCACGACGTGCGCGTCGACGAGCACTCCCTGGAGGAGGGGATCGTGGCCTCGGTGACGGGTTACTTCGCCCTCTGGATCCTGGTCTTTCTGGGCGGGACGGTCTTCCTGGCGGCCTTCGGCGTGGGCACCGAAACGGCGGCCACCGCGGTCCTGGCGACCTTGAACAACATTGGCCCGGGGCTGGCGCAGGTCGGACCGTCCATGAACTTCGGCGCCTTCCCCGACCCGGTGAAGGGGCTGTTGACCCTCTTCATGATCCTCGGTCGGCTGGAGTTCTACGCCGTCGTGGCCCTCTTCGTGCCAGGCTTCTGGCGGCGCTAGCCGACTCGCGCAGGGCGGCCGCGGTGATCGAACGCTGGTGAACTAAACCGGGCTCGGTATCCCGGTATCGGTCAGAGAATGTCCTCGCGGTAGATCCAGCGCCGGCGCTTCTGAAGATCGCGGCGGTGGGTGACCAGGCGCCAGAGGTGCTGGGGCCCCATGACCGTCAGGTACTCGCGCGGTCCATCCTCGCTCTCGATCTGCAGGCGACCGCTCACGAGCCCTACCAGGCGCAGGGTCGACAGGTCGCCGTCATCGCATTCGTACAGGCCGGCGCCCACCTGATCAGAGGCGCCCTGCATGCGCGCGGGGATGTCCAGCAGGATGCCGTATACGCGCGGGTCGGAGCGCACCCGGACCGTCCTCTCCCAGGCCCCGCGCTCGTCCATGCCCATCAGGAGCAACTCGTCCCCGGGCCGAGGCTCGACGTGTGAGAGGGGCACACTGGGCAGGCGGATCTCGATTTCGGCGGTGTACAGACCGCCGTCGACCGGTTCGATGAGCGAGCTCTCGATGCTCGGACCATCGCCATAGGTGGCGGTGATCTGGGCGTCTCCGGCAGGTGCCGTGCGCCCCAGGAAGACGATGCCGTAGTCGGTGGACACTCCGAGCTCCACGCCTCCGCGCGTCTCGATGCGCAGGGTCGGGTGGGCCAGGGAACGGGTTCCCGCGCAGCCCGAAAGGCAGGCGAGGGCGATCGCGAGCGCCGCGAGCGCGCGCGGACTCGGTGGACGAAGAGCGGTGGGGCGGGGGCTCATCATTCGAATCTCTCGTACCACTTGCGAATCTGGTCGTTCTCCGGATCCAGCTCCATGGCGAGGCCAGCCTGTGCCTTGGCGGCGGGGTCGTCCAGCTTCTTGTCGCTCCCGCCGGAGATCTCGAAGCGGATACCGCCGCCGCTCGTACTCGTGAAGCGCTCCCCGGCCATGAGCTGGCTCAGCTCGTGGCGGAACGAGGCGTTGAGAGGGTCCCGTGCGATCGCTTCCCCCAGGTCCGCGATGCCGTCATCGGCCCGACCCTTGCGGGCCAGGGCGCGCCCACGGGCAGCCCAGGCGCGCGGGTCGCTGACCCCGGCGTCGATGGCCGCGGTCAAGTCCTCGATCGCCTTGTCGATTTCCTTCATGTCGAAGCGCCCCACCGAGCGCAGGCCGCGCTTGAGCCGGGCGCCGGGCGTGTCGATCGGGATCGCCGCCACGAACTCCTTCCACTGCGTTTCCAGGGCCTCGATGTCCTTGACTCCGATGCGCTTGAGCATGGAGTCGCGGATGTCCTTCGGAGAGGCGCGATAGCCCGTCCCTGTCTTGCCGGCCGCCGGGACGGTCTCGTACTCGATGCCCTTCTGGCGCGTGTAGAGGTCCTTGAAGAACTTCCAGAAGCCCTTCTCGTACTTGCCCTTCGAGTAGTTGTTCAGGAAGTAGACGAAGGACCAGGCGTGGGCGTACTGGAACCCGTTGAAGTTGCCGCGATCGATGAAGAACAGCTCCGTGAGCTTGGTGTCCTTGCCGTCTTTGATCGCCTGTTGGACGGTCAGCACCCGGTCGGTCTGGAGCTTGCCGGGGGTGATCGTGATGCGACCGCGCTTGTCCCGCTCGACGTCCGCCGAGCCGAAGTAGTCGGCCACGGCCTCGTTGAGCCAGATCTGAGGCTGGTACTGCTGGTCGATCAGGAAGGTCAAGAGGTGCGTGCACTCGTGCAGCGCCACCCACTCGCTCATGGCGGGCTCGGAGAACTCGTGGAAGAAGTTCAACGTGTCGTCGTGGGACCAGAAGTAGCCCAGGACGCTGCCTCCGACCCCGGCGGCGTTCAGCTTGTGGAACTCCTCGCGGCTGCGGTAGACGTTGACCGTCATCTTCTTGCGCCGATAGGTGGGCGTCGGTTTGATCCCGATGCGCTTGTTCATCAGCTTGTAGTAGGCCTCCAGCAGCTCGCAGTAGAACTCGAGGATCTCGGGAGACGTGTTGGACTTGACCAGGAAGTGCTTGGTCTCTTCGGTCCAGCAGTTGTGCCACTCCGAATGAGCCGCGATCAGGTCCGCGCGCTCCTTTGCCGCCTCGAACTCGCGATTCAGCTGCGCCTGATAGGCGGGCTTGCTCATCCACTTGCCGTGGTAGCGCACGTAGCCCTTGTCGAGCTTGTCGCGCTCGTCGTCGTTCTGGGGCACGTAGTCGGACATGTCCCCCTCGATCTCGACCGCCTTGACGCGATCGGTGTTCGTGAGGACGATCTCGCCGTGCTCGAAGGTCAGGCGGTACCCCTCACCCTCCGCGCGAGCCTTCTTGGGGGTGATCATCCGCCCGTCCTCGGTGAAGACCCGATCGGCGTGGGCGGATGCCGGGGTGAGCGCCAGGACGGCGGCAGCCAGGGCCGATGCGGTGCGGGTGTTCATGGAGAGTCGGTTCGAACGGTGGGGCGGGCGATTCAGAGGGTGTACTTCTTCCAGGCTTCCTCGAGTTCGGTCCAGTCGACACCCGCGAAGGCCTGGTCGACGGCCTCGTCGAGCTCTCCCGTGGAGGCGAGGGTCGTGAAGTACACGTCGAGGATGTCGTCCCAATCCTTGTTCCAGCGTGACGAGCCCTTCTTGCCGGTGCGCAGGAAGTAGACAAATGACCAGCCCTGCGCATAGTTCTGTCCGCCCCCCACGCTGTACTTGTTGTTGCCGTAGTACTCACCCTGAGTGAAGCGCACGAGGTCTTTCAGGGGCACGTGCTTCTCGTCGCGGATGGCCTGCTGGATGGTGCGCTCGCGCCAGTCGAAGGGCTTGAGGATGAAGCGCTTGTGCTTGTATTCGTACCCGCTGAAGTAATCGCCGTGGCCCTCGTTGTACCAGCTGTGGGGAGAGATATTTCCGTAGAGGTAGAAGATGTACTGGTGGAAGGCCTCGTGGTTGAGGACGGCCCAGGTGTCACCGCGCCCGCCGCTGGCCCCGTCGTACAGCACGAGCTCCTCGTGGACCCAGGCCCAGTAGCCCGCCGAACCGCCCGGCCCGCCGTACTCCGTGTACTCGCTCTGCTTGGCGCACACGCGCACGACGCTGCAGCGTGAGCGCTCGCGCGGCGTCGCCTCCGCGGCGGCCGTGCGCCCTGCCTCGGGCTCGTCGTCCTCTTCCTCGGCGTCGTCCTCCTCAGTCGGCTCCTCGCCCTCCTTCTCCCGCTCCCGCCGCTCCAGTCGCAGGCGATCTGCCTGTTCCCAGGGATACATCTGCTCGTACACCGCGCGGATGGCCTCGATCCGGTCCTGCAACTCGCGCAGAAACTCGCGGTCATCGACGTTGGAGATGATGAAGTAGTTGGAGGTTTCGTAGAGGGCCCAGGGGTTCTCTCCGCCCTGGCTGAGGGCCACTTCCTTCTCGAGCTGGGCACGCTTCCTGGAGCGGTAGGCGCTGTCGTCGTCACGCGGGCCGCTGAAGTCGAGCTGCTCGACCTCGATCGGCTTGAACGACTTGGCCATCTTCTTGAAGCTCGACTCGTACTTGCGCCACTTGGTGCGGGCACCCGGGCCGTCGAAGACCACCGCCACATCCACTTCCGGATGCAGGTGGTAAACCATCGCGTAGACGTTGAATGCCGTCCCGCCCCGGCCTGTCCCCTCGATCAGGTACTCGGTGGAGGGCACGCGGGAGACCTTGGTCTCCTTCTCCTTGGTGGGGCGGTATCCGCTGCCGCCGAAGTGCGTGCGGTTTTCGATCCACTCCATGAGGTCCTCGGTGCTGAGGCGCTCTTCCCGCGCCGCCTGCTCCTCTGTCTCGCGCCGGTCGAACTTGATCAGGTAGGCCTCGAGCCAGAGGACTTCCGTGCCACTGAGGTTGATGTACTTGTTGAGGGGAGGTGTGTACTTGCCGATCAGGTTTTTCTCTCCCGGCCTGGGAGGAGTGAAGTCCCAGTTATCCGGCATCTTGACCTTGAAACCGAGATCGACGCTGTCCTCGAAGAACTTGCCCGCCTTGGGCGCCTGGCCCGACGCGGAGGGGGCGAAGGAGGCGCAGGCGATCAGCGCGAGAGCGATCAGGCGGGTGGGCGGCGTCATGCGGCTCGTGGTCATCGGTGGCTGGCGGGCAGGGGGATGAGGGCTGTACGCGCCCGGGCCCCCGCTCGTGAGGTGGACCGTCGCGGTTTCGTGTGCGCCCTCGCTCGCCCCGGGGCCTACGCGTGATGAGCGGGGCGGAAGCAGGGGGCGCACGCCTTTCTGCCGCCATACCCTACGGGGGCATCTTCCCACGCGCGTCGGCGGGGGACAAGCTACGAGGCTCACGGGCCAGCCCGAGGGTTCCTCGGACCCGGAATCCTTCACGTTGCAGGCTCACGGCCTCATCATGGGCACCGTACACGCCAGCGGACCCCGCACATCTCCGACACGAAGCCCCCCCTCGAACCCATGCGCCCCCAGAAGGTTGCCGCGCTCATCGCGCTCATCGCCGTCATCGGAGCCCTGACCGTCGGGCTCCTCTTGCTCTTGCGTATCGATCCGCGCGGCGCGGGCCCCGCGGCGCCCGTCGCCCTCGATCCAGCGCAGCAGGTGGTCGAGGCGCCGGCTATCGGTGCTCCGTCGGCGCGCTCAGAGCCGGAGGTCGAGCCCGCCGCGGGTGAGCGCTCGCCGCTAGCCCGCGTCGCCCTCGCCGATCCCGATGTCACCCCCACGCCGGACGGTGGTGGCGCGCTGTTAGCCGGGCGCGTCGTCGGCTCCTTCGGCCAGCCGGTGGCAGACGCGCGCGTCTTCGCCGCTCCGGCAGGGTTGGTGGCAGCCATCGACACCATGGGCGAAGACAATCCCTGGGCGTTCCGCCGCCGCAGCACGCAGAGCGCCTCCGATGGTCGCTTCGAGCTGCCGCTGGTGGGCAGCGGTGGGCAGGTTCAGATCGCCGTGCGCGCGCCCGGGTTCGCACCTCTGCGCGTCCAGCGACGCTGCGGTGGAGTCCCGCCCTTCGATCTGGGCGACCTCGTCCTCGAGCCCAGCGTGCTGCTCTCGGGGCACGTGCTCGACTCCTCCGGGCGCGGTGTGACGGACGCAGAGCTCCACGCGGCGCCGATCGTGGGGCCCGAGGCCGTGCTCGTTCTCCAGGGTGCCCAGGGCACCTTGGTGGCGACCACCGACTCGGGCGGTGGCTTTCAACTCGACGAGCTGGCCGTCGGTCGTTACTCGATCGAGGTCCGTCACCCGGATCATCTCAGCGCGACCTTCGAGGGCGTGACGGAGGCGCCCGGCGAGGTGCGCGGAGGCATCGTCGTGATCCTCGTGCGGGGCGCCTCGATCAGCGGTCGCGTGGAGGGCATTCCTCCCGGGCAGCACGAGAGCTACGTCGTGCACGCAGGCGCGACGGGATTCGGGGGCCTCGTGGGCGGCGAGGGCTTCGACCTCGGGCGTCGGACGGAGCTCGACCCCGATGGCAGCTTCCTCCTGCGCGGTCTGCATCCGGGGCGCGACGTGGGCTTGAAGGTGCTCGAGTCAAAGGGGGTCGGTCCCTTCGGGAATGCCCTCTCCGAGACCGTCGTCGCCACCGGTGGTGATTCGGGCGTGGTGCTGCACCTCAAGAAGGGGCTGACTCTCTCCTTTCGAGCAGTCGAGGCCGACAGCGGGGAGCCGGTGAGTGACTTCGAGGTCGAGGTGGGCGCGCCCTGGCCCGAAGCCGTCCGGGACGCCGACGGCAAGCGCCTCTCACATCACCCCAAGGGCGTCTTTCGCCAGGAGGGTATCGACGTTCAGGGCGGCGTCGACTCCGTCATCGTGCGCATCGGCTCCGACCGTCATCTGCCCTGGGAACAGAGCGTCCCCCTGCCCGCTGGCTGGGAGATCAATCTGGGGACCATCCGCCTCGAGGCCGCACCGATGATCCGCGTGCGCGTGATCGACGCCGAGACGGGGGCCGGCGTCCGAGGCGCGCGCGTCACCTTGAGCGCTGCGGACCCCGACGGCGAGGGCCAGGGGATCTTCCGAGGGGCCGGCCCCCTCTTCGCCTCCGGCGGCGAGGCCCGGCGCGGTCGGACCGGCGCCGACGGGCGCGTCGTGCTGGCCGCGGTCGCCGACGGACCCTGCGTGTTGAAGGCCTCCCACAAGGCCTACGCCGATCACCCGGGCGAGGAGGTCGGACCCCAGGCCCCGGGCGCGGAGCACGTCCTGCGCCTCTCGCGCGGTGGGCGCGTCGACGTGCTCGTGCTCGAGGCCGACGGACAGCCGCGGGAAGGCGCCAGGGTCCGCCATCTCGCTCCGGACACCTCCTCCTCGCCGTCCTCCGACTGGGGCGGCGGCGGCATGCGCACCACGGGCGAGGACGGTCGCGTGGCCTACACGAACCTGGCCGTCGGCGAGCACCGCTTCCGCCTCGCGGCCGACGCGCGCCAGGGTGTGGGCGGCTTCGTGGGCAATGCGACGATCGTGGTCGGCGAGACCGGGCCCGGCTTGGAAGAGGAGGGCTGGGAGGAGGTGACGGTGCTCGACGGGTCGGCACAGGAGTTGACCCTGGTCAGCGCGCAGCGCGGCAGCCTCACCGGACGGGTGAGCGAGGCTGGTCAGAGCCTGAGCGGTGCGCGCGTGTCCCTCGCTCCAGCCGATGGGGGCGATGACGGCCCGCACCGCCAGGCCCTCGCGTTCCTGGGCGGCGGAGGACAGCATGCGGAGACCGACGGGTCGGGCCTCTACGAGCTGGAGGAGATCGCCGTCGGCGACTACCTGCTGCGCGTCTCTCACGCCACGCGCACCATGGTTTCGGAATTCGAGGTGCAGGTAAGCGCCTCCGCCGGCCGCTTCGACGTGGACCTGGACCTGGCTGTCATCGAGGGCCGCGTCACCGATGGCGAGGGAGACGGGCTGGTCGGTGCGCGCGTGGAGGTCAGTCGGTCAGCGCCGCAAGGGCGCGGCCGTGGGGTGCCCAGCACTCGGGTCATGAGCGTGTTCAGTGGGGGGCAGGTGGCCATCGGATCGGGATTGGACACTGCCGTGGCGACCACCGACGCCGAGGGCCGGTATCGCCTGAGGGGCGTGACGTCGGACGTGGACCTCGTGGTGAGAGCGAGCGTGGAGGGCCGCCAGCCGGGCCGCAGCGAGCCCTTGCGCCTCGGCGCGAACGAGGCCCGCTCGGAGGTCGATCTGGTCCTCGCACTCGCAGGCGGGATCCGCCTGCGAGTGCTCGACGCCGCCGGCAATCCGGCGTCGTTCTGCATTGCGAAGGCCTCCTTCGTGGGGGAGACGGAGCTCGACGTGTCGGATGTCGATCGCTTCATCCCGCCCGGCGGCTCGGCCTTCCTGGATGGTCTGCGGCCCGGGCCCTGGGACGTGACGGCGCGTCCGGTAGGTTTCGGGAACTCGAACGGGGACTCCCCACCCGGGAGTGAGCCGCAGCGCGTTGAGGTGCACGAGGGAGAAGTTCGGGAGCTGGAAGTTAGGCTTCCCTGACGCGCTGAAGGGGGTCGCGGCGCTCGTGTAGAATTGAAGTTAGCACCACGATGACCGTCAGCACTCGTAACCTGCTCCTGACCACAGCGGCCCTGGGCCTGCCGTTGGTGGTCTGGGCCGTCCTGTTGGGGATCTCGGGCGACCCCCCCGCGGCGGTCCTGGCTGCTGGCGGAGCCGGGGAGAACGGCGGCTCTGCGATCGCGCTTGGCCCCGGCGACCGCCCCGGACGCGACGAGGACGCGCACGCGGACGGCGCCGCCGATGCACGCGCACGGCGGGGCATCGACGCCCTCCCGACGCCCACCCAGGCTTCCGAGGCAGGGGACGGTGAGGTCGAGGACGCCTCCCAGCTCGTTGGGCGCGTGGTCACACGCCTGGGGGCGGCCGTGGCCGACGCGCGCGTCATCCTGCGTGAGTCCGAGTTCTGGCTCGCCTTGCCGGCCGACATCGAGGCCGCTGACACGCAGTGGGCTCAGGCGCTCCTGGGGGAGACCGTGACGGACGCGGAGGGCCGCTTCACCTTCGAGGACATCGAACCCGGGCTGCTTTCGATCGGCGTCCTCGCCGCAGGCTTCGCACCCCTCTCCCGCGGCGACCTGCGCGTCCCCGAGCACGAGCACTTCGACATGGGAACCCTACCCGTCGAGCGTGGGGTGCGCCTGCTGGGCAAGGTGGTCGATGCGAAGGGGCTTGGCGTCGGGGGTGTGCAAATCCTGCGCGCGATCACGCCCGCGGCGGGCAGCGTGCGCCTGGAGCTGCCCGGATTTGGCGCGCCGCTGGCGATGAGCGAGGACGACGGAGCGTTTCGTGTCGAGACCCTGGCGCCGGGTAACTGGCAGCTGATCTTCGACTCGCCCGATCACCGCGTCGTCGATGAACGTGGCAACACCGCTCCTGCAGGCACGACCCACACGAACCTGGTCGTGCACCTCGACGAAGGCCTGACGATCACCGGTCGCCTGGAGGGGCTGGACCCCTCGAGCGTGGGTGGCGTGCGGATCACGGCGCGGCGCGCGGAGGACCAGCCGATGGGGGACGCGGATCTGATCGTGGGTGTCGAGCGCCATCGACCGCGGCACACCCTGGTGGAGGGGGACGGCGCCTTCCGCATCGCGGGCCTCGCTCCCGGGATGCAGTACTTGCTGACCGCGACCAGGCCCGCCGATCAGGATTCGGACCGCGAATGGAGGCGCCTGCGGGGCGTCGAGCGCGTGCACGCCCTGCCGGGTCCGCGCCGAGTGGTCCTGCGCTACGAGCCCTCGAGCACCGTGCGTCTGCGGGTCGTGGACAGCGCGGGTCTACCGCTGACGCGCTTTGTGGCGAGGGTCGGAGGGCGGAGCGTGTCGGGGGACGGTGTCCTCGAGGATGAGGATGGCGAGGTGCTCGAGGAGCACGCCGATGGCCTGGTCGTCTTCGATCAGCTGCAGGTCAAGGAGGAGGGCAGTCGGGTCACGATGTCGGTCCACGCGCCCGGCTTTGGTGACTGGAGCGTGGAGGACGTTCTGATTCGTCCGGGGGAAGAGCATGACCTCGGCGAGGCGACCTTGGAGCCAGCGTCGGAATTCGTGATCACCGTGGTGGACGATGCCCTCGGCAGTGCTCTGCCCGGGGCGCGCGTGGTCGTGGCTCCCGTGACCGACGGTCAGGATCTCAAGTACCTCTTGCGCCGCGACGAGGATCCGACGCCCTTCGGGGGTGAGGGGTTTCGCTGGGCCCGCAGCGGTGACGACGGCGTCGCGCGGGTCACGGTCCCCTTCTCGGGGGCCTGTCTCGTGGGCGCCTCTGTGAAGGGTTACCTCGACAGCGATCCAGTGCGCGCCACGGCGCCCTCCGCCGGTGCTTCGACCCCGGTGGGGAAGGAGCTCACTGGCCTGGGGGATGTCGGCTCCGGAGCTGTGGAGCTGCGCCTGTCACGGGCTGCGCGGGTCGTCGTGGCTCTCGTCGATCCCGACGGCGTGGGCATCCAGGGCATGCCGGTGCGGCACGTGGCGGGCGAGGCGAACCGCAACCGGGGCTTTCTGGGGAGACGCTCCGGGCCACCCAAGGACACGACCGACGAGCGCGGCGAGGTGGTCTTCGAGGAGCTCGCTCCCGGGCCGCACACCTTCACGGCGATGGACGCGGCGAGTTCGGGTAACGACCCCTTCGGCTGGTCCACCGATAGCGACTGGGAGCCGGACCCCGACACCGAGCGACGCGTGGAGCTGTCCAGCGGCGACGATCTGCGCATCACCCTGAATCTCCCGCGCCGCGGGAGCCTGCGCGGCGTCGTGCTGGAGCGCGGCGAGCCCCTGGCCGGCGCCCGGGCCCAGCTCTTGGGGATCGACGAGCAGGGTGAATCGTACTTCCTGGCGAGGATGGGCTCCCTGAACGAGAGCCCGACCGTCCGCCTCTCCACTCACGAAGGCCGGGTCGTCTTCGAGGGCTTCCCGGCGGGTCGTTACGGCCTGGTCATCAGTCATCCCGATCGACGCATGCCCCTGCGTTTTGATGTGGAGCTCAAGGAGCACCCGCGGGAGCGGCGCTTCGAACTGGGCCTGGCCACGATCGAGGGCCTGGTGGTCGGGGAGGACGGCCTCCCTCTCGCTGACCTCGGCGTTCGGGTCTCGATAGTTGATGGGGTGGGCCGCAACAGCTCCGGGGATTTCAAGATGACCCTCACCGAGGAGGAGGACGGCGACACCGACTACGACTACGAATCGGTGACCGCCGACGGCGCGCGCACAGGACCCGATGGCCGCTACAAGCTGCGCGGGGTCGCGCCCGATGAGCCCCTGCTGCTGCAGGTCTGGGGTGACCTCGTCATCTCCGGGCAACGGGAGCTCGCTCCGCTTCAGCGAGACGAGACGACGCCGCACGAGGACTTCACCCTGGCGGCGGCCGGCTGCCTGCGGATCCGACTCGCCGGCGGCGCGGGCGGGGATCGGGCACGCTACACCGTCAAGCTCGCCCCCGCCCGGGGCGAGTCTGACAGTGTCCGTCTGCGTAGGGGGCAGACGCGCACCAAGAGTTCGCTGCTTCCCGGTGAGTGGGTCCTGGAGGTGTACAAGAGAGGGTCCGAGCAGCCCTTGGCCACTCTGCAAGCGCGCGTCGTGGCGGGCGTGACGCGCGACGCCGTGCTACGTCTGCCGTGAGCGGGCCCTACGAGGTTCTGCTGCTGGATCTGGACGGGACCCTGCTCGACGGTCGCGGCGAGGTTCGCCCCCGCAACCGCTCGGCCTTGCGCGATTTGCAGGAGCGCGGGGTGCTCGTGATGCTCGTGACCGGCCGCTCGACGATGGGCGCCCTGCCGATCACCGACGCCCTCGGGCTTTCCGCGCCGACGGTCGTCTTCAACGGCGCCGCGATCTACTGTCCGGAGCGCCGCGGCCTGATCGAGGAGCGCGTGCTCTCCAATGCAGCCATGGAACGTGCGATGGAGTTCAGCGCTGAGCGTGACCTCCTGACCCTGGTGATGACGCGTGACCGTAAGCTCGCACTGGAGCCGCGCAGTGATGTCGAGCGCAGCGCCCTGCGAGGGCTGGAAGGTCTGGAGCTCGTGGAGCGTGCAGATCTGGCCGTGGAATACGCTCTGCGCGTCTCTTGGCTGTCGGCGGTCCATGACGACTCCGGCGTCCTGGCGGCGGAGGTCGAAGGGCACATCGCCTGTCCGGCGACCTACACCCACTTCCCTCTGCATTTGATCGCCGAGCATCGCGGGAGCCCCCTGCAGGCCTGCGACATGCACGCGCCGTGCAGGGGCAAGGCGGAGGCCTTGCGCTTCGTCGAGGAGCGCTACGCGATTCCTCCCGAGCGCGTGGCCGCGGTGGGGGACGCCACCAACGACCTGGCGATGTTCGAGGCGGCGGGCCTTGCGGTTTGCATGGGCAGCGGCATGCCCGAGGCCCTGGCCGCCGCTGACCGCGTCATCGGCGACCATGACAGCGACGCGATCGCTGAGTGGATCGAGGAGACCTTTTAGCCCGATTTCTTCGGCGGCTTCTTGGAGGCGGGCTTCTTCTCGGTGGTCGAATCGGTGCTGTCGCCTTTTCCGGAGTCCTTGGGGCCCTCGGCCTCCTTGCGAGCCGACTCCGCGCCCTCCTTGTAGGAAGACGAGCGGTAGTCGGTCTCGTAGAAACCGCTGCCCTTGAAGAGGATCCCGGCCCCGCCGCCGATCCCGCGCCGGAGCTTCATCCGGCCGCAATCCGGACACTTGCGGAGCGTCTTCGACATGGAGTGGAAGGCCTCCATCTGGTGCCCGCAATCAGCGCAGGTGTAGTCGTAGGTCGGCATCAGGCGGATGCGGTCTCGTCCTCGGATGCGGCCGGGGACTCGTCTTCGCCATCGCCCCCCTCATCCTCCGGCGCGGCGGAGACCACGACTTGCGCATGGCGCAGCACGCCGTCGTCGAGGCGGTAGCCCGTGCGTACCGTCTCGACCACATGACCCGCAGGTAGGTCGCTGTCCGTCACCGTCTCCACGGCCTGGTGGACGGCGGGGTCGAAGGCTCCGCCATCGGGGACCACCTGCACGCCGCCGCGCTCAAGCAACTGCATCATCTGGTCCCGGGTCATCTGCACGCCAAGCAGCAGATTCCGCCCCTCCTCGCCCGTGCACTCGGTGCAGAGGGCCATGTCCATCGTGTCGAGGACGAGCAGCAGTTCGGAGAGCAGGACCTCGCGCGCGCGGCCGATGGCCAGGTCGATGTCCTCGCGCTGCCGTCGGCGAAGGTTCTGGTAGTCGGCCCGCGCTCGCTTCCAGTTCGCGAGGTACTCGGCGGACTCGCGCGCCATGCGCTGTTCCGTGGTCTCCTCGCCGACCTCGGCATCATCCGAGGCCTCTCGCCCCTCGACGACCTCCCCTTCTACAAGCTCGCTCTCGGGCTCCTCGCCCTGGTCTGTGCGTTCGGTGCTTGAGGGCATGGCTGTCCTAGCTGAAGTAGTTGGCGATCTTCTCGAAGAAGGTCTCGTTGCCGGACTTCTCCTTCTCGATCTCGGCGAACTCGGCCAGCAACTCCTTCTGGCGGTCCGTGATCTTGGTCGGCACCTCGATGAAGGCCCGCACGAGCTGGTCGCCCCGGACGCTCCTCTCGACTACCGGCAGGCCCTGGCCGCGCAGGCGCAGGATCTTCCCGTTGGGGGTGCCGGGCGGGATCGTCATCTCCACCTTGCCCCTCAGTGTCGGGATCTCGACCTTGTCTCCCAGGGTGAGCTGGGCGAAGGCGAAGGGGATCTCCGCCAGGACGTCGGGGCCGGAGCGCTGAAAAACCCTGTGCTCCCGCTCGCGCACGACGCAGTACAGATCGCCGCGCGGCGCGCCCGGTTCGCCCACATCGCCCTCTCCCTGCTGCCGAACCTGCATGCCCTCCTCGACGCCGGCCGGGATCGGGATCTTGATCTCGTTCTTCTTCTGCACCTTGCCCGCGCCGCGGCAACTTTCGCAGGGCTTCTCGACCCTGCGGCCGACTCCGCCGCAGGACGGACAGGCTGTCGCCATGGTGAAAAATCCCTGGCTGCGCTGCACTCGCCCCTGACCACCGCAGGTGTCGCAGGTGACGGGGCTGGCGCCGCCCTCGCCCCCCGTTCCCTTGCAGGGCTTGCAGCCCTCGAAGCGCTTGAGGGAGACGGTGCGCTCGACCCCCTGATCGATCTCTTCCAGGGTCAGGTCGAGGACGATTCGCAGGTCGCGGCCCGGACGCGGGCCGGAGCGCGTGCGCTGCCGGCCGCCGAAGAGGTCACCGAGCCCGCCGCCGCCGCCGCCACCGCCGAAGATGTCCCCGAAGGCGGAGAAGATGTCCTCGATGTTGGTGAACTGGCGCCCGGCGAAACCGCCTCCCTGGCCGAAGGCCGCATGACCGAACTGGTCGTACTGCCGGCGCTTCTCGGCGTCTCCCAGGACGTCGTAAGCCTCGGCGGCTTCCTTGAAGAGCGTCGCCGCGCCCTCGTCGTCCGGGTTGCGGTCGGGGTGGTGCTCGAGGGCCAGCTTGCGGTAGGAGCGCTTGATGTCCGCCTCTGAGGCGTTGCGATCGACGCCCAGGACCTCGTAGTAGTCGCGCTTCTCACTCATGGCTCAGGGGATGTGTGCAGTCGGGGTGGCAGGGCCGGCCGCCCGGAAGGAGGCCGGTGCTCTCCGATGCCAGGCCCTCAAGCCACGCTGCCGCCGACCTTCTCGTCGTCGCCCTTGAATTCGGTCACCATGGTGTCGGTGGTGAGCAACAGGCCGGCGATGGAGGCTGCGTTCTGGAGGGCGGCGCGCACGACCTTGGCGGGGTCGATGATGCCGCTCTTGAGCAGATCCTCGTACTCACCGCTCAGGGCGTTGTAGCCCCTGGTCTTGCCCATCTCGGAGACCCGCTCGGCGACGACGGCCCCGTCGACTCCGGCATTGGTCGCGATCTGGCGCAGGGGGCTTGTGAGCGCCTTGGTGATGATCTCGGCGCCGAAGCGCTCGTCTCCCTTGAAGCGCACGGATTCGAGTCCAGCGCGGGCACGCAGCAGCGCGACGCCGCCTCCGGGGACGATGCCCTCCTCGATGGCCGCGCGGGTGGCGTTCAGGGCGTCGTCGAGCAGGTCCTTGGTGGCCTTCATCTCGACCTCGGTCTTGCCGCCGCAGCGGATGACAGCGACGCCGCCCGAGAGTTTGGCGAGGCGTTCCTCGAGCTTCTCGCGGTCGTAGTCGGAGGTCGTCTTCTCGATCTGGACGCGGATCTGCTTGCAGCGGTCCTCGACCGCACGCTTGGAGCCTCCACCCTCGATGATCGTCGTGCTGTCCTTGGTGATGCGGACGCGCTTGGCGCTGCCGAAGTGCTCGGAGGAGACGTTCTCCAGGTCGATCCCGAGTTCCTCGGTGATGGCGGTGCCGCCAGTCAGGGCGGCGATGTCGCCCAGGTAGGCCTTGCGGCGTTCCCCGAATCCCGGCGCCTTGCAGGCCGCGACGTTGAGGACGCCCTTGAGCTTGTTGATGACGAGCGCCGCCAACGCCTCGCCCTCGAGGTCCTCGGCGATGATCAAAAGGGCCCGGCCCGTCCCGGCTGCACGCTCCAGCACCGGCAGGAACTCGCGCACGTTGCTGAGCTTCTTGTTGTAGATGAAGATCAGCGGGTTCTCGAGCTCGACGGTGAGCTTGGTGAGATCGGTCGCGAAGTAGGGCGAGAGGTAGCCCTTGTCGAACTCCATCCCCTCGACCACTTCGAGGGTGGTGTCCATCCCCGAGGCCTCCTCGATCGTGATGACGCCGTCGTCACCGACCTTCTCGAAGGCGTCCGCCAGGAGTTCCCCGATCTCCGGGTTGTTGTTGGCGGAGATCGCGGCCACGCTGGCCTTCTCCGCGCGCGACTTGACCTTGCGGGCCTGAGAGGAGATGTGCTCGACCGCGGCGTCGACGGCCTTGTCGATGCCCGCGCGCAGGGCGATCGTGTTCACGCCGGTCGCCAGGTACTTGAGACCTTCGTTGAAGATCGCCTCAGCCAGGACCGTCGCCGTGGTCGTCCCGTCGCCGGCCACGTCGTTGGTCTTGCTGGCGACCTCGTTCACGAGCTTGGCGCCCATGTTTTCGAAGGGATCCTCGAGCTCGATCTCCTTGGAGACCGAGACTCCGTCCTTGGTGACCGAGGGGCCGCCGAAAGACTTCTGGAGGATCACGTTGCGGCCCGCCGGGCCCAGTGTGACGCGCACGGTGCGCGCGAGTTTCTCGATGCCGGTGCGCATCTTCTGACGCGCGTTCTCATCGAACATGATCTGCTTGGCCATATCAGCACTCTCTCTATTCGTCCGGGGTGTTCGCAGTTGATCTTTGAATGAAGCGCGGTCTGATCAGAAACCCATGCCGCCCATGCCCATGTCGCCCATGCCGCCGCCCATGCCGCCCATGCCGCCGCCCATGCCGCCCATGCCACCGCCCATGCCGCCCATGCCGCCGCCCATGCCGCC
>PVBE011485425.1_pt1 | contig 96232 bp, 75 predicted proteins | sample 1631181 | NCBI WGS metagenome assembly PVBE01 (sample SAMN08397723, study PRJNA350692) | Marine metagenome, whole genome shotgun sequencing project. | isolation source: water | place: Pacific Ocean | collected 2012-04
GGGAACGAAGCAAATCAACGCCTCCTTCAGTCGGCCGGGCATCCGGCCATTCGGGGTGGTCGGCGAGTATCTGACCCGAGAGTGGAAGCGCTGGTTCCAACGGTTACATGGGCTGTGACACCGCTCACGGAGACGTCGAATCGAGACGAATCACGCGGCAGTGCCACCCCTATTTACCTCTCCCACGCCGGCGCGTGAGATGGCACTAAACATGTTATCAACATGCAGTATCGACTCCGCAGGACGGCGCGCGGCTGGTGGCGAATACGGCCTGAGCGAGGTTGGGCCCGACATGCCAAGAGCTATGGCGCCGGATGACAGGGCCGCCAGGGGGCGGCGCGCTGAGGACGCAGTGGCGCGCAGGCTCTGGTGGAACGGCTACAAGATCCTGGACCGGAACTTCACCACGCGCGGCGGCGAGGTCGACATCATCGCTCGTAAGGGCGACACGGTCGTGTTTGTCGAGGTGAAGGCTCGCAAGGCGACGGCCGCCGTTGCCCCGAAGGATCAGGTGGGCGTGGCCCAGGAGCGGCGAATCGACGGGGTCGCGTCGGTGTATCTGAAAGCCCGCGGTCTCACCGATGTGAGCGTTCGCTACGATATCGCCGAGGTGTGGCTGAGCGACAAGGGCAAACCCAAACGAATTGAGATCCTCGAAGCGGCGTTTGGCGAGCCGCGTCGATAGATGCTTCGGCATCATCCCCATTGGGAGGTGCGCAAGATGTCCCAGCCCATCGTAGGCCTGGTATCGGTAACAGACCCTCGTCCGACGGCTTTGGCGCGGGAGCGTGAGGAGTATTACGAGACCCAGCACAACGCCCTCAAGGCCCACCTCGAAGCCCAGGGGATGAAGGTCTTGGATCCCGGCGCGGAGCTGCGCGAGGGTTGGACGGACATCTTCGGAATGCGCAGCATCGGGGAGATCCAGCACTGCGTGAAGCGTCTGCAGGCCGAGGGCGCCGAGGCGCTTATCGTCGGCGTCTGGCACTGGACCGAACCGGGCCTGACGACGCCCCTCGTGATCGACACGGGCGTCCCGGCGTGTCTGTTCATCGAGCGGAGCACCGGCTGGGCCGGTTCGTGCGCGCAGGCATCGAGCGGCGCGTCGCTACTTGAGCAAGGCTACAGCGATGTTGCGCTTCGCCACGAGCGCATCCGCGGCAGCTACGACGAAGTAACGGCGTGGGCCAAAGGCGCCTGCGCCCACAGTCGGCTCCGCAAGCAAGCCGTCCTGCTGTGGGGCGCGAGTTATTCGCTGGCCATGGAGCACCTGCGCGACGATCCGGCGGCGCTCAAGTGCAAGGTGATCGGCGACGTGCTGGAGGAGGGCCAGTATTACCTCATCAAGCGCGCCGAGCAGATGGTCGCCGGCAATGACCCCAAGATCGATGAGTTCATCACCTGGCTCCAGGACAATGGCGCGCAGATTACGTTCGACGATCCCGGCGCGGACCGCGTCATGCTCACTCCCGACAGCATCCGCCGCCAGATCGCGCTCTACCTCGCCGCGAGGCAGCGCCTGGGCGAACTGGGCGACTGGGATATCGTCGGCGTGAGCGTAAAATGTCAGAATGAGTTGAGCGAGGATTGGGGCTGCACGGGTTGCTTCCTGCCCGGTTTCTTGCCCTTCCCTGTCGATGCGCAGGGACCCCAGCGTGTGATCTCCACCACATGCGAGGGCGATCTGAAGACCCTCCTGACGTGCTGCATGTTCCATGCGATCGAGCCGGACGTGCCCGCTCTGTTCGGCGACTTCAAACACGCGGGAGACGAGTATTTCCTGATCTCGAACTGCGGCGCGGCGTCGGTGTACTATGCGGCGAACTCAAACGACCCGGCGAAGGCGCTCCCCGGCGTTCGGATCGAGGGTCAGTGCCACTGCGCCAGTGGCGGAGCGGTGGGCTGGGACGGCCTACCGGGCCCATACACGGTTGGACGGCTAATTCGCATCAAGGGCGAGTACTACATGCAGCTCGGTCTTGCGGAGGCCCAGGAGGTCACTGACGAGGTCAAGGCGAATGCGATTTTCGGTCCGATGTGGCCCCACCACGCGCTGAGCATGCCGACCGATCCGGATCGGCTAATCAAGGTGCTGGGCGGGAACCACTTCGCGGGCATGCCGGGCGATGTCACGGCCGAGATGTCATTCGCGTGCCGACAGGCCGGCATCCCTGTTGTGCGGCTTGACAATCCGGCCGAGGTCGATGCATTCTATCAGAAGATCGCGCTGATGTAGCTCTTACCAGCTAGGCGGCGGATCACGGATCGTCGCCAGCTTACGCAGGAGGCCAGTTCATGAGACTCGCAATCGCCTTACTCATCGTCACCGCACTACTCCTTCCGCTCGTGGCCGCCGGCTGTGGCAGCGCTACCGGAGAGGGGAGCGGCATCGGCGGGCTGTTCGACCCCGATAACGGAGACCCAGGGATTCCGGGCACCGGCCCGACCGCGCCTCCCGGACAAGGCGGAGGCACCACGAATCCTCCGGGTCCTCCCAACCCGCCGACCACGCCGGATCCCGGCACAGATCCGGGCGGCCCGCCGCCCCCGCCGACGCTGTAGGCCGGCTGGTGCTAACGTAACCATGGAGACGGCGCCGCGGGATTGACCGCGCGCGCCGTCGTTCTGTTTTCCCGGGGGCGCGCCATGCAGCTTCATGTCTCTCAAGCTGACATCCTCAGCGGCTTGCGCGACTTGGGTCTCGGCGAGGGTGATACGGTCCTCACGCACTCGTCGCTGAAGTCCTTCGGCAATGTTGAGGGCGGCGCCGACGCTGTGATCGACGCGCTCGTGGAATGCGTCGGCCCGCGTGGTTGCGTCGTAGTGCCGACTCTCACGCTCGGCTCGAGCGAGAGCCCCGTGCGTTTCGATGTGGCCAACTCGCCATCGACATCCGGCTTGGTGACAGAGACCCTCCGCAAACGCCCCGAAGCCCGCCGCAGCCTCCACCCGACGAGTTCCGCCGCCGCGATTGGCTGGGCGGCTGATGAGTTGACGCGCCACCACCTCGACACGCCGTGTGGCCTGGTGTCGCCATACGGGCAGGTCTACCTGAGGGGAGGGTGGTGCCTGTTCATGGGGGCGACTTGGGGGAGCAACACCATGTTTCACGTCGCCGAGGAGATTGCGGGGCTCGAGTACCTGCGCTACGCGACATTCCCCGACGCGCGGCTCATCGACGAGACGGGCGTTGAACGCGTCGTCACCTTCCGCCGCTACAACTGCTACCAGACAGGCGTGAAGCGCGACCTCGTCGCGATGGGGCCTCGGTTCGAGGCGGCCGGCGCCGCGCGTCGAGGCAGAATCGGCCCGAGCGAGTGCATGCTCATTCGCGCGAGGGATGTTATCGACATCTCCCTCAAGGCGCTCGCGGACGAACTCGACAGCATCGTGACCTACGAGACTACTTGATCGCCTCGATGATCCGGATCACCTCAAGCTTCATCTCATTCCCATCGTATTCCGCTGGTGGCGTCCGCTGGTTGAGGGCGACGACGTCGGCGCGTAGTCGTCAGAAACCATCACGTGCCGGTCGCCCAGAGACCGAGAAGTTGTCTCATCGTCTCCTCGACGCGCAGCATCGTCGACTTCGACACCGCACCAAGCCTCCGTTGGAGTCGGCTGGTCGAGATGGAGCGCACGTCCTCGCACTTGATGAAGCCAGGTTTGCCGAGGCCCGCCTCCGGCGGGTCCACTCGGACATGGTGCGGGAAGCCCTTGTCCTTCGTGGTGAGCGGAAGGGCGATCACCAGGCCGGAGCGACCTCGGTTCCAGCGGTCGTGGGAGACAATGAGAGATGGGCGCGGGCCGCCCTGCTCGTGGCCGAGGGGCTGGCCAAAGTCCGCGTACCAGATCTCACCACGCAGAGGCGTCACTCCGTCCATTCGTCGGCCCCCAGGTCATCCATGAGCGTGTTCTCGGATAGCCGGCGCTCTTCAAGTTCCTCCGCCCAGGCGCCCGAGTCACCTTGCAGGCGGGCGTAGGCGGCGTCGGCCGCATCGAAGAACAGCTCGGCGCGGTACAACTCTAGAGCGTGGCGGATGACGTCCGCGATGGACTGCCCCGTGCTGGCCGCCGTATTCTTGAGTTCGTCCCGCAAGCTGTCATCCACACGAACAGACGTGCTGGCCATCGCTCTCACCTCCTGGAGTCCATTAAGTATACGTATCTGATTACACATCCGTCAACTAATCCGTCTACCTAATCGCCTCGATCATCCGGATCGCCTCAAGTTTCATCTCATTCGCATCATAGCCCGCTGGTGGCGTGCGTTGGTTGAGGGCGACGGAGTCGGTGAGATCTGTCAGCCACTGCTCCGCGCGGTCGGTCTCAGTGGGCTTGCGGTTTGCGTCGCGGTTGGCCGCGATGGTCTTCGATAGGGCGTTCAGCAGGTAGAAGTCCTCGGCGCCCTCACGGCAGCGCTCGAAGTGAACCGTTGGGTAGATGTCGTCGCGACCATAGCAGATCATCGACGTATCGGGTTCGCGGCCGTCGAGGTCGAAGAACTGGTAGCCGTGGAGGACGTTCAGGTGCCACTGCCAGCGCGCGGTGACGCCCTTGGCGTGTTCGCTCCACTGGTACAGCCCGAACGAGTAGCGCGTCCGGCCCTGGTTGTAGATGTGGACCTCTCGCCCAAGCTGCTCCGCCTCGGCCATGACCAAAGGACTGTGGTTGTTGAGGCTGCTCACCGCGAGCGCGCCAAAGAACCGCTGATGCCACAGCAGCATGTCGTCTTCGTCAGTGGGCCGCGAGTCGAAGTTGACCGAGTACGAGCCGCTCGGCTTCACCGTCTCGGGGAAGCGCTCGCAGACCTTGTCCATGATGCGCATGAAGGCAAGCTCTTCCTCGGCCTGCTCCCGCACCCGCGTCTCATCACACATCGCGTAGTAGATCACCGGCCAGTCGTTCTCGCGAGCATGGGCATCAACGACCTCCCACGCGCGCATGACGGCCGCCTCGTAGTCCAGCCCGCTGTCTTCCTCGACCTTGGCGCCCGTGGCTCCCTTGGTGTAGCGATCGTGCAGTCCCTGGAAGCGCAGCCCGCCGTAGCCGTTGATGGCCTTGTCGAAACCGTATTGCTTCAGCAACGCGAAGAACTCGTCGCACGTGCCGAAGTCGATCTGCGGAACGCCGAGCTGCCATCCCGTGATGCGCCAGCTTGGACCACCCGAGACGCCGTTCGCGCCATGGCTCTGCAGCAGGCGGAGCGTGTTCTCGAGCGCGTCGGCGCTCGTCCCTTCGGGGAGTAGCGACGCCGGCGGCATCAGGCCAAAGTAGCCCATGATGTAGTCGGTCTCGCGGTCGAGCGCGACGTCATGGACTCGGATGGTGAGGGGGGCGCGCAGCAGTTCATCGCCGCCTGGGCTCGTCATGACGAGATCGGCGATCGTCTCGCCGGCAGGAGTGTCCGCGTCGGTTGCGAGGGGCACCACCACAACGCGGGTAACGTCGGCGGGCATCTCGACCGTTTCGGTCATCCGGACCGTGTGGGGCCGCGTGCTATAGGCGATGGAGCCAAAGCCACGGCTCGTGCTATAGCGCACGACGCCCACCGGCATCGGCGCTCGCTGGCCCTCCACCTCAACGTGGAAGCCGCACTCGCCCAGGTCAGCCTGCGGCCGGATCGCGAGCCCCAGCAACTCCACCTCGCCCTTGGCGAGATCACACTCGATCGCGATGGCGTCGGGATCGGCGGGGGCGTTGGGCGTTGAGTAGGGCCCGATTTCGTCCTCGATGCCGACAGGCCACGCGACGAGCTTCTTCTCCGCCCAGGCATCGCTGATGCCGATTGGCTCCGGCGTGGGATCGAGGCAGACGGCCTTCGCGCGGAACTCGTCGGCGACGGCTTCGAGCTGGCCGGCCAACCACTTCGTGGCCTCATCGTCGTCGACGCGATGCAGGGCCACTGCGGAGAGCTTGCTGCCCCACGTGACGTCCGACTCGAACTGAAGTGTCAGCCCGGTCTCGCCGGCCGTCGCCTGGAAGCGCATCGGTCTAGCGAGTTCCTCGGCCATGTACGTGTCCCAGATATCCACGTTGATGGGCTCGATATCCTCGAACCGGAAGAGCGCGGTGCTGCGCCCGTCCGGACGGATCTCTGACCACGCGAGTTCACCGTTGGCGAGGATCCGGCGGTCGGCATTCTTGGCTTGCTCGCCACCCCAATAGCCGCAGTTCTCGTAGATGACCAGGCATTCGTAGTCACCAGCCGGGACGTCGACGCGGAAGCTGTAACCGTTGGCCGCGCAGAAGTCCTGCGTCAGCATCGTGCCGAAGGTATTGTCCCTGGCGGCGCCATCCCAAGGGGTGTTGTTGGCCGGCGTCCAGCCATAGCCCACTTGCGCGTCATGCGCGGTCTGATTGGAGGCTGCGGTCCACCCCAGCATCACCGGCTGGCTGGGCGGGCCGAAGTCGAACGCCCACACGCTCTCGGGTCTGTCGATCGTGACGAAGCGGATGTTATCGACGATGATGCGGCCCGTCTCACCCTTGCCGCCGAAGCCGAAGTCGAGCCGGATGATCTGTGAGGGGTCGATGTCGGTCTTGATGTCGTTGTTGCGGCTTCCGGCCTCGCCTCGGTAGATGCCTCTCGTTGGGACGACCCACCGGCCCGCGCCCGGCGCGAAGGTGATGCTGCTGTTGTGTCGGTTCCAGTAGGAGGCATTCTTGTCTTGCCACGCTTGGTCGCCAATCAGCAGGCTCGCGCGCACGGGGAAGTCGTTGGGGTTGAGGATGTCGACCACGAGGGCATCGTGGGCCGACCAATCCTGCACCACGCGGTTCCAGAAGAGATGCGCCGCGTCCCACTGGCCGTTCGGATCGAAGGTCAGCTCGAGCGCCGTGTCGCCTTGCGTCACGCCCTCATTGACCAGCGCTTGCCCGCCGGCGGTTATCTCCCACTGGCTCAGTTCGGCCTGATCCTCGAAGCCGTTGATGAGCACGTCCTGTGCGGGCGTGACACAACCCGATAGCAGACAGGCCGCGATGGCCATGATGGCTGGTCGACGCATGGAATCCTCCGGTTACGGCTGTAGGCGCTTACTAGAGACGTCTTCCTCGCACGCCGCCACGCATGCGTCGAGATCTCCGTCGATGAAGTAGATGAGCTGGCGGAAGACGACTGTCTCGCCGGGAGAGAGTTCAGGAACCGGCGCCTGTTGGCTGTGGATGCAGCGCAGGTACTCGGCTTCCTGGTTGTGGAACACGCATTGGTAGTCGTCTGATGCCGTCCCGATGCACGCGCGGCCATCCGCGGCGAGGCAGACCATCAGCGGATGGTCCGCGCGGGGCTTCTGGTTGCAGCCCGCAAACTGGCCGCGCCAGCTATCCTCGCGGCGCGCCTCCAGGAAGCCCTCTCGGTAGTACATCGGCAGCCCGGCGGTCGGCTCGAGTGATTCGAGGGCGCGCCAAACCCCCTCGACGCGCAGATAGATACGCGAGAAATCGTCGCAGTCGAACCGCGGGGCGCGCGACAGGTGCAGGCAGTTCTGGGCCCGCACGAGAGGGAGAGAGCGATCCGCCTGGTTCGTGACCTCAACCTCGGCCATGAGCCGTTGATCGTCGACCGGCGTGAGACGGGCCTCGATGCGCGCCTCCGGGTGATCGAGGTACTTCCACTTGAGGCCACCACCCGCAGTCGTCTCGAAGGTCTGGCGCCCGACGACCGGATGCCACTGCACCCATAGCTCCCCCACCGCCTCCGGCATCCAGAGGAGGAACTCATCATCCGGCCAGCCGCTCACCCGGATCGAGATCTGAGTGGTCGGCACGTCACGTATGGTCATCGCCTCGAACGTGCTCAACTCAAACCGCATCGCCCCACTCCTCGCGGTTGCCGGTGGTTACGGCTTGATGCAGTAGACGCCATCCACGCCGCGGATGAAGAGCGCGCCGTTGGAGATCGCCGGCGTGGACCAGACGGTGTCGCCGAGCGCGTTCGTGTCAATGACATTCAGCGTGTCGCCCGGTTCAATGACGTGCGTCAACCCGTCCTCGTCCATGGCGAAGACTTTGCCGTCATATCCCCACGGCGAGGCCCAGAAGCGCTTCGCATCCGGCACATCCATGTCCACGTAGGCCGGCTCGCCCGTCGTCGCGTTGTAGCAGTTCAGTTCCGCGCCTTGGCGGTCGAGAATGTAGATCCATCCCCCGTACACCAGGGGCGAAGACATCTGCACGCCACAGTGGGGCGTCGACCATGCCACGAACTCGCCGGTCGTCTCGCCTTCGGCCGGCGTGATGTCGCCCGAGCCGCCCGCCTTCACCGCGCGCAGGACGCCGCCGCCCTCGTCGGAGCGGCCCGGACGCGTTCGTTCCTCGTTGGCGACGTAAAGCATGTCGCCGACGGCAGTGGGGGAAGCGGAGCTGCGCCCGCCCGCCATGCCGAGCGTCCAGAGCACGTCGCCCGTGGCGGGGTCGTATGAGGTGACGATCTGTCCGCCCGCGACCAGTTCGGTCCGGAGGCTGTTGGTCCAGATGAGCGGCGTGCTCCAGCTTGTGATCTCGTCTCGGTCCGCGCGCCAGCGCTCGTCGCCCGTCTCCGCGTCCAGGGCAACGATGAACGACTGCTCCTCGTTGTCGATCTGCAGAAGCAGGAGCCCGTCGTGTAGGACCGGCGAGCTGGACGTCCCCCAGCCGTTCATCATCGGGAACGCGCCCAGGTCCTTCTCCCAGACCGGGGTGCCGTTGAAATCGTAGCAGTAGACGCCGTGCATGCCGAAGTAGGCGTAGACGCGCTCGCCATCGGTGACGGGCGTCTCGGATGCGTAGGTGTTGACGCCATGGGTCGGCGTGCGCGGCTCGCCCTCGCGGCAGACCTGCTTCCACGACACGCCGCCCGTGGCGACGTCCAGGCAGTAAAGCTCCCAGCGGTAAACGCCGTCCGCCTCGACGGCCGTCGCGATGAACACGCTCTTGCCCCAGACGACCGGGCACGCCCAGCCTCGGCCGGGGATGCTCGCCTTCCACGCGACATTCTCAGCCGCGCTCCAGTCGGCGGGGAGGTTCGTCTCTTCCGTCAGGCAGTTGCCGCTAGGCCCGCGGAACTTCGGCCAGTTGTCCGCCTGCGCGGTAGTTGCTCCGATCAGGGCTGCGAGGCACAGAATAATCGCTATCGATCGAGTCACGGTGGGTCCTCCAAGTATGGCTTCCTGGGCGATACTACAGAACGGGCCATTCCGGCTCCGATTCCCCGTGTCCTGCACCTTGGAGGCGCCGAACCGTGGATGGGGAACGAGTGTTGGCACACGTGAAGCCGTCTCCACGGAGGTCGCCATGGTCCGTGTCTTGGTCTTCGCACTCGCGCTACTGGGCAGCAGCGCCGCCCTTCATGCAATGGAGCTGACTCGCGACGGCGCGAGCGACTATGTCATCGCCCTGCGCGCGGATCCGATTCCCTCGGAGCAGACCGCGGCCAGCGAGTTGCAGCGCTATCTCAAGCTGGTCACTGGTGCGGAGCTTGAGATCATCGAGGGAGACCCTCCCGCCGACAAGGTGATCCTGATCGGGGGCGAGCCCGAGGGCGTGGGGCCGGACGGCATCGTCATCAAGACCGACGGTAGCGTTCTCACCCTCGCCGGCGCCCGGCCGCGGGGCGCGCTCTACGCGGTTTACACCTTCCTCGAAGACTACGTCGGCGTGCGCTGGTGGAGTTCGACCGAAGAGACCGTTCCCGAGACGCCGACGCTGGAGATCCCCGAGATCGACCGCGTCTACACGCCGAAGCTCCGCGTGCGGGAGGCGTTCTACCGCGACGCGTTCGTCGGGGAGTTCGCGCCGAAGCTGAAGTGCAATGGCCATTTCGAGCGCATCCCCGAGGAGTATGGCGGACATTACAGCATCATCGGATGGTGCCACACCTTCTATCAGTTCCTCCCGCCCGATGCCTACTTCGACGCTCACCCGGAGTGGTACTCAGAGATCAGCGGCGAGCGTCGGCATCAGGGAGGTCAGCTCTGCCTCACCAACGACGAGATGCGGGCTGAGATGACGAAGGTCGTGCTCGAGCGCATGCGTCAGGACCCGACGGCGGGGATGATCTCGCTCAGCCAGAACGATTGGCACGGCCGGTGCCGGTGCGAGCCATGCAAGACGGTCGAAGAGACGGAAGGATCACCAGCCGGACTGCTGATTCAGTTCGTCAACGCGGTCGCCGAGGACGTCGAGAAGGAGTTCCCTGATTTCCTCATCGAGACGCTGGCATATCAGTACACGCGCAAAGCGCCCAACTCGATCCAGCCGCGCGACAATGTCGTGATTCGGCTCTGCTCGATCGAGTGCAACTTCGCCGAGCCGCTCGAGACCGGGCCGACGAACGAGGAGTTCAAGAGCGACATCGAGGCCTGGAGCAAGGTCGCGGGCAAGCTATACATCTGGGATTACGTGACTAACTTCGCGAACTTCATCCTCCCTCACCCAAACCACCGCGTCCTCGCGCCGAACTTGCGGTTCTTCGTCCGACACAACACCATCGGACTGTTCGAGCAAGGCGACGCAGGCTCATCGTGCAGCGACTTCCCCGAACTCCGCGCGTGGGTGCTTGGGCATCTCATGTGGGACCAAAGCCTGAACCCGGCGGAGCTGACGCAGGAGTTCATGCGCGGCTATTACGGCGCGGCGGCGGACCCGCTGATGCAGTACATCGACCTGATCGACGACGCGGTTGAGGGGACCTACCTGCGCTGCTTCATGTCCGACACGAGCGCGTGGCTGGACGTGGCGACGGCGATCCGCGCGTCGGAGTTGTTCGACGAGGCAGCCGACGCGGTCGCGGGCGATGAGACCCTCAGCACTCGCGTCGATCGCGCGCGCATGCCGCTCGATCACGTCTGGCTCGCCCGCTGGCACAAGCTGAAGCGCGAGGCCAAAGGCGAGGGGCTGGCCTTCGCTGGCCCTGATGACCCTCGCGTCGCCGCCGAGGAGTTCATCGCGCGCGCTCAGACGCACAACGTCGGCAGCTACCGCGAGGGCCGCCCGTTCAGCGAATACGAGCCGATGCTCGTCGGTCGCTTTGGCGATCCGGCAGACCCGCCGACGGAGGCGGAGGGCCTCGGTGAGGACGACTGGGTCGATATCCAACAGGCCGAGTTCCGTTTCCACGGCATGGGCAATTGGGTGACTGTTGTCGATGACGAGAGCGCCTCCGACGGCAAGGCCGCGCGCATGGGCGGCGAACACACGAACTGGGCCGTGCAACTCCCGATCACCAGAGACTTGGTTGGGATGGGTCGCGTCCACGTCTACGTGGTTGCGCGCTGCGACCCCAAGGGCGGCGAGGGGATGGCGTACCAGATCGGCATCCATGACAACGAGGCCAATGCCGGCGTCGTGCGGGTTGAGCAGAAGCTGGAGGACGCGACGCCCGACTACGTGACCTTCGATCTGGGCGTCCACGAGCTGTCGGACCGTTGGTACATCTGGGCGGCGCCTCCGGGCGACGCGGAGAAGATAGACGCTGTCTACATCGACCGGATCTTCGCTATCAAGGAGCCGGCGGAGGGATAGAGAGCATGATGGCAATACAGGCGTTGCTCGGGATATTATCGACCGGTGCGGGGGCTCAAGGGCTTGCGCCGGTCATCGCCCCAGCGTCGACTTCCGTGACCGCATTTGTCGGCGTGACGGAGAGTCGGAGGCCGGGTCGGCCCGTCCAGGTGGGCAATTGGGCTGAGTTTGCCGAGAAGTTCGCCCTGGCCCCGGATGAGTCCCAGCTGGCGCAGGCCGTCGCGCTGTACTTCGAGAATGGCGGCACCGATCCGTGGATTGTTCTTGCATCAGGTCCGGCAAGGGTCGCCGACGCGCTGAGCCGGCTCGGCCAGTGCAACATCGTCTGCCTTCCGGGCATTGACGACGAGGACGCGCTGACGGCAGCAGTCGAGTTTTGCGGGGACCGCGGGGCGATGCTACTGGTGGACCCCCCGGCTGACTGCGACACGGCGGCTGAGGCGGGCGCGTGGCTGACCAATCACAGCGATCTCATCAGCCCGAATGTCGCCGCGTATGTCCCGTGGGTGGATGTCGCCGGGGTGGGCGCCGTTCCGCCGAGCGGGGCAGTGGCCGGGATCTTCGCCCGCACCGATGTGAGCCGCGGCGTGTGGAAAGCTCCCGCGGGGGTGGAAGCAGGTGTTCGTGGCGCGACCGGCCCGGTGACTTCGCCAAATGATGCCGAATGCCAGGGCCTGAATGGTCTCAACGTGAATGCCCTGCGGACGATGCCCGGCCGCGGGCTGGTGGTCTGGGGCGCGCGGACGCTGTCGAGCAACTCGGAGTGGCGCTATGTTCCCGTGCGGCGGTTGGGCCTGTTTCTCGAGGAGAGCATCTCCGAGGGCACGCACTGGGTGGTGTTCGAGCCGAACGACGAGCCGCTTTGGGCGAAGATCCGGACGAGCGTTGGTAACTTCATGATGGACCTGTGGCGACAGGGCGCCCTCCAGGGAGCCAAGCCCGAGGAAGCGTTCTTCGTGAAGTGCGACCGCGAGACCACCACTGCGGCGGATATCGACGATGGCGTCTGCAATGTCCTGATCGGCTTCGCTCCGCTGAAGCCGGCGGAGTTCACCATCATCCGCGTCCAGAAACGAATCCTGCAGCCAAGCATCGTGTTGCCTCGGACAAAGCGCCTGCGACCCCGCGGGCGCTAGAAGTGGTTCCAGACACCCCGTAGGTCGGATCTCCAGATCCGACGCCGTTGACTGGACCGCCGGCATCCCTGCCGGCACCGTCGTAGGTCGGATCTCCGGGGAAACTCCGCGAGTTTCCGCGACGGGCCCAGTTTGTGGGGTTCTGAAACCAGCTCTAGTTCGCGACGAAGTGGGCGATCCTCACGGCGTGGCCCTTGCTGCGCTCGTTCTTCGATTCCGACATCCGCATGAGAAGCTCATGCTCGCCCGGCTCGAGGTCGGCCGCGAGCACCTGCACCCAATTGAGATGCAGACCACCGCTCCACGCCGTGAACAGATCGCGCGACTCAATCGGCGCGCCATCGATGCTGTGCTCGACGATGCCCGCGTCCGGCCCGGCGGCGAGGTAGAAGCCCACCGCCGTCCCCTCGAACCTCAGCCTCAGCCATTTGCCGGGCTCCTCGCAGATCAGCATCAGGACGTCGTTGATGCGGGAGGGCACGCCGTCAGTCGTCCGCCACTTGGGGTCGATGTGCCAGGGAGATTCCGTCCGAGCTTCGCTCACGTCGATCAGCCGACCACGGAAGTAGCTCTTCTCGTCGAGCGGAGCGGGCAGCGCGTAAGCAACGGTCTCCGCGGCGGCCCCCCCGGCCCACGCCGCGTCCAGCATCCGGGCGATGGAGTCGGCGTAGATCTGGTGGCCGAAAGGCGATGGGTGGAGGTCTTTGAAATCGTCCGCCCAGGTGAACTCGCCCGCGTGGATGCGCTCGGTGACTTCCTTCGCGAGGTCGATGGATGGCAGCGCGTAGTGCTCCGCGACGCGCTCGTGACTGGCGATAACCTCGGGCGTCTTCCCGGCGTTGATCTCGGCAATCTTGCCTGGGTCGACGAAGTGCAGCAATATGACATCCAGGCGTGGGTTGGCTATCCGCGCGTGGCGGACGATGCCCTCCATGCCTCTCAGTTGTTCGACCGCGGTCCGGCCGTTGCCGGGATCGTTGACAGCGGCCTCCTCGAAGAGAAGATCGATCTTCCCGCGTGAGAGCACGTCGCGTTCGATCCGGAACGCGCCCGGCGTCGATCCGAACGACGGAATGCCGGCGTTGATGAACTCAAACTCCGTCTCCGGGAAGCGTTGTCTCAGGTCATCGCAGACATGGTCGCGCCACGCGCCGCCATACGTGATCGAGCCGCCCAAGAACGCGACGCGACCCTTCTTCTCTCGCTCGAACACGGCGCGGCAATTCTCCAGACCGCCCCTCAGCGCGTAGTAGTCATAGCCGTATGGCGTCCGGGCCGCGGGTAGCAGGGCGTCTGTCATGCCTACGCTCGCCAGCACGAAGTTGACGATGCGTGTCGGGTCCGCAAGGCTGTGAGGATGGTGCTCGTTGTGGGGCTTGGCGATGACGGTGATCTCGCCGCCTAGTTCGCGATAGCGCGTCTCCACGACGCGGGTGTTCTCGCCCAGTGGGACGCTCGAATCCGTTTCGCCGCAGACGCTGAGGATCGGGATCTTCGCCTCAGCGATCGGCTGGAGGTGATCGATGGGGTTCTCGGCAAAGCCGGCGGCCGTCTCCTCCGTCAGCCCGTAGACCGTCTTGCACCGCTCCCAATCATCCGGCGAGCCGTTACCCTTGCCCTTGCCGCCGGGCCAGCTCCGGATGTCACAGACCGGCGCGTCGACGTAGATCGCGGCGACCTTGTCCGGATTGCGCGCCGGCCAGTTGAACGCGGAGAGCCCGCCTCGGCTGAAGCCCTCGAGCACAACCGCCTCGGCGAGGCCATACTCCGCCCTCACGCGCGCGTAGAAGGCATCCATGTGCGCCATCGCCTGCAGGCCACCGTAGAGGTCCGGCATGTCGGTGAAAGCGACGTGGAAGCCCTTGCCCAGCAGCGCGATATCGGCCTGGGGCTCATGCCCGAAGAACCGCATGCGCCAGATCCAGGGCTTGCCCTCCGCCGGAGTCTTGGGGAGCACGACCAGGCTCGCGCGTCCCCCCAGCTCGAAGTCCACACGTTCGTAGCCGTTCCACTCCTGCACGTCACCGGCGGAAACGCTCGCCACCATAGCTAGACAGACCATCCCTGTGAGGTATCGAACCATGCCTACACCGTCGCTCCGGGCGATATCCATATCGGGCTTGACCAGGCCATCTCGCCATCGGCCAGCGTCAGCCGCACGTAGTAGAACGCCGTCTTGTCCGGGTTGAACGCGCTGTCGGGCCAGGCGAACTCCGCCTGCATTGCGTGACGCGTGCTGGCGAAGTCAGCCGCGATGGCGCCGGACTTGATGACCTGCACGCGCTCGATGATCCACGGCGCCGAGACCGTCGCGCTGACGACGGGCGGCCCGTCCAGATCGCCCGCCTTGATGGTGCTCCCCATCGGATGGCCATTCAGCGTCACGCTCATCGCGATATGCGGACCCGTGGTTGCGTAGCACCGCCGCTCGTACATGGCGTCGAACACGGCCTCCCGCGTCAGCTCAGGCGCCAGGACGCCAATCCGGCCCGAACCGAGCGGGTGGTAGAGGTGGTGGTGCTTGACATCGGGGCTTTGGTTGTTGCCCGGATGGCCGTCGTGCCCGTCGCTGGAGGCCATTAGCCCGAGCACGTAGCCCTTCAGCAGCGCGTCGCGAACGGAGAGATGCTCGAAGCGGTCGCTTCCGTACCCACGCATCGGGTTCAGCGGCACCTCGTGGTTGCCCCACGATGAGTAGACCTCGACCAATCGATCGTACTTGCGGCTGTAGTAATCCCAAGTCAGCGGGTGCGATGAGGCGGGTGGGTGGTGCGGGATCGTCATCGCCCGCTGCCCGGACTTGTCGAGGAACTCCCAGAGGTCATCCGGCGTCGGCGCGGTCTTCGACCAGTAATCCGCCTCGCTCCGGCACGCGAGCATGGGACCGTCATCGCCTCGGTAGTAGACATTGCGATGGCCGTAGAGGCTGGAGGTGAACTCGTACGCCTGCAGGACGCAGAACTCGCCGGGCTCGTAGTACTGGTTGGCCGCGTCAACGCGCGCGCGCCACATGTCCGGCTCGCCCATGTGGAGATCGTGGTCGGTGAGCGCGTAGATATCGAGGTTTGACACATCGCGCGCGTAGGTGTAGTTCTCGTCCAGCGACCCCATCCCACAGCCGCCATTCGGCCAGCCGCTGTGGGTGTGAATGTCGCCGAAGAAGACGAAGCTATCGCCGATCTTCGGACGCGCCCCATCGCCGCAGACCTCCGCCAGGCCGGGGAAGAGGTTGGTCCTCGCGATGCACTGGGCGCCATCGATCTTGAAGTAGCGCTGGGACGCCACGGAGTTCTTCGGCGTGACGGTAATCGTGACGGGCTGTCCGGGCTCGATTCTGGACCGGGGAACGCGCAAGAACCCGAGCCCGAAGGCGGCAAATGACTCTTGCGTTATCACGTCATCGAGGTATAGTAAGTGCCCGGGGGCCGCCGCTTCCACCCGTCTCGGATGGAACACGAAATGGGCGTCATCCCCTCGCCAGTGATCCAGGTATTTGGTGACGCGAAACGACAGCTCTTTCTGACCATTGATCGACAGGTCAAACTGACCGGACGGCTGAGGCAGAGGAGAGCCGTTGCCGAGCGCCATCGAGAAGACGAAGACAACGTCCTCCGTCCCGGATTCAGCGGGAGCAGGCGCGGTTCGCCACGTCAGGGATGTCCCGTCAGTCTCCTGGCTGACGTACCACGCGGAGCCGCGGCCGAATTCCATGAACGAGGCGATGCGGCCGGAATTCTCGATGCCGCCGGCGCACTCGACGACTTCGCTGAAGCCCTCGCAGAGCACGATGCCGTGCTGATCGAGGGCGCGCGCGGCTGTCTCGGCGGGATTGCAGCGACGACTGCCTTCACAGGCGAATGGCTCCAAGGGTAAGCACCTCCGTGGGGTCTAGCTCGGTCGAGTCGTTCGCGTTAGCGGGCGTGTGGCCCTTTCGTACCAGCAACGGTTTTGCCAGGGGGACATCTTCGATGGGAAACTACAAGCTCAACGATGTTACGCTTGGGCAGGTAAAGGACCTCAACTACGAGGTCGCGGTATTGCCGATCGGCGCGACGGAGGCGCATGGTTACCACCTTCCGTATGGCACCGATACCATCCAGGCCGATGCCGTCGCCGAGCGGGCGTGCGAGCTGGCGGATTCACGCGGGGCGAAGGTGTTGCTTCTTCCTGCGATGCCATATGGGATCAACGAGAACACGCTCGGTTTCCCGTGGACGATGAGCGTCACCCCGTCGACGCTGTTCACCTTCGTCTCCGACATCGTCAGTTCGTGCGAGGAGCACGGGATCCCGAAGTTCGTGCTGTTGAACGGCCATGGCGGCAATGAGTTCAAACCACTGCTTCGCGAGCTTCACCGCCAGACGGCGGTCCACATGTTCCTCGTCGACTGGTGGACCGCAGCCTCGGACGCTCACGCGGAGATATTCGAGGCCGGCGGCGAGCACGCCAATGAGATGGAGACCTCGCTGCTCATGGCCATCCGCCCCGACCTCGTTGACACCGGCAGCATGGGCACGGGCGCCGCGAACCCGTCGCGAATCACAGCCATGACCGAGGGCTGGGCGTGGATCTCTCGCCCGTGGCATCTGCTGACCGAAGACAGCGGCATTGGTGATCCATCCACCTCGACTCCTGAGAAGGGCGAGCGCTTCCTCGAGGCCTCTGCGGAGAAGCTGTCCGGGCTGCTCGTTGAGCTGTCCGAAACGGAAGTGGATGAGACATTTCCCTACTAGACCGCCCGACGCCCTCGCCCCGCGCAAGGAACACGCGCGGCGGCGGTAGAATAATGCCTTGATCCAATATCAGGAGGCACGCCGTTGATTCGCTCACTAGACGACATCATCGACGCCATCAAGGGCGAGCCGGCCAAGCGCGTGTCGGTAGCGGTTGCCGACGACGAGAGCGTGCTGGAGGCGCTGAAGACCGCCCGCGAGATGGACATGGCTGACGCGTTGCTCGTCGGACACGAGATGCGCGTCCGCGAGACCGCCGAGCGCGTGGGCTATGACCTAACGGACACGGTGATCGTCCACGAGCCATCGCCGCTGCGCGCCTGCGTCCGGGCCGCCACCCTGGTCCGCGAAAACCAGGCCGACGTCATGATGAAGGGGCACGTGCACACCGACGATTTTCTGCGTGGCGTGTTGGACAAGGAGAAGGGGCTGCGTGCGGGCTCGATCATGAGCCACGTGTTCCTGCTGGATACCAAGCACCTCGGCAGGATCACGATGGTCACCGACGGCGCCATGAACATCGAGCCTGACCTCACCACCAAGGCCGCGATCATCATGAACGCAGTCTACATGGGCCACCTTCTTGGCATCGAGACGCCGCGAGTCGGCGTGATGTCGGCCGCGGAGCTTGTGAACCCGAACATGGCGTCGACCCTCGACGCCGGCACGCTGGCCCAGATGTCGCATCGCGGCCAGTTCCCGCGGTGCCAGGTCGACGGCCCGCTCGCGTTGGACAACGCCGTGTCCATCGTCGCCGCGAAGCACAAGAAGATCGGGGGCGACGTCGCGGGGAACTGCGATATCCTCCTCTGCCCGAACATCGAGGCCGGGAACATGCTCGCCAAGTCGTACACGTATCTGGCGAGGGGCCTAACCGCCGGCGTGCTCGTCGGCGCGGCCGCCCCAGTTGTTCTCACCAGCCGCGCGGACAGTTCCGAGTCGAAAATGTACTCGCTGGCCACGGCCATCCTGATGGCCAACATGAAACGCGAAAGCCGGATGAAGGTCGGTAAGGTCCATTTCTAAGGATCGCGCCTGTCTTTGACCCAATGGGAGGGTAACGCATGTTCAAGCTCAGTGTCATCTCCGATGAGATCTCGCAGGACTTCCAGCGTGTCGTCGATGTCTGCCAGGAATACGATGTCCCGATGGTGGAGCCGCGCAGCGTGTGGGAGAAGGCTCCCCAGGATCTCACGGACGATGACGTTGCCAAGATGAAGCAGATCCTCGACGCCGCCGGCATGTCCGTGAGTGCCATCGCGGCGCCCTTCTTCAAGTGCGATCTCGGCGATGCCGACCAGTACGCGGAGCATATGGGCATCCTGCGCCGGTGCATCCAAATCGGCCAGACCCTCGACTGCAAGATCATCCGCGGCTTCACGTTCTGGAAGACAGGCCCGGCCGAGTCGGTCTGGCAGCAGCTCCTGGATGCCTACCAGGAGCCGATCGCGATTCTCGAGGCCGAGGACTGCTACGTCGGCATCGAGAACGAGGCGTCCACCCACATCGCGACGGCCGCCGAGGCCGAGGCGATGTACAAAGACCTCGCGAGCCCGCGCGTTCAGGCGATCTGGGACCCGGCGAACGAGGTCTATGCCGATGACGGCGAGCTGCCCTTCCCGGACGCGTTCGAGCGGATGAAGCCGAACCTCATCCACGTCCATATCAAGGACGCGGTTCGCGACGAGAATGGCGAGCCGCACTGCGTGCCGGTCGGTGACGGCGGCTACATCGACTACCCCGGCCAGTTCCAGGCGCTGATCGACATGGGCTACGAGGGCGCGTGCTCGCTCGAGACCCACTGGCGCCCAAGCTCCGAACTCGACGAGGATCTTCTCAACCAGCCGGGCGGAGCGGCTTTCAGCGCCGCCGGCGAGCCGGCCTCGCGCATCTGCCTCGACAACATCAAGGCAATCATCGCGGGGCTGAAGATGTAAGCAGCGCGACTCAACAGCTATGACAACGGCCCTCGCCGGCGATGGCGGGGGCCGTCTCTGTACGCGGATGCAGGCCTCGGGCGCTCCGGCGTAGAATTCGGCCCGAAGCGATGGTGTGGCCATGACAGAGAGCGACGGTGTCGTCGCACAAGCCGAGGCTTGCTACGAACGTGGCGAGTTTCATCCAGTCGTCGAGATTCTCGTGCCTTGGCTCGAATCGGCGCTAGACGATGCGCGCGCCTGGCAGGTTCTCGGGGCTGCCTACTTCGAACTGCAACTCTACGACCTCGCTGAAGAGGCCACCTCTCGTGCCATGCAGCTTCTGCCCAAGAGCGCGCTGGCGCACTCAAACTGGGGCACGGTTCTTCGGAAGCTGGGCCGCCACGATGAGGCAACGACGGCCCAGTATCAGGCTCTCCGTCTAGCGCCGGGATTTCGTCGCGCGTGTGCCGAGCTTCGGAAGGTCAAGGACGCGCAAGCGCTCGGCGGCGTCGCCTCACCGGCCGCATTTGATCTCTCCCCATACGACGCGACCGAGCCGCCTCCCGAGCCTGTCGACGAGTCGACCGCCGAGGAGGGCCTGTGCCGCGAGTGTGGAGTGCCCGTCGCGCTCGGCCGCGATCTTTGCACCGACTGCGTGGGCGTGCAGGCATCCGCGCCGGTTGCCGTTGAAGCGCCTCCCCGCCGCCAAGATCCCAAGCGCTTCCTCGCCCTCGCGGGCGCCGTGCTCGCGGCGGTCATTGTCGTCGGACTCGTGCTCACTTACGGCTTGCCAAGCTGGCTGGCCAAGTCCCCGCCCGAGACCCCCGTCTCCGCGCCTCCGCCGACGTCTGGCGCCCCATCCGTGGCTCCCGGAGCGCCCAAATCCGTCCTGGTGGAATGGATGGTCGATCCCTACGGCATCAGTCCAGATGGGAGCGGCAAACCCCACGCTGGATTCAAGCACATCGCCGTCAAGGTGCGGATCACCAACCAAGGGTATGAGAGCGTTCCGGTCAAGCCGCGGTCGTGCAAGCTCAACAGCAAGCAGTCGAAGATCGGCTACGGCGTCGTTGGCGTCGACGTCGTCCAGCCTCTCGAGGCGATGGACCTCGGTCCCGGGCAGTCGACCATGGGCCACGTGGCCTTTGAGGTGGCTCACAACGAGGTGCGTTTCTCGCTGGCCTACAACCCATCCTCAATCGGGCGCAAGTACGACATGGTTTTCGTGGACCAAAACCCCCCCGACCCTAATAGACCAAACCCCTGAAGCCCCTGACCGTGTGGAACGTGATGAGGTTGCCGTCGTGGGCGCTCTTGGCGCGCTCGTCGCCGGATCGGCTGACGACGTGTAGGTCGTCGGCGTCGATGCACATAGCGGCGTAATGTCGGCCCTGGCCGTAGTCTCCACTGTTGGCGACCGTCCCCGCGAAGCACCAATCGACGCAGTTGGTGGAGAAGTGTAGCGTCAACCGGTGGCGTTCGTTGTTCGGGAGGTTGAAGCGATTCGGAGGCAGTAGCTCCGGCTTGGTCATGGAGTCAGTGGCTTGTGTTGAGAGCAACCAGAAGAGCCCACCCACCGCGTCGCGCAGCACGAAGAACTTCATCTGCCCGCCCGGCATCGGCAGGTAGAGCATCGGCTCGCCGGTTGGCGCGGTCTCGAGCATCGTGGTCATCGATCCGTCCTCGGCCTCAACAACCTTCGCCAGGCAGGCAAGGTTGGTCGTGCCCGTGTGCGCGCGCATGAGCAGGTGAAACGTCCGGCCCGAGGGGTCGTGCCACGCGTGGTTCTCGTCGAGGAATTGCACGACGTTGGTCTCGAGCCACCCGATGGGGTGCATCCATCGCCGATCGCCCTTGGCATCCGGAGCCGTGGGGCCGTTGGCGAAGAAGGGCGCTCCCAGCATGTGTGGCTTGCCGTGTCGCTCGACCGCGTCGTCGAAGCTCATCTCGCTCGCGAATGTCCACGAGTCGCGCTGCGTGAGGTCCGCATCCACGGGCGCGGACATCAGGACCGGCGCGAGCTTGCTGACGAGCCACCCGCGCAGCTCCGGGTCGGTGTTGATGTTGTGCTCCATCACCAGGTAGATCTTGCCGTTCGCGTGGTGAACGTTGCAGGCCGACTGGTGCCAGCTCTTGCTATCGGTGAGCTTCGCCATCTCGCTCCACGATTCGCCATCGTCGTCTGACCTCACGATGCGCAGATCGCCCGAGTGGCCGAGGACGTAAACGCTGCCGCCGGCGACGAAAGGCCGCGCGTGGAGCATGGGGGTCTCGGCGCGTTGCGTCCAGGTCTGGCCATGGTCGTCGCTGGTGAGGATCAGCCCGCGATAGATCTCGCCATCGCGCTTCACGCCCGGCAACTCCGCCGCGCCGGGGCCGCCTCGGTCCATCGACACCACCAGCCGCCCGCTCGGCAGGCGGCAGATCCCGGGCGTGTAGGCAAAGACACGCTGCGCGTCAGGCGACTCCCACACGGTGACATACTCGTTTGCCAACGGACTCACCCGGTCCGGCGAAGCTTGCGCATCAGTGGGGGCCGCGTTGCCCAGCGCGGCAGCGCCGGCAGCGACTCCCGAGGCGGCAACGAACTCGCGACGGTCCATGGGGCATTCACCTCAGACGATCAACATGCAGTCTCCGTATGAGTAGAACCGATACTGCTCGGCCACTGCATGTTCGTAGGCCGCGAGGACGCGATCTCGACCGGCGAGCGCCGAGACGAGCATCAGAAGTGATGACTTGGGGAGATGGAAGTTGGTGAGCATCGCGTCAACGGCCTTGAACTCGTACCCCGGGTAGATGAAGCAGTCGGTCCATCCGCTCCCCGGCCCGAGCTGGCCGTCGATGGCCGCCGTCTCAATCGTGCGGACGCTCGTCGTGCCGACCGCAATCAAGCGCCCACCCGCTGACTTCGCCGCGTTCACCGCCTCCGCCGTCTCGACCGGGACATCATAGTGCTCCCGGTGCATCACGTGGTCCTCGACTCGCTCAACGTCAATGGGCTGGAACGTGCCCCATCCGACGTGGAGGGTCACGGTGGCGATCGCCACGCCTGAGTCTCTCAGAGCCTGCAGGATGGCGGGCGTGAAGTGCAGTCCGGCGGTCGGAGCGGCGACAGCTCCGGCTTGCTCGGCGTAGACGGTCTGGTAGCGCGAGCGGTCATCGTTGCGCGGTTCGGGGCGCTTGATGTACGGCGGCAACGGCGTGGCGCCTAATTCATCGATGAGGTCGTCCAATCGCCCCTTGCCGCTGAACTGCACCGTCCGCAGGCCGCCCTCCCCCCTGCCGACGATGGTGGCGACGAGCCTTCCATCGCCGAACGACACCTTCGAGCCGCGCCGGAGCTTCTTGCCCGGTTTGGCGAGGCACTCCCACTTCCAGTCGCCCACCTCGTGAATCAGGAAGAGTTCCGCCTTGCCGCCGGTGGGCATGCGCTTGCCGATCAGGCGGGCGGGAATGACCTTCGTATCGTTCACAACCAGGCAGTCGCCGGGGCGGATCAAGGACGGTAGCTCTGAGAAGTGGGTGTCGTGGATGCTCTCTTGCGCGCGGTCTACGACCATCATGCGCGACCGATCGCGACGGGCGGCGGGTTCTTGGGCGATGAGTTCGGCGGGGAGGTGGTAATCGAACAGACTGACGTCCATGGGTGACGTGGGCTCCGATACTCGGCGAGTCTCCGAGGCTTCGCCGCGCGACTCGCCCCGGCCTCCAGCCCACCCCTCACCCTCACCAAATACTAGTGTCAGACACTAGTTATCGACCCACACAGACCATCATACAGCCTGATTCCCATGACAAATAATTAGTGTCAGACACCAGTTTATATTGACAGGGCTGGCGGCGGTTCTGTAGTATCTTGACATGTCACGACCGCCTCGAGTCGTCGTCCCTGGATTGCCCCACCACGTGACTCAACGCGGCAACAACCGCGCCGCCGTCTTCGTGAACGATGAGGACCGAGCCGTATACATCGCCCTTCTCGCGGAGAAATCGCGCGCGGTCGGGCTGCGAGTTGTCGCCTACTGCCTCATGGACAACCACATTCATCTCGTGGTCGTGCCCCAGTCAGAGGCGTCGCTCCCTGCATGCATGGCTCGGACGCACCAAGCGTACGCCCTCCGGTTCAACGATAACCACGGGCGCTCCGGGCATCTGTGGCAGGCTCGCTACCACTCATGCCCGTTGGATCGCTCGCACCTGGACAACGCGCTCTCCTACGTTGAGCAGAACCCCGTCAAAGCCGGCCTGGTCGACCGCCCGTGGGACTACCCGTGGTCGAGCGCGCGCGCCCACGTGGGAATGGACGATGGCGACCCCATTCTCGACCTCGGCTGGTGGGAGCGCCACTGGGACCCCGTCGCTTGGCGCCGCGTCCTTGAGGAAGACATGGATCAGGGCGTCGAATCACTCCTGCGTTCCCACACCACGACGGGACGACCCATCGGGTCCGAGGAATTCGTCCGTGATCTTGAGGTGACTCTCGGGCGGCCGCTGGCGCGTCGCTCTCCCGGGCGCCCGAGGAAGCAACCCGCGTAAGGCGTCGGTCGTTCTGGTCAGATGAGCGCGCTACTGATGCCGTCAGACCCGGATAAGGTGGGTGCACTGGTGACGAGCAACACCGCGATCCACACGGCAGAGCTTGATCACATTCCACAGATCGTCGAGATCGCGCAGCACTTCACTACTGAGGGCATACCGTCCGCCGAGGCAGTCGAGCGGGGCTTCCTGGTTTCGCGCTTCACGGCGGACGACTACCGCGATCTGCTCCAGCGGGCCGAGCATGCCTACGTTGCCAGCGTCGCCGGTGAGGTGGTTGGGTTCGTCATCGCCTACTCGAGCGACCAGATCCAGGACGACGAGTGGTTGAATTCGATGATCAAGGCGCGTCACTCCGATCCGTTCGTCATCATCAAGCAGGTCGCCGTGCGTAGCGGCCACCTCAGCCGGGGCATTGCCTCGGCGCTCTATGCTCACCTGATGCGGACGGTCACGGGCGTGCCGTTCTTCGCCGCCGTGGTGCTGGATCCGCCCAATCGCAAGTCGATCGCGCTCCACGAGAAGCACGGCTTCAGGATGGAGTTCGACGTAACCCCCCCCGACGGTCTCCCCCGAGGCGTGTTCCGACGCCACCCGACGAAATAGGCTGACCATATCAGACGCCGGCCGCGGGATGTCTCCCACAGCCGGCATCGATTCCGGGTTGGTCTAGCTCTCTCCGGGGTACTTGAGAACGACGAACGTGGACGGGCGCTTGCCAAAACGCCTGGCGCATTGCGCGCGCTCGAGGCTGTTGAGCCATGTCGTGTAGTTTGGCGTGGCCGCCGTCGCCGGCGATGCCAGGTCAAACCACTTCGCGTCACGGCTCTCCGGGAAGACGTCCTCGACGTGACAGACCCCGTAGTTCTCTATCCACAGCCAGGCGCCGCCCCACGTGCCCCAGTTCCTGAGCGTGCAGCTTGCCACTCCTGGGCGCACCATCGTGCCCGTGCGCGTTCCTGTCCAGCGCTTCCACGAGCGACCGGCCTCGCGCGGGTGGTAATACGAGACTCGGCACGGCTCCGGCTCCTTCTGGTCCAGCAGCGCCTCACGCAGCAAGTCCATCTTCCATTCGGGCTGAGATCCGTACTCTCCGCGAATCGCTGCGATAGCGTGTTTCTCAAATGCGTTCTTTCCGTGGTTCGGTATGGGCATTGTTCCGATGAACAGACCTACGACGAGTGCGGGATGCATGGTGCGTGCCACCGACGCGAGTCGGTGCCTCCTTGAATCGGGAATCGCCTGTTGATGTTGCCGGGAGCGTAGCCGGTCAGTGGATCGTTACGGGGTTTGCGTCAGAGGGGGGTGTTGCTCCTCAGATGGTCCTCGGGTCAGTCAGCCCGCCCGAGGCCTCCGTGTCGTCCGTGTCATCAATGGCATGCGGCTGTATGCGAGCGCCGAGTATAGCTTTTGCGGAAAAACCTGTCAACACTCACCCCCGCCGCGCAAAGGTGCGCGCCCGCTCGCCTGCGAACCCGGTTCATCGAGGGCATTCATCGATGAGCACATCTCTCCTGCTGGCTGGCGCTGCAACGGTCTCTCTCATCGGCGCGGCCTCACCTGCGTCCGCGGGGGTCACGATCGCCGCCCGCGTTGATGGGGCGGATACGCCTCGGTACTGGGGTGCCGATGCCATCCACGCCGGCCGAGCCGTGTTCTCGCGCCTTGAGATCTATGCCGCGGAAGCCAAGGCCGTCCACCTGCGTGTATCGATCACGGCCGATGAGCCGATCCACACGGACGATGAACTGGTGCTGACGATCCGCGAGTTGTTCTCCGGGGAGACGGCAATCGTCCGCCTCGCGCTGCCGGCAGGTGACGCGCGGGAGTACGCCGTCGAGTTGGCCCGGGATCAGATCCCGTTTCGGGATGGAGCCTATCACATTCTCGTGGATCTGCACCGCAACGGCAAATCGCTCGCGGGCAAGAACGTCGGTTCAGTGCTGTACATGCTCGCCGACCGCACGCGGAGCTTGGGCTATGTGAGCGCCACGTACCAGATTGCGTACATTCACTTCATGCTCGACGCTGAGACGGGCTCCACGCCGAACCTGTTCCCGAAGCCTGGGCGCCTGCCGCCCACTTACGACCCTCACGATCCCGACACGCGTCAAGCGTGGCTGGACCTGCTGCTAGCGCCTCTACTATCGAGCGACCGCGAGTCGTGGCGCAAGGCGGCGGAGGAAGCTCGCATCCGCGATGCTTCGATTGCCGCCGAACTCGTGGCGGATGGTGGCACGGGCATTCTGTTTGGCATGATGGCTTACCGAGCGGTTGGAGAGCGGGATCGCGAACGATTTGCGTTCCGAGTGCTGGATGGGTTTGTGAATGGGCGCATCCGAGCGGGGAAGTCAGTCCCGCACGTCAACCAGAGCTGGCACGTGGTCCGTCTACTCAGTTACGCGTGCATCCTGCTCAATGACATCCCAGAATACCGCGCTTGGGTGGACGCGACGCTCGACGAGATCATTCCCCTGCAGTTGAAGGACACGGTGACCTACGATCCGGCCGTGGGCGGAACCGTGCGTGGCCCGATGCCCACCTTCGCTCACAAGACCATCGTCGTCGACGGCCAGCCGCTAACGCGCGAGCCGTACCGCGACGGCACGTATGTGGGGCGCGTCTACGGCGGACACGCATGGTACCAGATGGCCCACTTGGTCATCCGTGGCTCCGAGGCCCCCACGCTCGCCGAGCCGATCGATCGCATCATCGAGTTCGCGGTTGACGAGAGCCGCTGGCTGATTGAGAACGATGACGCGCGCGGCCGGTACGGCAACATGTGTGGTTCTATCAACCTCTGCTTCGGCCTTGTCCCGGCCTACCACTTCGCCGTGCGAGCCGGTCGAGATGAAGATGCGGACACCATTGCCGAGGGCCTTCGACTCGCGCTCATGGCGGCGACGATCGAGCCGAAATACGGTCCCCATTTCGAGGGTTGGCTGACGGCCGACGGCTATACCCTCTGTGAGATGGCGATTCGGATACTCGGTGAGGACGAGCGGATCCGCCGGGCCCAGTTTCGTTTCACCAGTGACGCTGACCCAGACATCGCCGTCCCCGGTCAAGCCGCGCGCAACGAGCCTTACGGCATGGGTCATCGCGCCGCGACGATCGCTCCGATGCTGCTCTCAAGTCCCGAGCACGCTGCCGCGATCGCGGGTGGCGCCTTGAGTTGGTCTGATAGCCTTCCGCCGGAGTGACGGAGCCTCCACCACAATCCAAGGGTCGGCCCTGGCGCATGTGCCTCGCTCAAACTGACTGAACAACTAGTGTCAGACAATAGTTTTACGCTTGTTATAGGCATCATAGCGCCGAATATTGCCCTGAATTAATTAGTGTCAGACACTAATTAAATGGCGCTATGTGGCATCCGCTTCATCGGCATGAGCTTAGCCCTGAGACTTCGATGCAGGGCTGAGTGACGCGAAGCAGAGGCCTGCATGCCCCCAAGGTAGAATGTCCCCTCGGCCGGTCCGCCGCATTATTCGGAGCGTGAGGTGTCAGGATGAACAGCATGCGATACGTGATCGCAACGGCCTGCATGGCGTTGCTTGCCGTGACGACGGCCGGTGCCCAATCGACCGTGACCGTTGAGGGCTTGCTCCATGAGATGGTCGACATGGAACGCCTCTCCACAATCCCCGACGCGGACTTCGAATGTGACCAACATTCGAGCTACGACCGCCGCAGCACGGCGCCCGATCAGCCGGAGGACCTCGGCGCGGGGTGGTTTGCCAACGGCGACGCGGGCAAATTCATCCGCGAGGAAGAGACCAATGGCCGCAAGGAATGGGTCATGGCCGAGATGGACGGCCCCGGCGCCATCGTGCGCCTGTGGTCAGCCAACCCCGATGGCGGCGGGAACATCCGCATCTACATCGATGACCTGAGCGCCCCCGCCCTCGAGGCAGATTTTCTGGCGCTGACATCGGGCGACTTGCCGGGCTTCCCGGCTCCCTTTGCCGGGCGGCGCGCGATGGGAGCGAATCTCTACCTTCCGCTCCCGTACCAGGAGCGCTGCAAGGTCACCGTCGACAAGCCAGGGCTGTACTACGAGGTCGGCTATCGCACGTACCCCGCCCAGACGACCGTCGAACCGTTCTCGATGGATGTCCTAACGGATGTCGCCTCGACAATGGCCGACGTCGGGCGGATCCTCGCGCGTCCCGCGCAACGCTTCACGACTGACGACGCGACGCGCTCGGTGACGGCCGAGACCATCAAGCCCGGTGGCTCGCTGACGATCGATCTGGATGGCCCCGCCGCGATCGTGCGGATGGAAGCCAACGTGCAGGCCGCCGAGGACCACCTCTTCGTCGCCCTGCGCGAGCCGGTGCTGATGATGAAGTTCGACGGCAAGCCCTGCGTGTGGACGCCGCTGGGTGACTTCTTCAGCTCCACGCCCGGCGTCAACACCTACGAAAGCCTGCCGTGTGGGATGAAATCAAACGGCACGTGCTACAGCAATTGGTACATGCCGTACGCCAAGAAGGCAGCGATCACGGTGCGTAACGACTCGGACGATCCCGTCACGCTCCGATTGGTTATCTGGACGAAGCCGGCGAAGCTGAAGAGGGGCAAGTTCCTGTACTTCCGCGCCGGCTGGCGCAATGAGTGGCTCCCCCGCGACCCCGCGTTTGTTGACTGGTGCATGCTGGAGGCCGAGGGGCCGGGACGTTTCGCCGGCGTGATGCTCGGCGTGGTGAACACGGCGGGCCAGTGGTGGGGCGAGGGCGACGAGAAGGTGTGGGTCGATGGCGACACATTCCCCAGCTACTTCGGCACGGGATCCGAGGATTACTTTGGCTACGCGTGGTGCAGCCCGGAGCTATTCACCCACGCCTATCACAACCAGAGCATCGTGACGGGGCCGGCCAACTTCGGCTACACGGCCGTCTCGCGCTACCACATCCTCGACGACATCCCGTTCGATGAGTCGATCAAGTTCGACATTGAGAAGTGGGGCGCGGCCGACCGGGAGTACTGTTGCACCACGTATTGGTACTCGGCCGGCGGCGCAAGGGACTTCTTCGAGCCGGTGCCCGTCGACGACCGCCGCGTCCGCCCGCTGCCCGAGCCGTTCAAGGTCAAAGGCGCGCTTGAGGGCGAGGAACTCGAGATCGCAAGACTCACTGGCGGGGAGACGCAAATACAGACCATGCCCGGCGAGTTCAGTGGGCAGAAGCACCTCTGGTGGACCAACCCCGAAGAGGGCGACATCATCGAGGTGAAGGTGCCGGTCGCGAAGGCCGGGCGGTACGATGTCATCCTGGGGATCACGAAGTCGTGGGACTATGGGATCCACCAAGTGGTCCTTAACGGCGAGGATGTCGGCGACCCGGTGGACTTCCACACAACGCCGCCGTTCAAGCCGGCGAAGATCGATCTCGGTATCCAGGACCTCTCGGAGGCGAACAGACTTGGCCTCCGCTGCGTGGGCACCAACCCCGCCGCCGAACCGGTGCGGTACATGGCGGCGATCGACTATATACTGCTGAAGCCGGTTAAGTAGCTTGCGACGCGCTCTCGCCGGACGTAGGAGGCTCATTGGATGCAGCAGACGGAGACGCCGGAGACGCGTGGCGGTGGCCACCACATAGCGGGATCGCGGAAGCCGATCAATATCAACCCCCGCGAGGCTGGGATCGCAGCGCTGGTCGCCATGGGCGCGCTGTTTCTGTTCCTGGTCTACGCGGGCGCGCACGTTCGCGAGTTGACTGATCCCGACGCGATGGACTATGCCCAGATCGCGCGCCACGTGTCGCGCGGTGAGGGCTTCACAACGAGCTGGGTGCGCCCGCTCAGCCTTGGCCGGGTCCAGAACATCAGCCACCACCCGGAGCTTCTCCGCGCCCCCCTGCACCCGATGGTGATGTCGATCGTTTTCCGCGTGTTCGGCGCCGATCACCGCGCGGCGGCGTGGGCGGGAGGCATCGCCTATTTGGTGTCGCTGCCGCTCGTATACCTGTTGGCGTTGCGGCTGTTCAACCGGCGGACCGCTCTGCTGGCACTCGGGTTGTACGGCGTCAACCACTTCGTGCTGCACTACGCCGTGTCGGGGCTGGAGATCAGTCTGTCGACTTGTTTCATCACGGGCCTGCTCCTGGTGGCTCATCTCTATCTCAAGGCGGATGAACCCTCGCCGACGTTGGCCGCTGGATGCGGGGCGCTGCTCGGCCTTGCAGTCCTGACGAACTACATCTACGCCGCGCTGCTGCTGCCAGTGGCGCTACTGCTGCTACTGAGGGGCGGGCGGAAGCGTTGGGGCGCGGCGCTGATCTCGGTGGCCGCGTGCCTGGTGGTTATGCTCCCGTGGGCCGTTCGGAACGCGCGAGTCGCGGGCAGTCCGGTGGCAACAATCAGCACGGCCGACTTCGTGACGAACACCCGGAGCCATAGGGATCTGTCGGTCTACCGGAAGTACCTGGAGAAGCCTCCGTCAGCGATTGCTCACGTGCTCAAACACCCGAAGGAAGTCTGGCGCAAGGCCCGGCCGATCGCGTTGTCACTGTACGCCGACAGCGACCTCAACGTGGGCGGCCCGCTCGTGCTCGCGTTCTTCGTCGCGGCGATTCTTTTGAAGTTCAAGACCGCCGGCCTGCGGGAGCTTCGCCTGATGCACTACGCGTGGCTCGCGCTGATGGCGATCGTGATGTGCCTGCTCGCCGCCCACGCGCGCGTGGTGGTCCCCCTCAGCCCGCTGGCGATCATCATCGCCTCGGCGTGTTTCCTGACTGCGGCCGACCGGCTCGTCGACAGCGTTCAGGGGCCCAAACGGAAGCGTCGCGCGCTGGCCTGGTCGATCGGCGGGTTGCTGGCAATCTCGTGGTTCCCGGTGTTTGCCAACACTGTCACCATGGAAAGCCGCAAGACCGGGCCGGCCGAGGAATTCCGCAAAGTGACGGGCGCGCTGAGAGAACGCAAGGTGGGGACGATATATACCGACCAGCCCTGGATACTGGCGTGGTACGGGGACATGGATGCGGTTTGGCTGCCGGAAGACGAGGATGAGATGCGCGTTCTGGAGGCGGCTGTTGGCCCGCTCCAGGGGGTGCTGCTGAGCCCGTTCATCTCTCGGACCGGACCAGGCCAGGGGCTATCGGATTGGGCCGACCTGTACGTTTCGGCTCTCCGAGGCGCGGCTCAGGGACCGTTCGCCCCTGTCGCGTCGCTCGGTGAGACGGGCGACTGGTTGCTCTTCCGACGCGTCCCCGAAAGCGCCGCTCTGGCGGAGTTGCCGAGCGCTTCGGGGGGGTAACCACGACACCATCGCGTCAACAGGAGACCATCCGTGCATGAATTGAAGATAGTCGGCGGGAGCGTCATCGACGGAAGCGGCGCCGAACCGCGAGAGTGTGAGATTGCCGTCGACAGCGGCCGTGTCACGGAAGTCGGGCCCGACGTTGGCCCATCTGATCGGCTCATCAACGCGGCTGGGATGTACGTGTCGCCCGGGTTCATCGACCCGCACAGCCACGCGTGCCACGAAGGCCTGGGCTCGATTCTCCACGCGCCGACCGCGCCGAGCGCTGTCCTGCAGGGCGTGACCTCGATCGTCACCGGTATGTGCGGGTATTCGCCTCTTGAGATCGGGCACCACCTCGATGCGGTCGCCGAGAACCAGACGGCGCTCAACTACTGCCTCGCGATCGGTCACAACAGCATCCGCCGCCATGTGATGGACCACCGCGCGAGCGCTCCGACCGCGGGGGAACTGGACTCGATGAAGGCTCTGACGGCGGCCGGAATGCGCCAGGGGGCGGTCGGGCTCTCAAGCGGGCTGTGGTACGTGCCCGGAGCTTACGCGGAGATAGATGAGGTCGCCGAGTTGGCCAAGGTCGCCGCCGAGCACGGGGGCATCTACGCGAGCCACGTGCGCAGTGAGGATGCCGAGACTGGTCCCGCTGCGTTGGATGAGGCGATTGAGATCGGGCGCCGCGCGCACATCCCGGTCCAGATCGCGCACCTCAAGGCCGCCGAGCGGCCGGCGTGGGGGCAGGGATCGGAGCGACTCGCGATCCTTGAGCGGGCGCGGGCCGATGGCGTCGACGTCCAGGCGGACGCGTACCCGTACACGGCATCCGCGACCAATCTGAACGTCATGCTGCCACCCGAGGCGTTCGAAGGCGATGGGCTGGCGGCGAAGCTTGATGATGCGGCGATGGTGTCGAAGTTCCGCGAGCACATGGAGGCGCGCCTCGACCGGATCGGCGGGACCGACCGCGTGTTGATCACCGCCGCCTATCTGTCCAACGCCGTCGGGCGACGCCTCAATGAGGTAGCCGAAGACGTCGGGCTGGATGCCTACGATGTTGTTGTCGATCTCATCCTTGGCGGACCGACTAGCGCGATTTACTTCGTCATGGACCAGGCCGACGTGGACACGATCGTGACCAACCCCCTGGTGATGATCGGGTCCGACTCAAGCGTGCGTCGCGTGGGTGAGGGGATGTGTCACCCGCGCACGTGGGGCACGTTCCCGAAGGTACTCGCGCGGTATGCCCGCGAGCTGGGGACGCTGTCGTGGGGCCAAGCCGTTGCGAAGATGACCGGCCAGTCGGCGGCGCAGTTTGGGCTGGTCGACCGCGGGGTGCTCCGGGAGGGGGCGTGGGCCGATGTGGTGATCTTCGACCCGAAAGCCATCGCCGACCACGCGGCCTACGACGACCCACACCAAGCCCCGTCGGGGGTCCGGCAGGTGCTCGTGAACGGTGAGACTGTCGCGCTGGATGGACTCGTCACCGGCGCGCTGCCGGGGCACGTCATCCGGGGTCGGGTCGCGGACTGACGCGAGCCGAGACCAGGCAAGAAACAAAGGCACCCGCCCCATGGTTGGGGCGGGTGCCTTTTCATTTGGTCAGGTCGTCGTCTCAGCCGCTAGAAGGTCCCGCCATCATCGATCTCATCGATCTGGTTGGCCTGGCCGTTAGCCGGGCCTGCCGCGGGGTTAGTGGGACCATCCTCATAGTAGTATTGGTAGTAGCCGGCCGTCGGGACGCGATACTTGTTCAGCACGACGCCTAGCAGGCTGCCGCGGGCGTGCTCCATGAGACGGATGACCTCGCGGAATGCCTCGACCGTCACGCGTCCGGACTCGGCCGTCATTATGACGCGGTCCGTCTTCGACGAGAGGATGATCGCGTCGGCCAGTAGCAAGGCGGGCGGCGAGTCGAATATGACCACATCGGCCCGCTTGTGCAGCTCGTCGATAACCTCGGTCATGCGCGCGGAATCGAGAAGCTCGGCGGGGTTGGGCGGCAGCGGCCCGGTGGCGATCAGGTTCAGCCCCGGAACGCCCGTATCTTGCAGCACGTCGTCGATGCTCGCTTCGCCCACGAGCACGTTTGTCAGGCCTTTGCCTGGCTCGCAGCCGAACAGGTTCGCCTGGACGGGCTTGCGTAGATCGGTGTCGACGAGGTAGACCTGCTGCCCCGCGTGGGCGGTGATGACCGCGAGGTTGGCGGCCACGGCGCTCTTGCCCTCACCACCCAGCGCGCTGGTTACGAGGAGCGACCGCGCGGGCAGATCAGTGAGCGCGAACGAGATGTTTGAACGCAGCGTCCGGTAGGCCTCCGAGACGGGGCTTTGCGGAGCGCTGAGGGTGATCACCTGCGGCGTTGCGTCCTCCAGGAGCGGGATAGCTCCCAGGAGCGGCAGACCCGTCTGGCGCACGACCTCGTCGGGCGAGCGCACGGTATTGTCGAGGGCCTCGAGGAGCAGCGCAAGCGCGACCCCGCAGAACAGGCCTAGTAGGATCGAGAAAATCAGCGTGCTGATCAGCGGAGCGGTGACGGCCTTGGCCTCCGACGCGCGGTCGGCGAGTTCCGCGACGCCCGACCCCCGCGCCTGTCGAAGCTCCTGTTGCTGCAACGTGTCCAGGAGTTTTCTGTAGGCGTCGCGCGTGATCGCCAGCTTCTCTTGGAGGTTCTTGGCTGCGACCTGCTGTCCGGGAAGTCGCTCGGAGCGTCCGGCAACCTCACGCAGAGCGTCTTCGACCGCACGCAGCTCCAGCGCAAGCCCCTGGGACTGCGCCTCAGCCGCTCTGAGCGCGGATAGCGCCGCGTCGTATCGGGGATTTCTCTGGAAGGTCTGCCGCTGCGTCTCGCGCGGCGCTGACTCGCTCGAGCGCCTCCTGAACCATCGGGTGCTGCTGCGTGTAGCGGGCTTGCAGCCGGGCCAGGTCGGCTTCCTCTATAGCGAGGTTCCGCGAGAGCGTGTCGTACTGTGGATTGGGTTCTGAATCCGGGATCTGGTCTATGGGCTGCTCTTGAGAAACAGCATCGCGCAGTGGTCCGAGCGACCCCCGCGTCCGGTCCAGGTCCTGCTGCACCTGCGTTCGTTTGAGCCGCAGTTCAGAGAGTAGGTCCTGAGTCTTTTGCACCTCTATGTCAGGGTCGGCCATCCCGCTCTGCTCGAGCAAGGTGCGGTACTCTTCGTTGAGATCGTCGAGGTCCTCTTGGACGCCCTTGACTTGGCCCTCGAGGAACTTCCCGGCTTCGCTATAAATCCCGCGACTGCGCGTGCTGGCCGCGTTGACGTAGGTCTGCGCCAGCGTGTTCACCATCGGCACGACGGCATCGCGCCGGACGGAGCTGATGCTGACATTGAGAATGTCGGGCTCCTCGACCTCAACGGACGCGGCCTCGAGAATCTCAGCCGGCGTCGCGCGAATCGGGGCATGCTCGCCGGTACCCGTGGCCAGGTCCCGTGCTGTCGTCTCGGCATTGTCAAAAGTGGCGACAAGCCTCGCCTGCGTGGGTACGGATACCTGGGGTGGGACAGGCGCGTTTTCGTCAACGCTGGTCCAGAACCAGCCGGGGGGAACCGTGTGAATCAGGACGACTGCTGTGGCCGAGTAGTGACGGGGCATCATCGCGCCGATGATCCCACCGGCAAGGGTGATGATCGCCACTACGAGGATGACGAGAAGCCGACGCTTCTGGATTGTGCGGACAATGTCGCGGAACTGGCCATGTGACTGACCAGTGTTGTTGCGCGCGGCATAGCCGTTGCCGTTTAGCTGACCAGCAGTCGCCATCAGCGCACCGCTCCTGTCTCAGTATAAGTGGTGACAGTCGCTCAAGCTTCCGGATTATAGCACGCGCTGGCAACGTGTCAATTGGCTCGCGCGCTTAATCGTAGCCCCAGCGACCTCCACCACGGTGGTGAGTGGAGGACTGAGCCGCCGGTCGTGGAACCTGATGCGGAACGGACTTGACCGTGTTTTCGGCATGTTTTGTCTACATTCCTTGGTTAACATCCAATGCGCTTCACTTGTGCCGGCGCTGGCGGGAGCACCTCACATGTCCATACGTCGATACTGCCGATTGAGCCTATTGCTGGGCATCGTCCTTACAGCGCTCGCGGTCGCCGGTGGCCACGCCGACGACTGGGTGGATCGGCTGAACTCGGCGGACGAACAGACCCGCGCCTCCGCCCTCGGGGAGGCGATGGGGCGCGGCGCAAGCGCGATCGCTCCGCTGGGTGAGTTGGCCGCCTCAGCCGACCCGGCCACGTCACTGCGGGCTCTGCGCGCGATGGAGCGGATCGTTCACTCCGGTAGCGGGCCCGCCACGCCGGTTCAGCGCCGGGCGGCCAGCCTTGCCGTCTGTCGGTTGCTCTGGATCGATGCGCCGGTCCCCGTGAAGGCGGCCGAAGTCCGGCTCATCGGCTACGTCGGCGATGACGAAGCGGTCGCGGCGCTGGCGAGATTACTGAACCACTCCGGGCTCGGTGAGGACGTTCGTCAGGCCCTGTAACGCATCAACACCGCCTCCGCGGGCGCGGCGCTCGTGCGGGGGCTTCGAGAGTCGCCAGCCCGGCTCAAGCCTGGCTATCTCCTCGCGCTCGCGCAGCGGGGCGACCGCGCTTGCTTGCCTGAGATCCTCCCTCTGGCGGCGGATCGCGACCTCGGCGTGCGGATCGCGGCGTTGACGGCCATTGGCGCGCTTGGCGATGCTGGCACTTCCTCGGCGCTGGTGAGCGGCCTTGGCGCATCCGATTCGCGCGCGCGCGCCGCTGCTGCTGACGCTCTGCTGCAGTTGTCGGGTAGGGAGGCGACCACCGGCAACGCTGTCGTCGCGCGCAGGATGTGCGAGCGAGTGCTTCGATCCTCAACGAACACGGGCCGGCGGCTCGCCGCCGTTGCGGCCTTGGGCAGAGCCGACGACTCACGCGCGCTGCCGGCGGTTCTGAGCGCGCTCGGCGATCCCGACCCCGTTTTCCACGCCCAGGCAATGGCGCTCGTCGACAGATGGGCCGAAGGCGATGCCGTAGGCGTCATGAAGAGGGCCGTCAGGTCCGCCGGCCCGGAGGCCAAGGCAGGTCTGATGCTGGGGCTGTCGTCACGTGACGACAACACGGTTGCCCCGACGCTCATGGCCGGGCTTCAGGATGATGCCCCGATCGTGCAGGCTGCCGCCGCGAGGGGGCTTGGCTCAATTGCCCATCAGCCCGCGGCCGACGCGCTGCTGCGGCTCGCCGAGGACGGCGATCCGCCGGCAAGAGCCGCGGCGCTCAACAGCACCATCATATTGCTGCGCGATCGGATCGAGGCGCGGGAAGCGCCGGACCTGTTGAGATCGGTGAATCACGCGCTTGAGATCGCCGAGGGCGATGTTGAACGCAAGATGGCGCTCAAACTGCTGGTCGGCTTTGGCGATCCCTCGTCACTGCCGCTGGTCGATCCGCTCACAACTCGCCGCGAGACGCGCGCGGCGGCGCTCGAGGCCTATGTCGCCATCGGCAGGACGATCTCAGCGACCGATGCGGACGGGGCCATCGATATCTTCAGTGCCGCGGTTGGCCGGGGCGCGCATCGCTCCCTCGTTGAGGAGTGCGTCCGACAGCTCCACGCTCTGGGCGTCGACTTCAACCCCGCGCGCGCGGCGGGCTTCATCACCGAATGGTCCTTCGCAGGGCCCTTCCCGGCTCGCGAGGGCAATGAGTTCAGCTTCGTCTACCCGCCCGAGAAGACCGACGTCGCCACGGGCCCGATACCGTTCGAGGACAACGTCTACCGCTGGGAGACGCGGAGCACCGATGACGTCGAGGGCATGTGGAATCTGCAGAGCATGTTCAGCCCATCGGTGGATGTCGTCGTCTACGCATCGGCGGAGGTGTCGGTCGACGAGGCCCAGGACGTGGTGCTGAAGATCGGCAGCGATGACGGGGTGAAGGTGTGGGTCAACGGCGAGTTGGCGCATGCCAACGATGCGGCGCGGCCCGTTGCGGTCGATCAAGACACGGCCGCCGCTCGGCTTGAGGCGGGTAGCAACCGGATCCTCGTGAAGGTGCGGCAGGGCGGCGGGGGGTGGGGGATGGTGGTGCGTATCGTCGACGCCGATGGCAACGCGATCCGCGTCGACCCGTAGGGCTCGTCACTCCTCCTCGCCGCGGAGCTTCGCGAGGCGCTCTTCGACGTCCTTGTCCCAGTTGCGCGCGCCGCGGATGTCCTCGTAGGTGGCCGCGAGTTCGGTCGCCAGGTCGCGAAACCCCCGCAACGTCCCCTCCAGGCCGTTCGCCACATCCCGGATTCGCTCGACGCTGACGACGAGGCGGTCATAGTCTCCCTCTGAATGGCCCTCCGCGTGCGCGGCCTCGGAAGTCTCCCTCGCGTTGGCGTCGATCTGACGGCAACTCGGCCCGGTGACCTCGGACATCCGCACGGAAGCGGCCGCCACGCGTGACGCGAACTCCTGATACGCTTGCCACCGACGCTCCATCCGCCTGCACATGCCGGTGGCGTGCTGCAGGAGTTCCTGCAGTCGTTCGGGATCCCGCTCCGCGCCGTCGGGCTCCTCCTTCAGCCACTTCTCAATCTCATCAATCGTCCCGCACACGTCCACATGCTTCGTGGCATTCTCGGGCGCGCCGTCGGGATCGGCGTGCAGGTCCCGCGAGTCCTTCCGCACCTTGTGGAGTTCCAGCACCCCACCGTCCTCGTGCACGAGGAGCGGCGGCTTGCCATGCCCTTGCGATTCGATGTGGCAGCGCCCCGCCGCCATCCTCTCCAGCACGGCCTCCTTGTGTGGCGACGGCGGCATCCACCGGCTGTCGGCCCAGTTGTCAGTATCGCGGCTCATGGCGGTCGCTCCTCATTGATCGCGGACTAGAAACAGCCCATCTCGCGCGGGCACGGTTACCGTGTCGCCTACCTCGGCGCCGCCATTGATCTCGGGCGCCTGGGTCTCCGTCCCGCGCAGTCGCCGGAATTTCGCGCCCGGAGCGATGGTGGCGAGGTCGAACTCGTACGGGCGCATCGAGGGATTCGCCAAGACGATTCCGTTGTCAAACTCCCGGTAGATGGCGTCGGTGGCGCTGTGCGCGGTCAATCCGCGAACGAACGCGGGCTCGGAACCCTCGATCTCGATCTCAAGCTCGACGACGGCCGGGCCTCGGTCGCGGAAGTAGAAGCTGGCGTCGCTCCACTCCTGGTTGGACCACGTCATGATCTCTGTCGGCGTAAACGGCGGGTTCTCCGGCAACGGATCATCCAGAGCGCCCGGCAAGACCATTACGTCGGCCCACCCACCGTGGTCGGCGACGGTGTTGTTATCGGGTCCGCAGTCCGCTGTGAAGCGCAGCACGACCGTCTGCCCGGCCCAGTCGCTGACGTCGATGACATGCGATTCCCACTGCTTCGCCGCGTGGTGTTGGCTGAAAATCTCCTCGCCATCCACGTCGATGCTGTAGGTGATGCCGTCGCTCGGGCTCTTGGCCGTGTCGCCTAGGCCTGTCAGGAACGCAATCCGCGCCGGAGCCGGGGGGATGGTGGCTTCCGTCTCCCAGTACGTGTAGCCCGAGCCTCCCTTATATGGAGGGTGGACGAAGTACGCGTCATGCGCCTCGTCGGCGATCCTGAAGTTCGGGCGGAACGTGAATGTCGCGCCCGTCGCGCGTTCGAGGGGCGTCTCGTCTTGCCCGCGGAGGGCCATGCCTGAAGTGGGCAGGTCGCGGCCTCGGATGAGTTGCCCAGCCACCCGGCACTTCACCCACACCAGCCTTGGCATCTCCGCGGGATGGTCCGCCCGCGGCTCAGTTCGCACGCCCAGGCCGACGAGCAGGTCGCCCTCGGGGATGGCCACGTTCGGATAGGTAAAGTGCAGATTCCCATCGGCCTCGGGTGACAGGCTTGGCGCGCTCCCTTGGCCATTGAGCAGGTCCATCGCCTGGAAGCCGAGCTGCACCGCCTCGCCCTTCGGCATCCCGAGCCAATTCGTCTCGTTCTCCGTGCCCTTGCGGAGTTCGTCCCACACGCCCAGCCTGCCATCGGGGTCGGCCTTCGGCGCGAGGGCGTACGTTATCACCGAATCGTGGAACTGACACGCCGCCAGCACGCAGCGGGAGATGTTGAGCGGGATCTCGATGCGCGTCTCATCCGGCAGCACGAACTTGTGGTTCACGTAGTTGAAGACCGGCTCGCGGCCGTTGTCACGCCAGAAGAAGTGCCGGTTCAGCCCGCCGGACCAGTCGACGAGATCCCAGTCGGCGAGCCACGGCCAGCCCTCGCTCTCGATCCCGTTGAGGATGCCGAACGCGCGCTGCGATCGCTCGCCATGCCCGTCGGCCTGGATGACGCGATCGTCGCCAAGTTGCTCGCGCAGGCGACGGCACATCTCGTAAACGCCGAGCCCGTACAGGTTGACGCCGGCAAACACGCCGCCATCGGGCGCGCCGTCCGCGTCGCAGTCCATCGCCCTCGCCGGCATGTTTCCGCCGCCAGGACTGCGGTCATGCGCGAGCACGTCAAACTCTAGACCATCGAAGACGGCCAGCGGACCGTCGGGCCCGAAGCGCTCGGCGAGTTGGGTGACGAGAACATCAACGCAGCTCAGGCCCTCAGGGCCGCGAGGGCTATTCGTCGCGTAGTTGTAGAACCACATGATGTTGTTGCGCTTGCCCCACGGGCCCTCGGTGACGTGGGCGGCAATGTACGTCTTCGCCGCCGGGAACTCCATCGGTTCGGTCCCGAACGCGCCGCGCTTCACGGTCAGCGTCCTTGCCGGCACGTCGATGGAGACCAACTCTAGCTGCTCGGACTTGCTCCAGTCCGGGTTGCCGTCCTCACCCACGAGGCATATCCCGATGTCCTCGTTCTTGTCGCGGTACCGGCCCATGCTGACGCGAAAGAGCGTGGCGTCATCGACATGCACCACTGATTCGCCAACCTCCGCGGCCAGGTCCTCGGTGATGCCGCAACCGTTGTGGTAGACCCAGTGCCCCGCGAAAAAGCGCGGATCGGCGTCGCGCGGGTCGCAGGCGTTGCCGTTGAAGTGCAGCAGCACCACCTGCTCGGGATGGGCCTCCTTGAAGCGCGTGAAGTAGTCGATGTTATGGGTCGACGTCCCCGGGATCTCCTCATCGAGGCACTTCCCGATGATCCCATTCAGCCGCGAGAAGGTCTTGTCCCACTGGTCCCACGGCACTCGGCCCGAGCGCGCCTGACCCTCGGCCATCCGGAAGAAGAACGCGCGCGGGTAGCCCTCGTTCAGCACGTCGAGCTTCTCCAGCCGCTGGCCAAACGCGGTCGACGCGACGAGGAGCGTCAGCGGGATGAGTGCATTACGCATGAGAACCTCCGTTGATCGCCGAATGCATCGGCACCATGCCTATTCACCCTCACGCCCGTCGGTCCTGCCATGTTCTCCCGGCAGGTGCGGCGGGCCACTCGGTTGAAGCATCCCGCCATGCTACAGGCTCTCGCTCTCGCCGCCGTGCTGGCCGCCCCCTCCCACGCCGGGAGCATCCCGGATGCGTCGGGCAAACAGGTCTTCTTGCGCGGCGTCGGTTGGTCGCCGTGGCACGTCGATGTCGGCTGGGCGCTCACGCCTGAGATCACCGCCCAGGACCGCGCGATCCTCCGCCGCATGCGCGTCAACGCGCTCCGAAGCTGGGGGCGGGTAACCCGCGCGACCTCGGATGCGTGGCATGCCGAGGGGTTCTACTGGCTGCCTCAGGTCCACATGCTCAAGACCCCCAAGGGCCAGTACAAATCGGGCGATCCCTCACGCACGCCGATCTGGACGGCCAAGCAGAGCCTGGCCCTCATGCGCGAGACGGCGACGGCTCTCGCCACCGAGCTGAAAGACGCGCCAGGCATTGTCGGCTACAACCTTGGCAACGAGTATTCCTCCGTCGGGCAGGACAAGTCCAAGAACTGGGGCTACGGAGGCTTCGATGAGGCAACCATCGCCGCGTTCAGAGCTTGGCTGGAATCCCGCTTCCCATCCGCGGAAGCCTACGAGAAGCACTACGGCGAGCCGCCACCGGATTTCGACACGTACCTCCCGCCGACGGGCACGACCAGCGACACGATGTACGGGGAGTGGCGCGCGTTTCAGCGCGAGCAGGGGCGGCTGTTCTTCCAGGCGGGGCACGAGGCGTGCAAGGCCGTCGATCCCCGTCGGCTGACGACTTACGCGAGGCTCTGCGGCGGCCGGTGGGATCCCGTAACGGAAGATCTGGTCCTCGACTTCAGCGAGACGGTCGGCGACAACCTCTACTGGATGTGGGACAGAGATTGGTACAAGTACTGCACGCGCCTCTCGCGTCACGCGGGCACGGGGCCGGGCAAGCCGATGCTCCTGACCGAGACGGGCGTTCGCGCCACCAGTGGCGACGAGCGCGCGGCCAGGTTGCTCAAGCAGATGCTCGTCTGCGGGGTTCTGCACCCCGAGGTCGCGGGGATCTTCATCTTCGAATACTGCGACGAGTGGTACAACGCCGCCGGAGATCCGAAGTCCCATGATGCGAGCAAGGAGGCGAATTGGGGTCTCGTCACCGCCGGTCGCGAGCCCAAACGCGTCTCCCAGGCGGTTACCGAAGTCTACTCGACCTTCGAGGAAATGAACGACTTCATCGTCGGCACGAAGCCCTCGCCGACCGTCATCGTGTCCGGCCAGGAAACTGATTCCTGGCGCGGGTCCGAGAGCGTCTCGCACATGGCCGTCTGCGAGCAACTCTACCGAAATGGCGTGGAGTTCGGCCTATGGGGCGACCTCGCGCTGACGGGGCTCGATCCGGCTGTCTGCCGAAAGCTCATCCTGACCGACACCCACCTCTGGGCCGAGCCGGACGGCTCCGCCGACGTCTGCGAGGCCGTGCTGGAGTTTGCCCGCGAGGGCGGCCAGGTGCTCTACCTCTGCACCGATCCGTTCCGCAAGGTCGGCGGCTACCACGACGTGCCTGCCGACCTGCGCGATGCCGACGGGTTCGTCCAGTGCGACCGAGGCGGCTTCACCATCGTGCGCGAGCCGCTCGAGGGCCGCGGCCTTTGGCGCGTCATCCGCAAATTCCTGAGCGACGAGTTGAGCATTCGCCCAGTGCACGACATCCGCGCGGAGGGCGTGGAGGATCTGATCTGGCGCGTGCTGACCTCCGGCCGCGAGCAGAAGCTCATCATCGTCAACGCCGCCGAAGAGCCGCTGAAGGACGCGCGCATCCGACTCCGATCCGGAGACGAGATTGCGCTGCCCGAAATCGATGCGTATGCGATCATCGATCTACCGAAGTAGCTGCGTAGCGACGGGCTTCCCAGCCCGTCGAAAGCGTGATTGGGAGGCCGACCATGGACCCGCTGAACCGTTTCCCGCGAGTCGTCCAGGAGTACTACGTCGACAAGGTCCGCGCCGTCGAGGCCGAAGCTGACGCGCGGAAGTTCGGCATGAAGACGAAGGCCGATGCTCTGGCTTACCAGGCCGGCCTCCGGAAGAAGATGCGCAAGGTCTTCGGTCGGATGCCCAGACGCACTCCGCTCAAGCCGGTGCTGATGGACGTCCTTGAGCGCGATGGCTACCGGATTGAGAAGCTCATCATCGAAAGCCGGCCGAACTTCCCGGTGACCGTCAATCTCTACATCCCCCAAAACGCTCCACTCCCCGCGCCGTGCGTGCTCGCGCCCTGCGGCCACAGTCTCACCGGCAAAGCCGAGCCGGCGTATCAGTCGTTCTCCCAGGGGCTGGTGAAGAAGGGCTACGTCGTGCTGATCTACGATCCGATCAGTCAGGGCGAGCGCCTGCAGTACATGGGCGAGGATTGGAAGACGCCGTATGGCGTCGGTGTTGGCGAGCACATCCACGCGGCGGATCAGCAATTGCTGGTTGGCGAGTTCTTCGGCTCGTGGCGCGTCTGGGATGGCATTCGATCGCTGGACTACCTGCTGACGCGCGAGGAGATCGACCCCACTCGCGTGGGGCTGACGGGCAACTCCGGCGGCGGCACGCTGACCACGCTGCTGTTGGCCAATGACGATCGGTTCGCCATGGCCGGGCCGGGATGTTACGTCACCACGACGCGCCGCAACACCGAGAACGAGCTGCCCGCCGATTCCGAGCAGATCCCGCCAGGACTCCTCGCGATGGGTATGGACCTCGACGACATGCTCGCATGTCACGCGCCCAAGCCGCTGATATTGCTGACCCAGGAGAAGGACTACTTCGACCAGCGCGGCGCGCTGGAGGCCTTTGCCCGACTGAAGCACCTCTACAAACTGCTCGGCGCGCCCGACAATGTCGCCATGAAGACTGGGCCGGATGGTCATGGATACGGCCAGCCGCTTCGCGAGGCGATGTACGCCTTCTTCAATAAGCACTCCGGGACCACTGCCAGCGGGAAAGAGCCCGTGCTGACCATTGAGGATGAGGAGACGCTGCGGTGCACCGCGACGGGCCAGGTCCACAGCCTCCGCCCGCGCACGGTCTTCAGTTCCACTCTGGATGACTCGGCCGCTCTGGCCGCCAACCGCAAGGGCCTGCGCGGCGACGATCTGAAGCGCGCGTTGACGAAGTTGCTCGCGCTACCCAAGCGTTCCGGCCCGCCGGAGTACCGGACCTTGCGACCATCGTCGGGGCGCGAGTACCCCAGTAGCGGCTCGGCCACGTATGCGGTCGAGACCGAACCCGGCGCGCTGTCGATCGTCACCATGCTCGGCGACGAAGCCCACGCCGCCCGTCCTCCGAGGGGCAAGGCGGCAACGCTGTACGTCTCTCACGAGTCGGCCGACGCCGAATTGCGCGACGACCCGCTCCTCGGTGAATTGGCCGGCGCGGACGCGCGCCTGTTTGCCATGGACTTCCGCGGCGTGGGTGATTCGCTGCCGAACACGTGCGGCGTGAAGACGTATCACCACCCATACGGCAACGACTACTTCTATGCCAGCCTGGGGATTCTACTCTCGGAGCCATACATCGGCCGGCGCGTGCATGACATCCTGTCTGTGGTGGATTTCCTGGCCGAGTACGGGTACAAGCGAGTGCATCTTTCGGGGTGCGGGCGAGGGAGCATTCCCGCGCTATTCGCTGCGACGCTCGATGCCCGGGTGAAGCAGGTCACGCTGAAGAACTGCCCCCTCTCATACCACGAGATCGCAGAGGACGAGCACTACGCCTGGCCGTGCTCAAGCATGTTGCCGGATGTCCTGAAGACACTCGATCTGCCGGACTGTTACCGGGCGGTCGCGCGCAAGGACCTGCGCATCATCGACCCATGGGACGCCAATATGCAGCCGCTCGCCAAGGGCACCACGCGACGCAGACTCAAGGAACTGAAGATCACCGCGAAGCTTGGATGACGTCGACACGGACGACTATGAGGAATCGCACGACCCGATACATCGGTCTCATCACAGCAACCACGCTCCTCCTCGGCTCGCTCGCGCATGCCGCTGAGATCCGTCTTGAATGCGAGGACTTCGGCGGCCCGTGGCGCGAGCAGAGGAACATCCCCGGCTACTCCGGGCGGGGCTTCGTCGTGTCGAACGCCGAGGGGATCGCCACTGAGCCGATGTCGCTGGATGTGGAGATTCCCGAGCCCGGAACGTACTACGTTTGGGCGCGCGGCTGGGAGGGCGGGGGCAGCGATCGGCGCTGGCGCGTGCAGGTCGGCGATGTGCTTCTTGACATCACCCACCAGGCGCTGCGCGCGAACCGGTTCGCCTGGCAGCCGTGCGGCGAGGTGGAGTTGGCTGAGGGTGATGTTGAGATCCATCTCGTCGACGCCGGAACATCCTTCGAGGTAGCGGATGCCATCATGCTGACGACTGACGCTGAGCACGACCCGACTGAGGAAGAGCGGCGCTGGACGGTTCTCGATCCGGAGCGAGCGCGCTCGATGGTCTTCGATGAGATCATGGCCCGGACGCGCGCTCACGCCGCGGCAATGCCCGTGCCCGAGACGCTGGAGGACTGGCGCGAGAGCGCGCCCGAAGTTCAGCGCCGCGTGCGCGAAGCGCTGCATCTCGACCGCTTGCCCGAGCCATGCCCGCTGAACGCGAAAGTCCTCGGGAGCGCCCAGCGCGACGGCTACCGCATCGAGCGGGTGACCTTCGAGAGCCGCCCGGACATGATCGTCACCGCCAACGTCTACGTGCCTGACGGCGATGGCCCGTTCCCGCTGGTGCTCTGTCCTGTGGGCCACTGGGGCAACGCCAAGAACGAAGAGACCCCCGCCGCGCGCAATAGAGGGCTCGCGAAGCTCGGCTATATCACCATCACCTACGACCCCTTCGGCCAGGGCGAGCGAAACGTCTCCGGCAACAGCCACCAGGAGGCCTGGCGGCTGTCACTCACCGGCCGAAGCAACATGACGATGATGGTCTACGACACGATCCGCGCGCTGGATTACATGGTCACGCGCGATGACTTCGACAGCGCCCTCGTCGCTTGCACGGGGGCCTCCGGCGGCGGGCTCAACACGCTCTACTTCTCCCTCGTCGAGGAGCGCCTCGACGTCGCCGTCCCGACCGTCTACATCACCCAATGGGAGGATTTCTTGGGCACCGGCGCCGGGCACTGTCCTTGCTCGCACGTGCCGGGCTTGGGGCGGTTCACCGACATGGGCGAGATGACCGCGCTCTTCGCTCCGAAGCCCCAGATGTACCTCGACGCGGCGGACGATCCCCAGTTTCTCACATCCGGCGCGCAGCGGGCCGAGGCGCAGGCGCGAGTCGTCTACGACCTATTCGATGCCGGCGACGATCTCCGGCTCCACACCTTCCCGGGCGGGCATGACTACGGTCAGGGGATGCGCGAGACGCTCTACGGCTTCCTCGCCTTACACTTCCTCGACGAGGGCGACGGCTCTCCCATCCCCGAGCCGGCCGATGTGATGCCCCCGCCGGCGATGTCGGAGTTGTGGTGTTGCGAGAGCGGCAAGGTCCCCGCGGAGGCAACGACCGTCCGGCAGGCCGCGGAGACCTGGGCGCGTGCGGCCATCGAGCAGTTGCCCTCGCCCGGTGCAGCGAATCCCGCCACGCTTCGAGCCGCCTTGGTTGAAGTAGTGAACCCTCCCGACCCGACCGACCCACCCGCCCTCGAACATGTCGACACCTTCGAGCACGATGGGCTCACGGTCCGTCGCATGAAGCTCCACGTCCAGCCGGGGATCACGCTCCCCGTCCTGATCGCGCCTGCCAAGTCCGGCGCACCCGTCGTCGTCATGGCCGACGCCTCGCCCGACCCCACCACTGCTGAGAACCTCCTTCGCGAGGCAAACGCGGCCGGCCTCATGGGCGTCTACGTCTCGCCGCGTGGCTACGGTGAGACGGCATGGGACGAGCACGTGATATGCACCGACAATCTCCTGCTAGGCGATTCCATCCTCGGCCAGCGCGCGCTCGACCTCGTCGCCGCTCGACGAGCGCTGGCTGATCTGCCGGGCATGGCGGATGCACCCGTCTCGCTGCTCGCGACCGGCGCCGACGCAGGCCTCTGCGGCCTGTTCGCGCAGGCCATGTGGGGCGAGTTCGCCGCCGCCGCGATCGGCCCGACGATGGAATCGTATGCCGATACCTTCGGGCCGGGCATCCCGCTGATGGGATATGTGAACCGCATCCTGGAGGTCGCCGACATCCCGCACGTGCGCGCTCTCGCCGCTCAGCGCCCATTGGCCGATGTGGAGTCAGTCGCCGATGCCCTCGCGTGGCTTGCGACCCACGAATGAACTTGGGGAGAGATGGATGACAGGCAACTACGTCGCCTTGATCGCAATGGCTCTGGCCCTCGCCGCGTCCACCGGATTCGCAGGCGAGAAGGCCGCGTCCAAACTCGCGCGCCCGACACCCGAGCAGGTCGAGTATCAGGACATGGAGCTGCAAATGTTCGTCTGCATCGACCCCTGCACGTGGCAGGATCGCGACTACGACGATCATTCCACGCCTCTCAGCGAGATCAACCCCGAGAAGCTCGACACCGATCAGTGGTGCGAGGTCGCGAAGTCGTGGGGCGCCGGGCAGATCCTCTTCGTCGCGAAACACACGGGTGGCTTCTGCTGGTGGCAGACGGAGACGAGCGATTACAGCATCAGGAACACGCCCTGGCGCGGCGGCAAGGGCGACGTGCTGGCCGATCTCTCCAAGTCGTGCCGCAAGTACGGGCTGAAGCTGGCCATCTACGTCTACCCCGGAGACGACACCTGGGGCGCCTACATGGGGGGCGGCGGCAAGACAACCGACCCCGCCAAGCAGGAAGGCTACAACGAGGTCTTCCGCCGGCAGCTCACGGAGGTCTGGACGAAGTATGGCCCGGTGAGCGAGCTTTGGTTCGACGGGAGTTGTGTCATCGAGATCGAAGATCTGATCCAGGAGCACGCGCCGAAAGCCATGATCCTGCAGAGCCCTCACGCCACCCTCCGCTGGGTCGGCAACGAGGCGGGCTACGCGCCGTATCCGGCGTGGAATACGGTGAAGAGCGAGGACGGTCTGACGGGTGTTTCGACCGCTGCGCACGGCGACCCCGACGGCGACATGTGGATGCCTCTAGAGGTGGATACCGTCAACGTCCACCCGCACTGGTGGTTCTGGAAGAGCAGCGGCCGGACGCTCCAGACCACGGACGAGTTGATGCAGATCTACTACAATTCGGTGGGGCGGGGCGCGCTGTTGCTACTGAACTCGACGCCCGACACGTCCGGCCTCATCCCCGAGGAAGATGTCGCGCAGTACGCCGCCTTCGGCGCGGAGATCGACCGACGCTTCGGCCAATCGATCGCGGAGACCAAGGGCAAGGGCGAGACGGTTGAGCTGAGGCTGGGCGGCCCGATGGAGATCAACCACGTCATCACGATGGAGGACACGCGCAAGGGCGAGCGCATCCGCGAGTACGTGCTGGAGGGGCGGTCGGGCGGCGCGTGGCAGACGCTCGCGGCGGGCACGTCCGTCGGCCACAAGCGGATCGACGTCTTCCCGAGCGTTACCGTGGACCGCGTGCGCATTCGGGCGACGCAGTCGGCCGCGAAGCCGATCATCCGTCGACTCGCCGCGTTCAACGTGACAGGTATGTTCCCCACCGCCATCGCCGAGCGTTCCTGGCCCCTCGACGAGGGCGCGGGCGACTCGGTTGCCGATTCATCAGGCGAGATGACCGGCGAAATCGTTGGCGCGACATGGGTGGAGTGCCGGAGGGGCAGCGCGCTGGATTTCGACGGCAACAGCGGCTACGTGTCGCTCGGCAATCGCGACATCTACGGGAGCGATTTGACCGTGGCCGCGTGGATCAGACCACGAAGCACGGCCGCCGAGATCCCGACGATCGTGTCGAAGGAGAGGAATGGGACGGCTACCAACATGTTCCGCCTCTACCTCGCCGGAGGCAACCGCCTGGGCTTCTGGATTTCCGACAACCAGGGCCACGGAATTTGGCCGTTCGTGAGCGAGGCCGACTCGATCCCGCTGAACGAATGGTCGCATGTCGCGGCGACGCGGAAGGGCACCGAATTCGCCATCTACATCAATGGACAGCCGGTCGCGTCAACATCGTCCGAGGTCGTCATCAGCCACGCCAACTCGTTGGATCTGCGCATCGGCGGAAGGTACCCTCCGGGCGGCGATGGTCCGGATCACGTCTTCGATGGGGCCATCGAAGACGTGCGTTTCTACACCCGAGCCCTCAGCGCCGACGAACTCGCCGACCCGGACGCTCTCCCCACGCCTGGCACTCACTGGAAGGTCGTGGAATCATACGACTGGGGCCGCATCGATGAGTCGCGCGTCTACGACATCGACCTCACCGAACACATCCGCGTGGCGGGGACCTATGAGGTCCGCTTTCAGCCAACCGACGCCTCGCCGGAGTTGCGGATCGGCTCTGTCGTGCTGGTGCTTGAGGGCCAGGAGACCCCCGGTTTCGCGGAGGCGCTTGACGAGGGCACGCGGTTCCTCGTAAGCCGCACCGCCGCACCCACGGGCGGCAGAGACAGGACGATCCTGCGCGTGAAGTTGGCGCGAGGCCAGGCCGATGGTTGTGAGGGTGAGATTCTGATTCGTCCGGCGAGATAGGCCGCCGCCCCATCTGACTGAGAGGACAACTGCCATGACGAGAACCGGCATAGCCATCATTGCGCTGTTCGCCGTTTCCTTCGGCGTCTGTCAACCCGCCGACATCGACGTTGCTCGGCAGAATGGCGACCAGGCGGCGGACCTGTTCGCGCGCTGCAATCGCTTCGTCCACGGGTGGCTGGCCCACGCGGATCCCGCGTCGGGCTTGATCCCCCAGAACCTCAACAGCCCGCACTGGACGCCCGAGAACTCCGCCGCCGACAACTACCCGTTCATGGTGCTCAGCGCGTGGGCGACGACGGATGAAGAATCGATGGCGACGCTGACCGACATGCTTCATAGCGAGATCGCGCTGACGACGCGGGTCGGCAGCCTGCCCGACTCCTTCAGCTTCCAGACCCAGAGCTTCTCACGCGAGGAGATCAACTGGGACCGGCTGATCTTCGGCGCGTCCGAGTACTGCAAGGATGGCCTCCTGCCGATGACGGAGTTGACGGGCCGGACGGAGTGGTTCAGCCGTCTGCGGAGCATCGCAATCGACATCTGCAAGGAATCCCGCACCCCCACGCAGTTCGGCGTGGTCCCCAGCGGAAGCGCCGAGGTCAACGGCGAGATGATGCAGGTGCTGTCGCGGCTCTATCCCGCGACGGGGAATGATATCTTCCTCAGTATGGCGCTGCGACTCGGCGATGCCTACTTCCTCGAAGCGCTGCCGGGCTCAAACCACCTGCCGTGCCATGGCTGGGACTTCGCCAACCACCGCGCCACCAACTCAGCGCTTCGACTGAACGATCACGGGTCCGAGATCTGCGGGGGCCTGAGCGAGGTCTACGTGCTCGCCACGCGCTACGCGCCTGAAAGGGCCGGGGCGTGGGCGCCCGAGATGCGCCGATTCATCGACACCCTCACCGGCGAGTGCATAAAAGGCGACGGGTTGTGGTATCAGAGCTACGACACCGCCACCGGCGAGGGCTCCGGCGGCACGCCGGACACCTGGGGGTACATACTCAACGCCGTCTACACCTACTACATGCTAACCGGCGAGGAGAAGTACCGCGATGTCGTGGAGCGCGGGATGAAGGGTATCTGCACGCACAACGACTGGGGCGGCGCGGATGCCTACGCCGATTCCATCGAGAGCGGAGTCGTGCTGCTCAACCGCATCGACGTGCCCGAGACATGGGAATGGGTCGACCGCATGACGGCCAAGATGTCAGCGATCCAGAAGGCCGACGGAGTCATCGAGGGCTGGCATGGCGACGGCAATGTCGCGCGGACATGGCTGATGGTTGCGTTCGCCAAGACAGCCGGGTGCCGGATCGACCCGTGGCGCGAGGACGTGAAGATCGGCGGCGTGATCCGCGACGGCGAGTTGCTGCTTTCCATCCGAGCCGAGGAGCCATGGTCGGGACGGGTCATCTTCGACCGGCCGCGCCACCGGGATCACTTCGGCGTCTCGCCGGATTACCCGAGACTCAACCAGTACGCGGAGTGGTTCACGGTGGATGATGGAGTGCGATACCTCGTGCAGCCGGCCGCCGGCGAGACATCCACCCACGACGGCGGCGCGTTGAGGAGCGGCCTGCCAGTGTCAGTCCCGGCGGGGGGCGAGTGGACTGCGACCGTCTCGGTCGCGTCGGCGCCACCGCATGGCGTCTCCCAGTTCCAGATCTCCGGGCCGGACTGGGCGGCGGCGAGTGAGGAGACCGAAGTGATCATGGTCGTGAGGAACGCGGCGGACACGCCGGTCTCGGCGGCCGTCTCGTCGGACTGGGGAACGGTTGCGCCGGCTGTCCTGGATCTCCCCGCGAAGGGCCGCGCCGCAATCGCCCTGCGCGGCTCGTGCGCGAAGGACACTGAGGTCGTGCTGACCGTCAGCACGGGCCCGGGAACTCCGGCGGCGAGTCGTCGGGTTCTGCTCGTCGCCGACGGCGACCTGACCGACTACCGCGACCTCTCCCGCGAGGTCTACAAGGACGAGTCGTATTACTGGCTGAACCACGGCGACCTCACCTTGCGTCTGAAAACGCAGCGCGGGAAAGACCACACGCTGAGCCTCTACTGGGGCGCGAAGAACGACGAGCGGGTCGCCAAACTCACCATCGGCGGCGAGACGCAAGTGTTGAAACACGGCGGATACGACGGCTACGAGTGGCTCGACGTGGCGATCCCCGCCAAACTCGTGACGGGCAACGTAGTCGAGATAACGCTCGCCAAGCCCGACGAGGGCAGTACGGCGTTCATCGGCCGCGTGAAGGTCAAAGTGAATCAATGATCGCCGCCCTACTGGGGGCCCTGCTGCTGCCATCGCCATCGGGCGCCGACGTCACCATCTACCCGCCGCCGGATGGCGAGCCGGCCTCGGCCGACTACGCCGTCACGGTCTATGGCGAGCCCACGTTCTGCTACACCTCATACCAGTTCGCCGACGAGTCGGACGAGAGGATCGCCGGCCGGCCCGTATCGCCGATCAGCTTCTGCTACTTCGACATCGATGGCGAGGCGACCGTCAGCATTGGGTTTCTCGATGGACTCCGGGAGGCTGGCGTCGACACGTCGAGCGTTGTTGTCCGGCCGCTGGCTCATGGCATCACGCCGGAGGTCGTCGACAACGAGATCCGTTTCACCCTCGACGCGCCCTGCCAACTGAGTGTTGAGCCCGGCGGCTCGCTCAAACATCCGCTTCACATCTTCGCCAATCCTCCTGAGACCGATGTCCCCGATCCCGATGATCCAGATGTCCGCTACTTCGGTCCGGGCCGCCACCGCGCCCGCGAGATCGACATCAAGGCCAGCGAGACGGTCTACATCGCGGGCGGCGCAATCGTCGAACTCGATCCCGTGCCCGAGGCCGAACTTGGCGAGCCACACAAGGCCTACGGTCTGGATGTCTACTCGACGACGGGGCTGTTTGACGGTCACTGGCAGAAGGACGTGACGGTCCGCGGGAGAGGCATCATCTGCGGCCGACGGGCGATCGAGCAGCGCCAGCGTGGCCCGCTGATCAGAGTCCAGGGGATCGAGAACTTGAAGATCGAGGGCATCATCATTCGGGAATCGAGCGTCTGGTCGCTCAACGTGGTGAACTGCCGCGACGTGCATATCGACAACGTCAAGATCGTCGGGCACTACGTCAATAACGACGGCATCTGCATCGGCGGAACATCGGACGCTTTGGTGGAGAACTGCTTCACGCACAACGCCGACGATTCGTTCGAAATCAAGGTGTGGATCCCTCAGGAGAACGTCACGTTCCGCAACTGCGTGGTGTGGAACAATGTGGGCGGCAGTTTGGGGCTGATGCACGAGACGGGCGCGGACATCACGAACGTAGTCTACGAGGACTGCACCGTGATCCACTCCACCGACAACATATCAGCCTGCCCGGTCGTCGGGCTGAAGCTGACGGGGCCGGGCAACGCGACCAACTTCCGCTTTGAGAACATCGTCATTGAGGATGTTTGCGGGCCGCGCCACGCGCCGATCAAGGTCATCAACAACTGGGATGACTGGCACGTGGAGCATCCCACGAAGCCCGGCTCGCCCTACGAGTTGCTGGACCCTCCAGAGCGCGAGGAACCGAGCGGGAAGATCAGCAACGTAGTCTTCCGCAACATCACCGTGCTGAGTTCAGCGAGCAGCGATGTCGTGCTCATCTCGGACGGGCCCGGCAGCGAGATCGATGGGATCACCTTCGAGAACGTCGTCATCAACGGTCAGAGACTGGAGACGGGCGACCCTCGCATCAAGACCAACGCGGGAGTCACCCGGGTCGAGGTGAGGTGACGGCCGGTCTAGCGCTCTACCACCCTCGCCGTCATCGTCGATTTCCCGCCGGTCGCCGCGCTCCAGTGTTCCTCGAACGCGCGTTGAAGGGCTCGAAGCGCGCGTAACTCTGAAGCAGTAGGGGTCTCGCCCTCACGAACGACGGCGATGAGCGCCGCTCGGTAGTCCTTCTGAGCGTCGGCGGCGGATGGGACGCGTTCCCCGGATGCGGCGATGACCTGCTCGATGGCGACCTCGCGCTTGGTCGCCGTGAAGGTGAGGCTGTCCTCGTCATCGGTGGGCGTCGCGTCGTCTAGCAGATAGAAGTCGGGCACTTCGTCGGGGGCCGCCAGGCCCATGGCGTAGAGGTCCAACCAACTGAATCCACTCGCGACGAAGTGCCCCTGGCTGTTCCGCGTGAACGTGCCGTCTTCGTTCTCTTGCCACGCGTTCCCGCCTTGCGGCGAGCGCTCGACGGGGCTCGCGATGGGGAATGCGGAGGGCGCGTGGAGTCCATCGAGCCAGTGCCCCACCGGGTCGCGCAGCAACCGACCGTCGGGCGTCTCCCCGGTCGTCGTACTTCAGCCAGGCCAGCCAGCGATGGCTCATCTCGTGGGTCCAGTAGAACTTTGCGCGGTTGTGCCCCGTGAACGCGCCCGCGCCATCCGTGCCCGCCCGGTCGTACACGGGCGCGGGCAGGCAGGTCGGCCAGATGAAACCCTTCAGCCGACCGGCGCTGCCATATCGCCTAACGACCGACTCGTCCTCAACTTGTTGCCCGATTCCCTCGACCGTGTTGCGGCCCCAGCCGAACGGGATCGCCGACCGCCAGTCCGTGTCAATCCGAGCGACGCCCAGCGGGATGAGGAAGTCGTAATCATCCCCGAAGTGCCCGTAGAACTGCCGCAGCAGGGGCTGGCACTTCAGAACGGGGTGGTGGAACACCTCATAGATGGCTGGCTGGCGTCCGCGGATCGGCAGGTCCTCGCGGAGTCGCACTGGGCGACTTTCACGCGCCCACCGAAGTCGCGTCAGCTGGCCATCGAAATGGTCGCGCACGGGCCCCCGCCCGGCCGAGCCCCTCCACGCGATGCGTCGCGCGCTGTTGAGGAGACTGTGCGGGAGCGTGATGGCGACCCCGTCCTCGTCAACAGTTGGCGTGAATCCGCCGCCGTAGAACTGGGGATCCTGAGGCGACCATTGACGAGCGATGTAGTCGCTTCCGTCCGTGTATATGTCGATGACGAAGTCGGCTTTTCGGAGCGGCCACTCGCCGTCCGGGAGCGGGTCTCGCCATCGAGCCTGGAAGCGGTAGTAGAGCCCCTGCGCATCGGGATCGCCCGGCGGCGGAGGCGCCCCGCGAGTCTCGTAGACGACCTGGACCCCGCGACGGTCCCCCCGCCTCAGGCTGGCTCGCACGATGTCGATGCATCGTGGTAGCTCTCTCTCAGCACCATCGAGTTGCTCGGAGATGGTCTCCTCAACGGGGAGTTTCGCGGGCGGCGGGAAGATCCCGAGGACCGCGTCCTCAACATCGACGCGATCGTAGGCGAAGACGATCCGGCCGTCTGCGAAGAGCGTGGCCTGGAACGCGTTCAGGTTGGGGCGTCGGAAGTGGTGGTCCGAGCCAAACCAACTGGTCATCCGCCACGTGATCACGATGCGATCGGCGAGTTCCTTGGCAAAGATCGCGCTTGGATCCTTGGCCAGAAAACGGTTGTAGAGCGGGGCAATCACGGGGCCGGCGGCGGGGAGAATGTGAGCGACGGCCGGCATCTTGGCTGCGTAATCCGGCCTTCGCCCAACGGGGAAGCGCTCGTCTTCGCGGTGCTCGAAGGTAACGGTGCCCGTGGTGTTGACAAACAGGCTGTCGTACGCGCGGCCGCCAAACGGGAACGCGTGCTGGGTCAGCGCCATCTCTCTGGTGCCGATGTGGTTGACCGGCTCGTCCCACTCGATTCGCTCGCCCCAGCCGGAGTCAAACGTCCGCGGGATGTGCTCTGCGTCGTAGCCTCCGCTCGGGTTGGGCGTGAAGGCGATACTCATGCCGTCGAGGTCGAACACGTGACCGCCCTCGATGAGAGTGCCGTCGTCCTCAACCACGGCGATGCCATCATGCACCGTGAAGCCGGGAGCCGCGCCGACAGCGGCGGCCAACCATAGCCCCCACAGCAACGCCGCCACCCGGCCGGTGGGCCGCAGTCTCATTGGGAACTCCATCACGCCTAGTACGTCGCCCACAACCAGTCGTGTTTCATGCAGAGGTCCTCGAGCCACGAGCGACTCCACGGGTTGTCGGTGCAGACGCCCATGGTCATGACCGAGATGAAGAGGCAGCATAGAGCGATGGCGCGGACCCATTTCGCCCGGCCGTACTGACGCGCGGCGAAAGATCCGGCGATGATGATCAGCGGAACAGGCCAGATGAGATACCGGAATCCCTGGCAGACGCCACCGTAGTTATTCGTCTTCCACACGTTGATAACGAGGCTGGCGCCTACGCCGAACAGCACGAACCAAGCGATCTGGCGCGCTTGCGGATTGCTACGAAACAGCGCGAACCCAATGCCGATGACACTGAAGACGAAGATCGGCGAGAGCGAGAAGAACCCGTGGTGCCCGATCAGCGAGTTGAAGAGGTAGATGTGCTTCGGTTCAGCCAGCGCATCGATGCCGACGGGGTTGGTCCAGTAACTCCCCTCGTACTGGTATAGCTCCGTGTTCTTGTACATGTAGTACGGGACGAATCCGCCGGTCGATGCGTAAGTGGTCGCCATGAACCCGCCGACCACGAGCAGCGCCGCCGGCAACCCGAACATGAGCGTGCGCTTGGGCTCGCGAACCAGCAACCAGACGAACAGCGCGATCCCGAAGAACGCGGACGGGAGTTGGTTGCACACTGTCCACGCGGCGAACAGCCCCGCGAGGCTGAAATGTATCCACTTGCGGTTGCCGAAGTGGAGAATCTGGATCCCGCAATAGAACGCGAATAGCGCCGACATCGCGCCGAGGCTGTGGTCGTTCAGCGTGACGCAGTAACCCGTCACGTAAGTGCCAAGCGCCGCCGCGACCAGCCAGTAGCCGCGCCACCATTGGCTCGCGCAGCAGCGCGCCAGGAGATGTCCCACCAGGCCGATGTAGATCACGAGCGGGATGACGTTCCAGGTGAAGAGGATGGTCCGACAGACCGGCTCGGTGTTGTCCTGGATCGTCCACTTGGTCAGTTTCTTGATCAGCCAGTACTCGCCCGCCATGAGCGTCGGCCAGAGCGCCGGCTTGCTGGAGTAGTCGTGCCCGTCTCGATGAACCATGTCGATGGTCGGCCAAGGGCAGTCATCGATGATGTACGTGCCCTTCTCCACCAGCGACCAGATCGTGTCCCACCGCGAGCCGTCGTTTGGGCAGAGGACCGGGGCCGTGCGGAGCGTGATGCCGAAGATCAGCGCGCCCGCGGCGACCGCGATGATCCACGCCATGCTGATGAAGGCGCGGTCGGGTTCGGGCGTCGGTTCAGCTTCTGGGGGGACGATAGTTTCTTCGGCCATGATCCTATACTGGAGGCAGTTGTTCGCCATCGCGCTGGGCGAATCGGCGTGGGGCGCATTCGCCGATGCTGTAGGACGGATCGCGCCGGATGTGATACGCGGTGAGCAGTTCCGCCAAGAATCCCATCGCAATCATCTGGGCGCCGAGCAGGACGGCCATGATCGAGAAGCTTAGCAACGGCCGGTCGCCGATGGGGCGGACGCCGGCCAGCCAGAGAATTGCGAGATACGTGACCCCGGCGCCGCCAAGCGCGCAGGCCCCCAGCCCGACGCCGCCGAGAAGATGAAGCGGACGCGTGCCGTAGCCTGTCAGGAACTTGACGGTGAGAAGATCTAAGAACCCGCGGATGAAGCGCTTCGCGCCGAATTTGCTGACCCCATGCACGCGGGGCCGGTGCGCGATCTCGACCTCCGCCGCGGTGAACCCCTTCGCCTCCGCGAGCACGGGAATGAACCGGTGGAGTTCGCCATATAGCGCGACCTCCTCAACCGCCGCGCGCCGGTAGCACTTCAGCCCGCAGTTGACGTCGTGAAGCCTGACGCCTGTCAGCCAGCCGACCACGAAGTTGAAGACGCGGCTCGGACCGACCTTGTGCCATGGATCGTAGCGCCGGCGCTTCCACCCGCTGACCGTGCCGTAGCCCTCCTCCAGCTTGGCGATGAGCTTGGGCACTTCGCGGGGATCGTCCTGCAGATCGCCATCCATCGTGACGATGATGCTCCCGCGCGCGGCGCTGAACCCGGCTTGAAGCGCGGCGGCCTTGCCGAAGTTGCGTCGGAAGCGGATCCCCGAGAACCGAGCATCCGCCTCCGCCAGTTCGCTGATCACCGCCCACGTGTCGTCCGTGCTGCCGTCATCCACAATGATGACCTCGATCTGCAGGTCATGTTCCGCGGCGACATCCCGCAGCTCCGTGGCGAGTTGAGGCAGGTTCTCTTCCTCATCGAGAACCGGAACGACAACCGTGATTGTGCCGTCGGGCTGGGCGGTTGGTGGCACTAGACATTCCAGGTTTCGTACGCGGCCCGAATGGCCTCGAAGACATCGCCCTTCGGGATGAACTCGTGTCCGACGAAGCCGGCGTAGTCGGTCTCCGCGATGCGCTTGGCCACGGGAGGGTAGTAGATCTCTTGCGTCTCGTCCATGTCATTGCGGCCCGGGTTGCCCGCCGTGTGGAAGTGGCCGATGTAGTCGATGTTGTCGCCGATGGTACGGATGAGGTCGCCTTCCATGATCTGCATGTGGTAGATGTCATACAGCAGTTTCACGTTCGGCGAGCCGACCATCTTGCAGACCTCAACGCCCCACTCCGTCCGGTCGCACATGTAGTCCGCGTGGTCGACCTTGCTGTTCAGCAACTCGATGCACAGCAGGATGCCCGCGTCCTCGGCGGCCTTGGCGACGCGCTTGAGGGTGTCGGCGCAATTGCTCGCCCCGACGTCGTCCGCCATGCCCTCGCGGTTGCCGCTGAAGCAGATGAGACTCGGGATCTTGGCCGCGACGGCCATCTCGATGTTCTCAAGCAGTTCGGCCTCGATGCGGTCGGCGTTCTCGGGCTTGTTGAGGCCATCGACGAGCGTGCCATGCCCCATCGTGATCGCGACGTCCATTCCGCATTCGTGGATGAGGTCGTAGTGCTCTTCCGAGCCCATCTCGATCGACGCGTAGCCAATATCGGCCGCGGTCTTGATCAACTCAACGGGGTCAATACCCTCGCGCGCGAAGCACCACCATGAGAGTGACTGTCTAATCGGAGCCAATGTAAATCCGCCTTTCATGTCAGGGCATGCCGTGTGCGACGCCGCCTAGAAGTGGTTTGAGAACCCCCGTAGGTCGGATCTCCAGATCCGACAGGCCCACGTTGTTGGGGTTCTGGGAACCAACTCTAGGTTCGCGGTCAGCCGGGATTATCCTCGGCCGTGGTGGAGACCGCGTAGAGGCGATTCTCGCCGGCCTGGTTGGAGGTGAACAGCGCCCATTCTCCGTCGGGCGTGACGTGAACGTTGGGCTCGCACGTGGCGTAGTCGTTCTCACGGATACTGCAGAGCTTGGTCACGTCCATCGTCAGGTCTGGTTGGGGATCGAAGCGATAGATCCACGGCCCCACGCCGCCGCCGTCGCCGCACAGGAAGCTCGCGTGCCGGCCGATGTTGTAGTGGACGGACCACTCCTCGGGCTTGAGCGGATAGACGCTCGTCTCGCCGGTGTCGAGGTCCGTCTTAGCGAGGGCGAAGGTGCCGGTCTGGCGGTTGCGGAGGTCAAACCACACGCTCTTGCCATCAGGCGCCCAGAACTCGTGCCCCGCGATCTCGCCGGGGTGCTTGCGCTTGTACACCAGGCGCGTCTTGCCCGTGCTCACGCTCAATAGCCAGATCCGGTCGAGCCACTCCCACGGTCCCTCGTGACAGAACATGAGCGTGTCGGGGTCAGTGGGTGAGAACTGGAAATGCCCAAGCCAGCTGTCTTCCTCGTAGACCTCCTCGAAGCGCCCCGTTTCCGTGTTGATGGTGTAGATGACGTTCCGCAGCCCCGCCTCGAACATCCTCACGAACATCTCGTTGCGGGGCAACGCGGCGATCTCGGCGCCGTCGTCGATGAAGCCCGACGCGAGCGTCTTCTCATCGGCGCTCAGGGCACACGCGTAGCCCGACAGATTCCCCGGCAGCTCGCAGATGTCTCTCGACTCCAGCGTGTCGATCTGGACGGACCGGATGACGCGCCCGTTGCGGTAGTAGAAGGTCCTGCCCCTGGGCCCGACGATCTCGCTGTTGGCGCCCCCGGGGTCGCGCGTGAGTTGATAGCTGCGGTTCGTTCGGAAGTCCCAGACGAACGCCTGCGGGCCGATCGACGTCGGCGCGCGGTAGACCATCTTGTCGCCCGACGCGGTGAAGCAGTTCTGGTGGAAGTAGAAGCCCTTCGAGTTCCCGGGGACGAGTTGCAGAACCCGGTGCCCAGTGTCGGGGTCGATCCACGATTCCGTCTGCGCGTGAACGCTCCCCGCCAGGGCGCCCAGCCCAGCGGCCGTCGATGCGGCGAGAAAGACGCGGCGGTTCATGTGCTGCTCCTCGTCCGTGCCATGGCTCCGTCGTTCGTAGGTCGGATCTCCCGATCCGACGCCGTTGCCGTCGTAGGACAGGCGTCCTCGCCTGTCGCCGTCCCTGAAGGCCTTCGCGCCGTCCCGACGAAGTATGCCCGTCAGTTCGTCGGAGACACCGCTCGCCCCCGGAGGGGATCGACATGGCCGGCAAGTTCAAGCCCATCGACCTTAGCAGGCAGTTCAACTCTCCCGCCGCGCTCACCTCGAAGAAGCCGAAGAAAGGCGCTGCTTGGCATGGGATGATGGATGGCATCAGCGGGAAGCTCCCTCGCGAGGCGACGACCCATTGGGGGATTCCGTTTGCCTTCGGACCGGGCGACGTGAAGAAGCCCGGACTAATCCTCCTCGCACGCGACGGCGATGAGGCCGAGGCCGCGATCAAGCGCAAGGCCACCCACATCTGCATCGCCCACTTCTGCAACGTCACCGACGAGTACTCCAAGAACGCAAGTGGGGGAGAGGTCCTCGGCGCCTACAGCCTCGTCTACACCGACGGCGAGGAATGCGCGACTCCGATCCGCCGCCGGTTTGAGATCAACCCGTTCAGCGGTCCGTGGGGGGGGCAACGCCTTCGCCGCCCAGCCCGCCGCGATGCCCGAGATGTGGGACTACAACACCGCGCCCGCGTGGGCGTGGGGGCAGCTCCAGACAGGCGTCACCTACAAGGGCGGCTCGCCCGTCAGCTTTTGGGTTTACGCGCTGGAGAATCCGCGGCCCGACCAGACTATCGAGTCGATCGTAATGCGGAGCGTGCAGGACGAGCCGTTCGCAGTTCTAGGGATTACGGCCTACACGGGCGCCGGACATCCGCTCAGGCACGTGGCCCGAAAACTCTACAAGCTCACGCTGCCGGCAAGCGAGAAGGTGACGGCGCAAGACCTCCAGGCCGAGATCGACCTCGGCGTCATCACGAGGCTATATGCGGCGCCCGCACCGATGAACGACGAGTGGCTGAAGAGCCCGGACAAGGGCCTCGGTTCTGAGCCTCGCCCGGATGCGCCGAGCAAGGAGTTCCTCCTGGAGGCCTCCGCCTCCGAGGGCGCGACGCTGACGGTGAAAGCCGGCAAGGGCAAGAAGCGCGCGATCGACTTCGGCCGGGCCTTCAACAAAGGCACCGCGGCCAGCGATGACAAGAAGGCGCGCGTCCGAATCGTCAACCCCAAGGGCACGTGGATTCAGTTCAGCGTGACGGATAAATCCACCGGCAAGGGCACCCCCACCAGGCTCCAGATGCTCGGGCCAAATGGCGAGTACATCCCTCCGTACGGCCACCACGCGGTCGTTAACGACCGCTGGTTTGAGGACTACGCGGGCGATCTGCAACTGGGCGGCTCAAGTTACGCTTACGTGCCCGATCGCTTCCAGGCGGAGATGCCGATCGGCGAGGTGTATGTTGAGCTGTCGAAGGGCTTCGAGTACGAGCCCCTCCGCAAGAAGATCAACATCAGGCCTGGCCAGCGCGAGGTGAATCTCGAGATCAAGCGCTGGACCGACTGGCGGAGCAAGGGCTGGATCACCGCCGACACGCACGTCCACTTCCTCTCGCCCGAGACCGCGTGGCTCGAGGGCCAGGGCGAGGGCGTGAATCTCATCAACCTCCTCGCCAGCCAGTGGGGCCACCTCTACACGAACGTCGGCGACATCTCCGGCGACGTCAGCGGATCCTCGCGCGACGACACGATCGTCTGGGTCGGCACCGAGAATCGCAATCACCTGCTCGGGCACATCTCGATGCTCGGCACGCATGGCGACCCCGTCTTCCCGATGTGCGCGGGCGGGCCGAGCGAGGCCCACATCGGCGATCCGGATTGCGTCCTGCTAAGCGAGTGGGCGCGGACCTGCAAGGAGCGCGACGGCGTCACGATCAGGCCTCACTTCCCGTTCCCGGTCTGCGAGGAGCCGCTGTATTTCATGCGCGACCTCCTCGACGGCGCGGAGCTTCGCCGCTTCGCGAATCCCGAGAGCGGCTCGCTGGATGAGTTCACCTTCGCCGAGTGGTACAAGTACCTGAATTGCGGCTACCGAGCCGCGGCGGTCGGCGGCACGGACAAGATGAGCGCCGGGATGCCTGTCGGCGGCGTCCGCACGTACGCGCAACTCGATCCGGACAAGGAGTTCAACTTCGAATCGTGGGGCGAGGCCGTCCGCGCCGGGCGCACTTTCACCACGAGCGGCCCGCTGATCGAGATGCGTGTCGACGGTCAACTCATCGGCGGCGAGATCAAGATGAAGAAGCCCGGCGGCACGCTTGAGATCCACACCGAGGCCACGAGCATGTGGCCGATGCACCGGTTGGAGATCGTCGTCAATGGCGAGATCGTCGCGGCCTCGACGCGCAGCAAGGGCACGAAAAAGCTCAGCCTGAAGGAGAAGATCACGGTCACTGGTAGCTGCTGGATCGCGGCGCGGTGCGGCAGCAACATGAGCGTCAACCACTGCTGGCCGGTCCACCTCGGCGCCCACACGTCGCCGGTGTATGTCATCGCTGGTGGCAGCGACATCTTCAGCCCATCCGACGCCAGCTACATGCTCACGCTCATCGACGGCGGCCTGACCTACCTCGACACGCTGTCGGTCCGCTACGACGAGAAGCGCCACCGCGAGATGAAAGCCATCTTCGAGGAATCCCGCAAGGAACTCGAAGGCCGAATGGACGAGCACGGTCACGGCCATTCACACGGACACGGGCATTCGCACTAGGGCGGCTCCGGGACGTTCGTAGGTCGGATCTCCAGATCCGACGCCGTGTTCCGTTAATCTGTCTGTGCCAGCTGCTCTCCAGAGCCGCTAGCTGTTCGCCAGCGCACCTAGCGGGTCTGGAGACCCGCTGGCACGAACGGCCGTGGTCTGAGGAGAGATCGGCGATGGGGCGAGATCGGGTAGGAGAGTTCGAGCGCCGTGAGCGCAACCTGCCTCACTGGGAGGCGCCAGGCGAAACTTACGCAGTGCGGTTCTCGGTCCGTAAGCGCGTCCCCGTCGACCTAACACGTGCCGACATCGCGCCCAATATCATCGACGCCCTGCGCTTCCAGGATGGGAAACGCTACCTCCTCTATGACTACACCGTGATGCCTGACCACGTCCACGCAATCCTGAAGCCGATGGCGGATGAGGGCCGGAGCGAGCGTCTCGCAGAGGTCCTGGGCGACGCGAAGAAGTGGATGGCACGTCGGATCAACGCGGCCCTGGGACGGCGAGGATCGCTATGGAGGGATGAGAGCTTTGACCGCATGATCCGCAACGAGCCTGAATACGAGGAGTGGTCACAGTACATCCTCGACAATCCAAGGGTCGTTGGCCTCATCGATGATGCTCTGGATTGGCCGTGGTGGGGTAGAGGGTCGGGGACATAGATGTATGCCCAATCTGTCCGTGCTAGCGGGTCTCCAGACCCGCTAGCAGTTCGCCAAGCACGTCTAGCGGGTCTGGAGACCCGCTGGCACGAACGGTTTTGGGTCTCGCCCGTGACACAAATGCCTGAATCACCAACCACCACAACCGAATCACCCACCTCCCCGCCGCCCACGTCTGGCGTCCGCGCCATCACGGTGCGGGCGATACTCGTCGGCATCGTGATGACTGTCCTCGTCAACGCGTGGGTGGAGTACTCCGAACTCGTCACGCCGACGAGTCAGATGAGCGAGAGCACGCCTCCGATCCCCGCGATTCTTGCGCTGGGCGCGGTGGCGGCCGTGTTCGCGTTGCTCTGGAAGCTCCACTCAGCGCTGGCGAACTCCACCGCGCCCGGCTCAGGAATCCTCGCGCGATTGGTGAAGCAGTTCGCGCTGACTCGCCACGAGATCCTCGCCGTCTACCTCTTCCTGATCGTCTCCTGCGCGATGCCGTCGGTCGGGATCATCCGACTCATACTCCCTTGCCTGATGGAGCTTCAGTACTTCGAGGAACCCACCAACCACTTCGACGAGATGAAGCTCCACATCCCCAAGCACTGGGCGCCCATCGAGGGCGAGTCGGTGCGGACGTTCTGGGAGGGCGCGCCGAGTTCGATCCCGCCGACTAGCCTCGCGAAGATCAGGCTCGTCGGCCCCGCGCTGGAGGCCGCCTACCAGTTCTTCGCGCAGAGCTACCAGGTCCCGTGGCGCGAGTGGCGCTGGCCGTTTGGCGTGTGGACGGTCTACCTCGTCGTCTACTTCCTCAGCTCGTTTTGCATCGTCACTCTCTTCCGCAAGAAGTGGGAAGAGGACGACCACCTCACCTTCCCGATCGCATCGATGTCCGTCGAATTGGTCCGCAGCGGCCGAAGCCCCGGGACGGGCGTCACGTTCTTCAAGGACCCCATCATGTGGACGGGCTTCAGCCTCGCGTTCATCTACAACGGGCTGAACATGCTCCACGCGTTCAACCCCAGCGTCCCCGCCATGGGGCTGTACTACCCCATCGGTCAGCTCTTCACCGAGCGCCCGTGGAGCCTGATGAACGGACTCGCCGTATGGTACAAGCCGGAGATCCTCGGGCTCGGATACCTCGTCCCATCCGACATCCAGCTCTCGATCTTCGTCTTCTCGATGATGCAGTGGTTCTCGCGTCCGATGGGCTTCATCGTCGGCGTCCAGCCGGGCGGATTTCCGTTCTCGAGGCAGCAGGCCACGGGGGCGCTGATCATCCTCGGGTTGTACTTCATCTACCAGGCGCGCGGGCGGCTGGCCGATGCGTGGCGCCACTCGTGGGGGACGAAGAAGGTCGACGACTCCGGCGAGCCGCTGCCGCATCGGTGGGCGATGATCGGGGCGATCGGCGGGCTGATCTACCTCGTCGCGTTCCCCGTGTTTCACGGCGTGTCGCTCTGGCAGATGGCGACTTACATCGGCATCGGCACGCTGTTCCTGATCGCCTACTGCCGCAACCGAGGTGAGACGGGCCTGCCGATTGTGTGGGGCTACCCGCTGGTGATGCAGAAGAAGGTGATGACGAACTTCCTGGGCTCTGAGCCGTTCATCACCGCCGCCAACACGAAGAGCTTCACGCTGCTTTCCATCTTCACGTTCCTGCAGCGCGGGACGTACTATGCCATCACCAGCTCAAAGCAGGAATCGTGCATTGTCGGCGAGACGATGGGGCTCGGCGCGCGGCGCACCGCCAAGCTCGTTCTGCTCGCGACGGTGGTCGGCTTCGTCATCTCGCTCTGGATGTACTTGGCCTCATACTACACGTGGGGCGGGAATGTGATGGAGACGGTTGGCGGCACTCAGGGCGGGCAGCGCGCGGGGATCGCGATGCGCGAGTTCAAGGCCGCGAGCGAGTGGATCGACGCGCCTTCGCCGCCGAACGTGCCTGAACTCACGGCCACTTGCGTCGGCGCCTTCATGACGCTCTCGCTGATCATGGCCCGGCGCACCTGGGTCGCCTTCCCGCTCCACGCGGTGGGATACGCCTTCGCGAGCTGCCACGATAACTACATGTGGTTCGCCGCGCTGGTGATCTTCGCGACGAAGACCATCGTGATCCGACTCGGCGGCTTCCGACTCTACCGCCGGCTCGCGCCCGGCTTCATCGCCTTCACGCTCGGGCACTTCGTCAGCATCGGAATCTGGAGCTTCGCGGGTCTGTACGCCGGTGACTTCGTGCAGAGGTATCGAGTCTGGTTCCTGTGAACTGAAGGCGACCACTCCCGAGGGGTGAGACGATGCGAACAGAGCGCAGTTGCCTGGTCATGGTCGTCAGCCTCTTGACGGGCGTGCTGTGGGGGGCGTCGGTCGCGCGCGCCGCGACTTACGGCGAGCAGATGAACCCCACGGGCGACCCCATCGGCGGCGGACCGGGCTACCGCGATATCATCCGACCGGCGGATGCGGACGTCGTTGTGTCGAGCGCTCGCGAGCTCCTCGACGCGCTCGCGGCGGCCTCCGCCGGACAGGTGGTCTACGTCAGCGACGACGCGCGAATCGACCTGACGGGCGTGTCCCAAATCATCATCCCCGGGCGCGTGACGCTGGCCGGCGGACGCGGACGCGGCGGCTCCTTGGGAGCCCTGATCTACTCCGGGTCCCGACACCCCGATCAGGACTACATGTCCGTGTTCCTGACCGGCGGCGAGGGCGTCCGCCTGACGGGATTGCGGCTTCGAGGGCCATCAGGAGACTACGGCGACCACCACTATGGGCGAGTTGGCGTGGCCTGCTGCATTCGCGACGTCCATGGCAGCCTGGAAGTGGACAACTGCGAGCTGTGGTCATGGGACAAGTGGGCAGTGTATCTCGACACGATCGGGTCGGCGCGTGTTCACCACAACTACATACACCACACGCGCCGCGCGGGGTATGGATACGGCGTCTGGGTCGCGGACGCGGGCAGGGCGCTGATCGAAGCGAACCTGTTTGACTTCAACCGCCACCACATCGGCTCGGGCGCGCAGGCGAAGGGGAGCTACGAAGCCCGCTACAACCTCTGTCTGTACCACGACACGAATCCGTCCTTCGACCGCCACGGACATCCCGATAGGGCCGGCGACTGGACGATCATCCACCACAACACTTTCCGAAACACGCAGGTGCGGGCCATCCTGCTGCGCGGCGCGCCGCTGGGTGGGGCGCGGTTCCATCACAACTGGTTCTACCACGCGGACCGCGGCGCGGCCATCGACGACGCGCGCGCAAACGGGACGAGGCTCGAGGTGAACGACAATCTCTACGGGCCCGTCGCGGAGGACGTCCTGCCCGCGCCGGTGATCAAGGCTTCCCGACTCTCCGGGCCCGCGCCGCTGACGGTCGAGTTCGATGCTTCCGAGAGTCACGACAGAGAAGGCGGCTCGATCCGCTCATACGAATGGAACTTCGGCGATTCGCCCGGGCCGGTCGGAGTTCGCTCGCACGAGGCGAAGGCGACCCACGCGTTCCGCGAGCCGGGGCGGTACCTGGTGGCGCTCCGTGTCGGGAACGAGTTCGGGATCACAGACACGGCGTGGGTCCCCGTCGTCGCGCGGCCGCCGGAGCCGGGCTACTACCTCAGCGCCTGGGTCAAGGATTCAAACGACAGCGCGGTCGGCGGCTACTATCGGAAGCAGATCCTCATCGACGGGACGGTCATCTACGACGATGACAGCGAGGGTCGCGAGGAGTGGGAGCACCTGGTCCTCGATGTGGGGCGCCACGTGCGCGGGAAGTCTCGCGTCGAGTTGGCTTTCCGATTGCGCTACGACCGGGAGGTCGTCGATCCCAAGTCAGAACTCCACGAGATCTTCTACTACATCGACGAGGTCCACCTGTTCGGCGGATCGGTCGAGAACGGCGATTTCGAGGGTGAGACGGGCTGGGCCTACTCCGAAGTCCCTGGCGATTCTCGTTGGAGGGGACTGTCGTGGCGCGGGGAAGCGCGGAGTGGGAAGAGCTGCTACACCCTCCAGATGCCATATAGCGGCACGGCCGAGGCCGGGAGCTATTGCCAAATCGTGCAGAGCGTGGCCATCGGTGACTGAACGTCCGAGGCCATCGCCCTTGGCCTTGGCCACTTCGCCAGCCTATCCGCCGGCGACTTCGCGCAACGCTACTGAGTGTGGTTCCTCTAACATGAAGACCAACATCGGCTGGCCTGCCGTTGGACCGCGAACGCCCTCGTCCGCATGCCGTCCGTCGTCGCCGCCCCCAATTGTCCTGTGGTGCCCATCCACGCCCCACCCCTGTAAGAGCGGCTTCAGCCGCGACGCCGTCGGCACGGCTGTCGCCCTCTGCCTCCTCGCCGCCACCACTCACGCCCAGCCCATCTCCGTCTCCGACTACCCGTCCATCCAGGCCGCCGTCAACGCGAATCCGGGCCAGGTAATCGTCATACCCGAAGGCGACCATCGCATCTCCGAGCCCATCTTCATCACCTCTGACTACACCGTCCTGCGCGGGCCAGGGACCATTGTCCAGGCCGATGACGACACGCGAATTCTCGCCATCGAGGAGTGCTCCGGCGTCACCATCGAGGGCATCACGCTGACCCGACCCGATGGCGCCCGAGAGACGACCGAACGCGGCATCCTCGCCATCAGCTGCGAGCGTCTTCGCATCGACTCCGTCCGCGTGATCGACAACCACTCCAACCGAGGCGCGATCGAGTTGAACTCGTGCCGCGACGTCGACGTGATCGGTTGCGAGGTGCTCAACTACAAGCGCATTACCACCGATGACCGCACCAAGTCGCCCGAATACGGCTACGCCTTCCGCTGCATCGATGGGACGGGAATCTGGGTCGACCGTTGCGTGGGCGTGCGGATCGTGGGCAACCGAATTGCTGACGACCGCCTCCTCCCGACGCAGGAGTTCGCCGAAGCCGAAGGCCTGGGCGAGGTGACTGCGCGCAACGAGACGCTCGGGCGCTTGGCCTCTCACACGGTTGCGCGCGATGGGCGCGTGAAGAACTGGCACCAGGGCTCTGCCATCCTCGTGACGGCGCCGCGCGATACCCGCGACGTCACCATCGAACGCAACACCATCCACAACGCCGCCCAAGGCATCGACATCCACGCTGACAAGGTGGACATCATCGGCAATGTGGTAGACCACGCCTTCATGGGCGTCAAGGTACTGCACGGTTCAAGCGACGTGCGAGTCACGGGGAACGTCCTGAAGGCGATTGACCTCTGGGGAATCCTCCTGGGACCGGGCTCGGCCTCCGGCGAGGGCAACGTCCAGACTCGCATCGAGGTATCCGGCAATATCATCGCCGACATGGGTACTGGTCACGAGTACTGGAACTGGTGGGAGGATGACCCAAACGCCCACAGCCCCTCAGCCCTCCGCCTCAACTCGCCTCCGCTCCCCGAGAACCCGCCGATGACCGACGTATCCGTCACTGGCAATATCGTCACCTCGCGCAACCCCAAAGCGCCCGGCTACCGTTGGGCCGCATGGATCGGTTACCCCGAACTCCCCGATACCTGGCGCTTCTCCGACAACCTCTTCACCCCCGGCGCCAGCGGCATCTCGAACGTCAAGCTCCGCTAGAAGCGGATTCAGAACCCCCGTAGGTCGGATCTCCAGATCCGACGCTGTCCTTGGGTTCCAAAACCACTCCTAGTCCTCCGCCGGATACCTCTCCCTCAATTCCTCCACCGCCGCCTTCGTCGCCGACCAATCACCGGTCTCGCCTGGCACTGCCCGCACGATCAGCGTGAAGTCCAGCTCATCGCCCTCGGCGAAAGCCGCGCCCTGATTCTGCTGGACGTAATACTTGTGGTAGCGATCCTGCTCCCAGATGAAACTCCGCGCCTGCGGACCCGTCACTAGTTTGGGCATGTAACAAAGAAGTCCCAGGTCCTCCGCAGGCCAGTATTGCGCCACCCAGCGCGCGACCGCGTTCACCAGGTTCCCTCCCTCTGATCCCACCGGGCCCTCGGCAGTTTCTCCGTCCTCAAGCTCCGCGATCCACGTCGTCGTGGCCTTCGTCCAGCAGTGCATGAAGGCATACATCTTCGCCAGTTCATGCGCCTCAGTCGCCCGGAGCTGAGCCCGCTCGACGATCTCCTCGGGCGTCAGCGTGACCGTCCACGTAGTCGCGAACTTGTGGATCGTCGAGGTCTTCACGAACTCGATCCGCTCGCCCTCAACCGTCGCGCCCGGCTCGAACTCAACTGGCTCCCCATCGACAGTGAGCGCGAGCGAGTGCACCACCTCGCGACCGCCCTCGCTGTGTCCCGTGCCGATCCACTCGCCGCCCTTGGGAATCAGCACCGTCCCATACCAACCCGTCGGCGTCCCCATCAGCGCGCCGTCGTAACTGATCTGCCTGATCGTCCACGCCGCCCGGGCTTGAACGATGACCTCATACTTGCCCGACCTGAAGGTGACCTCGCCCTCCTCCGGCACGCCCTCATCATAGAGGCGGTCCGAAGTCTGTCCCTGTGCCGGCACGTGACTCAGCATCAGCGTCAGCGCATAAGCGATGACCATCGGCATCTCCGTGCGACGGGTGTGCCCAGGCATTCGTCTGGGGTGACCGGCGCACCTGTAGAACGCACCAGCCGCCACCCGTTTCCGGGCGGCGGCTGGTGCTCAATGGGCAGTCATCCGTGACAATATCGACGGGCTGGAAGCCCGTCCTACTCAATGCTCTGGTAGTACTTCATCAGCACCTCAACGACCTCAGGGCGGCTGAACTCGACGGGTGGGCGCTCGCCATTGGCGAGCATCTCGCGGAGCTTCGTCCCGCTGATGAAAACATGCTGGTCGCTGTCGTGGGGGCACGTCTTCGCCGACGCCATGCCTTGGCAGGCGTGGCAGTAGTAGGTATGCTCGAACTTCAGCGGCTCAAGCTCAAGATCATCCGGCGCGAGGTCGTCGAAGATCTCCTGCGCCTCGTACGTGCCGTAGTAATCGCCGACGCCCGCGTGGTCGCGGCCGACGCAGAGGTGGCTGCAGCCAAAGTTCTGGCGGATGATCGCGTGTAGGATCGCCTCGCGCGGCCCGGCGTAGCGCATCTCCATCGGGTAGACCTTCAGCTCCACGCGGTCCTTGGGGTAGTAGTTCTCGAGCAGCACGTCGTAGCACGCTTGACGCGTCTCGGCCGGGATGTCGCCGGCCTTGAGCGCCCCAACGATCGGGTGGATGAAGAGCCCGTCCGCGATCTCAAGCGCGACCTTGGTCAGGTACTCGTGCGAGCGGTGCAGAGGGTTGCGCGTCTGAAACGCCACGACCGTGCTCCAACCGTTCTCGTCGAAGGACGCGCGAGTCTCCGCCGGGCGCGCGTATTCGTTCGGGAAGCGCTCCGGGTAGCCGCCCTCGCTGAGGACCATCACCTCGCCCGCGATGCAAACGTCGCCCTGCGCCATCGTCTTGGCGACGCCGGGGTGCTCGGGATCATTGGTGCCAAAGACGTGCTTGCACTCCTCGGCCTTGTCATACGTGTACTTGCTGGTGACCATCATCGTCCCGACGATCTCGCCGGACTCGCCGTCGACCAGCGCGACGTGCTCGCCCTCGCCGATGTGGTCGGCTTCGCCGTTCGGCGGCGCCAGCGTGATCGGGATCGGCCACATCGTGCCGTTTGGCAGATGCATGTCGCGCAGGCTGCCGAGGTAATCGGCCTCGTCCATGAAGCCTATGACGGGGCTGAACGCGCCCATGCCGATCATGATGAGGTCTGAGACTTCGCGAGTGCTCAGCGGGATGCGGTCCAGCTGCTCGGCCTCAGCGAGACGCTCCGCCTTCTCGGCCTCGGGGACGAGACGGTTGACGAGTTCTCCACCATGTGGAGAGACGAGATTCGACATGAAATGCGCCACCTTCCTGTATCATCAGCGCCCCTCGAAACGCGTGTCGAGGGGCCGCGTATCGGCTGCGGGAATCTTATGAGGCTATTATAAGAGTTTTATCAGATGCGTCAAGGGGTGTTGGGCTGGGGATCGGACGGCGCGTCCAGCACCTCGCGCACCTTCTTGTGGTCTAGCGCGGCAGGTGCAACGGGATCGGCGGATTTTGCGCGGTAGATGCCAATGGAGCGGGTTCCGAGGCGCGGTTTGGTGCGACCTTTGCACGGTAGGTGCGAACAGCACCATGCGAACGTGCAAATTCTGAGGTGTTTCCCCCTGAAGTACCGTTACAGACGACCGCCGCGGGGGCGCTCGCCTGGGTGCTCTGGACGTCCGCGATGTGTACGGCGGGCTACTTCTCCCCCACTCCCGTGAGCCGCAACGCGATCCGATCCGCGGCCTCGTGAAGGGATGCCGACAGGTTGCGGGACGCCGCCGTGCGGACGGCTTGGCGCACGTTCCGGAGCACTGTATCGGCGTTCATGCCAGCGTCGATGTCACGCGGCACCTGCTGCTGGATGGCGAACAGAATGTCGACTGCGTGCTTGGCGGCCAGGCCGGCGGCGATGGAGTCGAGATCGGGGCGCAGCCGGCGAGTGACATCGGCTACCGACTCACCCGTGATCTGGGCCGCGGCGTCGGCGCCCTGCTTCGCGATCTCACCCAGGTGATCTCGCAGCATCGACTGGTAGCGTTTCTGCGCCGGCAGTTCAAGCGCGCCCAGCGTCTTCAACAGGCGGGTTCGGGCCCGCTTGCCACCGGAGACGGCCGTCTCCACCGGCCGTTTCAGGGATGTGGCGAGGCGGGCGAGTTGGTCGTCGATGAGTTCTGCCATCTCGCCGCCCAGAGCGTCTTCGGCTCGTTCCTGGGCAACGTGGATCCGGCGGACGTTGATCCGCTCTTCGCGGTCAGCCAGAGCCGGACCGCCGAACGTGCGCGGGTCGGCGTCGCGATCGGCCGCCGAGGCCTCTTCCTCCTCAGGCTTTTCCGATGGATCCTGGTCGTCGTCTTCGGCAGTGAGGCCCAGCTCGGGCAAGTGGAGGGATCGCAGCACGAAGTCCTCGACGTCAGACGTCGGTGTGATGACGGCCGAGTCGACGGCTTCGCAGATGCCCTTCACGAGATCGTTCGTGCGGGCGATCGTCGCGATCGGCGGGAGGCTGACTCTCGGGAACTGCTCCAGACCCGGCCAGTTGTACTCACAGAGCCGGGGGATAGCGTAGCGGTTGAGCACCTCGCAGAACCACGAGCCGAGCGCGTCCTCGCTCATCATGAAGAGCGACGAGTGATCTTCGCTCACGGCGCGAGACCCCGTCTCCGTGGTGCCGAGAGCGAGGAACTGCGCCAGCCCGGAGAGCAGGATCTTCTGGTCATGGTGTTCGAGGTACTTCATCGAGATGTCGCCACCGCCCCGCTGCATGGCCTCGAGCATCTCTATCTTCCAACCGTGGGGCGTCACCATCGCGGCGTACTCATTGGCGCGGATCCCCTTGAGGAGCTTCTTCACATCGTCGCGCTGCTTCTTGGTGACGCCAGCCGGCTCGATCCCCATTGGGATGTTGAGCCAGAAGCGCTCGATGCCGATGTTGACGACCTTGTAGACCCAGTCTTTCATGAACCACGGTTTGTAGGCAGACCGAAAGAGCGCGAAGCCCTCGGGGTTGTCGAAATACTCGTCCCACACGAAGCGGAGCAGGCGGTCACCGGGGATGTCCACCTCGTGCTCTTTGCCGTTGGCGTCCGTGCCGACCTGGCGGATTCCGGCAACGCCCCCTTCGGCATCGAAGAGCCACTTGTCGATCGTCCGAGGGTGGCGGGCGGGCATCTTCCTCCACATCACGTAGCCATCGCGCTCCTCGAACACTTTCTCCAGCACGGTGAATCCCCAGAATACGGCCAGCAGCGCGTGTCGCAGGAGGTCGGCGTACGTCATGGTCATCCCGCTGAGCAGGTTCGTCTCGACGAGTTCGGCGGCTTCGATGTCGGTGGCGCCGTCGCCGGCGGGCGTGACGGTGGGCTGCGCCGATCGGATGGGCAGCGAGATGATCGACTGGAGCGCGCGGATCTGCGGATCGCGGAGCATTCGCTCGTAGACCTGAAGCGCCAGCTTGCCACTCAGTTCCCGCTTGTATTCCTCCTCGATCATGCCGCCAAAGACGTTCAGGCCGCTGATGCCGAGTTCGCCGGTGGGAGCCGACTTTGGCGGGTCAGCCGCGCGAAGTGAGAGTTCGTAGTTGGTGCCTGGAATGCGCATGGCGCAAGTGCCTCGTGTCGTGGTGCGCTGAGTGTCTACAGGTCGGGCGCCGAGCCGTCGGCGCGTCGGGACGACTTGACATCACAGAAGATCGGCAGGTACTGAGCCCGAGCGAAGCGCCCTTGCTTCTTGCCCTCGGCCGGCTCGCTCTTCCCCAACAGCACCTGCTTGAATCCGTTGCTGAGCGCAGCCTGGGCCTCGGCATCGAGCCCCATGTGATCGCGGAGCACCCGGCAGACGGCCGCCTTGGTGCGCGAGCACGACTTCCGGACCTCGCGCTTGTCGGAGCCAAACCGGACGATCTCAGCGACATACTCGATTCGCCCGTCCACCCATTCGGAGCACTGCTTCCCGACGTCGTCGCCCGAGTGGGTGATGAAGACACCGTCATCGAGCGTGACGTGATCGCCGCCTTCGTCGATCTGGCTCTCCCGGATCTCGGCTACGTCGCGGCGGGCCAACTCGTCGGGCAGCTGCTCACGCAGGATCCGGACAAGGGCGTTGAGGATGATCTCCCAAGTGTCCATCGAAACTCTCCAGGTTAGGCGTGGGCGCCGTGGTGCTGCTTGACGGTTATCTCCGTTTGCGATCAGCTATAGGTGGAGCTTCCCTCGCCCTGGTCAAACAGCCAGTCGGCGAGGATGCTGCGCGCCAGGATCTGGAACGCTCGCCGGATCCTCATCATGGGGCGGGCCGGGATGTTGGCCCGCGGCGCGCCGAGTTGGTGAATCAGGCCGAGGTTCCAGTGCCGGCCCGTGCCGACCGTGATGCTCGTGCCTCGACGCATCGACAGCGGCGTCACCTCGGCGACCGCGTCCTTGTGGCTGCGGTCGGTGAGGGACAACATGAGGGCGTGGCTGGCCTGGAGGATCGGTTGCTCGCCCCAGCGCTTCCGCTTCTGCGCCTCGTAGCGCGGCTCGAGGTCGTCCCAATCGGGTTCGCCCTCCTGGCCGAACTGGTGCCCCGTCTCATCTTCGACCCCACCCATGATCTCGGTCAGCGGCTCGGTGAAGTCGCTGAGCTGCGTCTCAAGCCGCGGGAAGAGGCCCGATACCTGCCGCTCGCCGGCGACCGTGTAGCTGAAGTCGAAGAGAAACGACATTGGGAACTCCCTGAGTTTCCGCGCTGGATAGGCTTAGGCGGCGTCGCGATCGGTGCCGATGCCGAGGACAGACTTCACGGTCTCGACCACGCCGCGGCGCTTGGGATAGACGCGCTGGCGGCCGTCGTCGTACTCATGCCACCCGCACTCGTAGCCAAGGCCCTCGATGACCGGGCGGACGAACGCGGCGACCCGACCGTCCTTCCAGAACGGCTGGCAGTCGATGAGCCCGGAGCCGTCCGGGCAGACGATGCCGAGGTGGCGCGCTGCCGCCACGTGCTCGTGGCGGTAGACGCCGGTGACGCGGCCCCGCATCGGCGCGTACTTGCTGACCACCGTGCCCGGCCCACGCGATGAGCTGGTGTTTTCGGCGAACTCGCCATTGCCGACGTATACGCCGATGTGTCCGTAACGCCGGTTGTCCTTCTGCCACTGGTAGTCGTTGCGCCGGCTCTCGGGCACGTTGTCGTTGAAGCAGACGATGTCACCAATCGCGGGCTTCGGCACGGCTTTGCCCTGGCTCCGCAGGTGAAACTCCATGATCGCCGACGTCGGCGACGCGAACTGCCAGCCGAAGGGTTCCAGGCCGAGCGCCGCCTCATGGCACTGGCGTATGAAGCGCGCGCAGTAACCGCGCTCATCGAGATCGAACTCGTGCCCGTTGATGGTGATCTCAGCCCGGCCGGCGTAGTGCGCGTCGGCGGCCTGGCGTGCGATCTCGGCGATGCGCTCTCCCAGCGGACGATCGGCGCGGGCGGCGAAGGTGTCGAGCGGATCGCCAAACCCGAAGAGCCCCCAGGCGCTCAACAGCGTGAGCTTGTCGTCGACGGTGGGCGTGTAGCTGTAGAGCGCGGCCGTGGCGCGGTTCTGAGGCGTGACCCGTGCCTTGGCGAAGTACTGGCCCACCGTGGCGTGCCACTCCGTGCGGGTCTCGTGGGCGTGGTCGAAGAGGAAGCGCAGGCCCGCCGCGGCGCCCGTCAGTTGATTCCGTGGCCCTTGCCAGTCCGGCCTGGGCATTACCCCCGGGGCATTGACGCCGTAGCCACAGAACGCCGTCAGCGCCCAATCGCTGAGGGTCTTCTGAGTGAGGGCGCTCTGCTCTTTCTGAGCGACGCAACACATCAGCTCGCGGCTGACACGGGCGGCGTCGGCGGCCTGGTCGATCCACGGACCCAACTTGGGCATGTCGGCCAGCCGCGGGCTCTGGATCCGCTGCAAGAGATCGACAGCGCTGAAGCCGTCGCGGGACCGCGTGAAGCGTTCGTCGGAGAGCGTGAGATTGCTGTTCATGGTGCTTCCTCCTGGAGGGCGGCTGTGCGCCGCTCGTCGACGATCCGGATGGCCTCGGCGAGGTGCTCCGCCGCAAGCTGGTCTTCACCGCGCGCCGAGCGCATGCCGGTAAGCATGTTGAAGGCATCCAGCAGTTCCTCGAGCGATTCGGTGAGCCACTCCGCTTCGGAATGCTCGGTGAACGCGTCCGGCCCGTACGTCTCAAAGCCGCTGTTGAGCCGATCGATGCCCTCGCAGGCGACGTCATGAAGCTGGTGTCGGCGGTACGCGACGCCGCAGAGCGAGACGGCGTCGCCAGCGGGCCATGGGCCTTTGATGTGGTCGCGCGGTTTGGGGTCGTTCACCATTCCGTGTCCCTCCCGAATGCCCGGTCGTCTACATCGGCATCGTCTTCCCATGTGCCCGTGGGGCGCCGATCGTCGCCGGCGACGGTGTCGGCCTGGGGAGCGCCCTGGGCGTCGAGCGCATAGCTGCCGTCTGCGATCGCCGTGAGCCGCGTCTCGGCGCGCTTACGCCTACCAGGGCCGACGCGGTCGGGTTGCTCTTCCTCGCTGAAGACGAGTTCGCGGACGTCGGCGACGGTGAGGTCGCGCGAGATCCGCATGATGCTCTGCGGCACGGTACCGAACGGGACGGCAAAGCGCGCGTCGAGCGCCGCGTCGATGTCGCTGTCGTTCTCCTCGATCATGGCCGCGAGCTTCGTGTCGTCGGGCGCCAGCCCAACGCCCCACTCGGTTTCGGAGATGAACGGGAACTCGGCCTTCACCTCGTCGACCGTGCAATAGGGGTGCGCCATCAGCTCACCTCCGGAGGCAGGCGGAAGATGTCGGTTATGTCGGCGGCCTCGGGTCGGTAGATCACCACCGCGTCGTCGAGGGTGCGCTCGGCGTCGAGCGGCAGCGCTGGGTTGTGTAGGAACCACTCGACGTCGCCGGCGTCGCTGGCGTGCGTGCCCAGCCCCGTGCCAGCGTCGGCGATGGCACGCCGCGGAATCGAACGGAAGTCATCCTCGGACAGCATCCCCGCCGACTCGATCCAGTCGCCGGCGTGCTCGGCGTGCATTGCCGGCAGGCTCCGGAACAGCTCGCGCTCCGACGCGTGGTGGAGTATCTGGATGGCCAGCTCGACATCGCCGGCGATGTCTAGGACACCCAGCCGCCCACCGAATCCGGCCGCCATGTCCTGGAGCGTCTCGCGCAACGCGGGATTGGGCAGGTTGTCTCGCCAGCGGAGCGTGACGTGCTGCTCCCCCGCTCGCCGGTAGGCGATGAAGTCGCGTCCCGTTGGCCTGGCCGGCACGTTCAGCGGCGCGTACCGCTCCGGATTGCTGACGAAGTGACCGTGCTTCTCGATGAGTTCAGAGAACGGCACGGGGTCCTTGTCGGGGTCGAAGACGACCAGATCGCCATCGGCCGGGAAGTCGGCCAGCGGCCCGTTGCCGAGGTTGTCGCGCTCATCACGGTGGATCGGGATCAGGAAGCCGCGGCAGTTGATGTGAAACGCGCTCGACCAACGTGCGGCGTCCGGACGACGGCGATCGACGATGCGCCCATTGGCCGCACGACAGAGCGGGCAGGTGACGGCGTCGTTACGCTCGCTCCGCTGACCGTGCGTCCACTCACTCACCGGCGCGGCCTCGTCCCAGCCGCGATTCCAGGCCTGCGCGACAAGCGAGCCGGTGGTGCCCCGGAGGATGGTGTCGACACAGTCAGCGATGAGCATCGTCAGTGTCCTTTGGCGACGGCTTTCACGGCAACGTCGCGAGACGCTGTCTCGCGCTCTGCTGGGGATGCGATCCCCAGACCGCGTTGCTCGACGGCGGGGACGAATCTGTCGCGGTCGCTGACGGCACGGCGGGCCTCCGGACTGAGGCCACGAAACATCTCCCGTTCGATGCGGGGCCAGTCGTCGCGTACGACCTTGGCGGCCGCGGCGATGATCGTGAGCGCCACGGCAAGCAGGATGACGACTCCGAGCGGTCGGTTGTCTTTGCTCACCAGACGTCACCCCCGGTGTCGTTCCCGACTGTGATGTCATCGATCTCAAACTCCGCCGCGGGGCCGAGTTGGAGCCGACGGGCCGCCCGTGGCGCCAGGCGCATGTAGGCGGCGGCGAGCGCGAAGTGGTTGTCCACGCGCTTGCGGTAGCGGTACGTCAGCGTGCGCTCATCAAGGTCTTTGACCAGATTCAGGAAGTGCTTCTTCACCGTGGTCATCCCGTCCGCCGTCGCGTTCGGGAGCTTTATGACGCCGTTTCGGATGTCGTAGCAGACCGAGTCGAGCGCATCGGTGCGGTTGAGCTTGACGTACGGGACATCCGTCTCTTCGGGGTCGTCTTCTTCATCGGCCGGGTCGCCGAAGATGGGATGCTCGAGCGTCTCGCTGAACGTACAGATCGCGCCCTGGTTGGCGAACTGGCGAATCAGCTCCTCGGCCTTCGTCTTCTCGGGGCGCGAGTCGACGACGAATGCGTGGACGCCGGCCTCGTTCAGCCGTTTGGCGAGGGTCGTCCACGAGACTTCCTCGAACCAGACCACCTGCAGCGGGCGGTCGGGGACCTCGATGCCGACGCAAAGATGGAGCTTGTCGCCGACGTCGACGCCGGCCCACACGCCGGTCGCCTCTGAGGACACTCTCAGCGTCGGCTTCGGACCGTCCTTGCATGCTCTCGCGAACACCGCCTCATTCACGGGCTGGCGATCGCCGGCGAAGCCGTAGCCCCGATAGGAGATCGTGAAGCGTTCCAGCTTCTTCCGGTCGTTCTGAGCCTTGTGCCAGGTCTCCGCCACTTTGGCGGCGGTGGTCATCGGGCCATAGAGCTGGGAGATGTGGTAGCCCGACGCCTCGCGGCCGGGATAGTCAGCCACCCACTCAGCCGCCGTGGGATCCTCGCGGGTGAGGTACGGCAGTCGAGCCCCGCAGCGGATGCAGACCAGTCGCCATTCGGCGTGGCGCTTGTTGTAGACCAGACAGTCCGGGAAGCTGTCCTCAAGGCAGGTCCACGTCCGGCAGCGACTGCAGCGCAAGCGCCAGTGCTTCTGATCGGACGCCTCATACTCGGCGTCGATTCCGAAGCCGGGCACAGATGGCTGACTGAGCGCGATCCGGCGGGCGTAAGCCGAGTGCATGATGCGGTCGTCGATGAACGCCGCGATCGCCTGGTCCAACTCGTCGACCTCGTCGAGCACGATCAGGTCGAAGTCCATGCCGATGACGTCGGACATGTTCTCACAGCCCTGGAACCACAACTGCCCGCGACCGATGAGCTTCAGCTCCGTGTGGTCGGCCCGCTTCCGGCGCTTGCGGGCGGCATCGGACAGGTACTCATTCGGATCGCCTTCGGTCACCAGCGTGGCCAGCGTCTCATCGGCGTCAATGAGCGGGTCGAAGCGCCCCTGCACGAACTTCCGGATGTAGCTGTCGGTGGGCAGGTAGTAGCCGACGTGGAAACCGTGGGCCGCGGCGACGTGAAGCGCCGTGCCGACCGAGAACGTGGACATCCCGACCTGCGTGCCCTTGCGACAGACGATCGACTGCGACTCGTCCGCCACGATCGCCCGCATATACTCGTGCCGGTCGAAGGACCACTCGATGTGGTGCCCGCCGGTCTTCGGCCGGATGTGCCCAGCGAAGAACTCGCCCCGGTCGGCGGGGACCGGCGCGGTTGCGACGTCGGCGTCCCCGAACACATTCTGGGCGGCCGCGAGGGTGTCGGTCACTTGCCGTCACCCCCTGGCCCCGACTTGCCGGCGGGCAGCTCCTTCGGCGCGTCGCCGGCGAGTTCGTCGAGGGCACGGCCGACCTCAGCGCGCGTCTCAGGAGACATGCGCTCGGCGGCCTGGTGCAACAGCGCCCGGACCGCCTTCAGGTGATCGCCGGAACGCATGGCGACCAAGAGCTTCTTCAGTTCAAGGTTCGCCCGGTCGAGTTCGGTCTGAATCTGCGAGCGCTCCGCCGAACTCAGCTTGCCGGCCACGTCGGCGCCGATTCGGAGCAGCGACTGGAAGTTGTCATCCAGCATCATACGCATCGCGTCATCGTCACCCACCAGCAGGTTGGTGATGGTGTAGTGGATGGCGATGGCGATCTCGCGCAGGATGGTGATGGCGAGGCTGACCGGGCTGTCGGATCCCAACGCCTCGGAGATCGACTCACCCATGATGCGCAGTTCCTGCGCACGCGCGATCGTCGGCTTCAGATGGCGGCTCCGGTGGCGGCTGATGGAATCGTAGGAGATCCTCAACTCCGGATACTCCCGCTTGAGGTGCTGGTGGATGACATTGATCGCACCCCCCTCGATGAGATGCCCGTTGACCAGGTCGAAGAGATCCTGATGAGACTCGCACAACTTGCACACGCGGCAGTTGCGCTCACGCGCCATCGGGTTCATGCGGATCCGTGAGGTGCGGATCTCACCGAGCACTCCCGGCCTGCGGATGTCAGCCAGGCGCTCCTGCACGGCCGCCTTCTTCTTAGTCGCGCGTTTGCGCGCGGGCGCTCTCTTCTTCGGTCTTGTTGCGGGTGCGCGTTTCTTCGCGGACGAGGACGACGCCGGACGAGACGTCCGGCCTACGCGGCCGACGTCCTCGCCGGCGATCTTCGAGACGCGCTTTGTGCGGGACTTCGGCATGGCAGTACCTCAGGCGTGGGCGGCAACGTGGCCGGGACGTCTATGCGGCGGGATCGACCTCGGCGACTTTGGCCTCGATAGGCTTGCAGTAGAACACCTCGTCCTGAGCCACCGCCAGGCCGAACTCGGCAAGCTGCACGTCAGTGAGCTTCTCGGCCTTGTGGGCGGCGAGCACTGCGCTCTTGTCAATGTCCTGTTTGGTGACGGTGGAGATGTAGGCGCTGGCCTTGCGCCCCAGCCCGAGCATGCGCTTCAGCGACTCGGCGAAGCTCTTGAGCGTCGCCTTCACGCGCGGCGGATTCAGGCTATAGCCGACGACGACGTGCGTGAGTTGGCGGGACTTGCCGTCGAGTTCCGTGCGGCGGCCCTCCACGAAGTCCTCGATGCCCTTCAGCAGGAGGTCCTTCTCCTGCTCAAGAGCCTGAATGGGGTCTTTGTAGCGAGCTTTGATGGCGTCGATCTCGGCGTTCATCGCCGTCTTCTGCATCTCAAGCTGGGTCGATGTCTTCAGCACTTCCTGGCCGGCGCCGTCCGCCTCGTCCCAGGATCGGAACGTCGGTGGTTTGGGCTTTGCTTTCTTCGGCATGTCAGTGGGTCTCCTATACTCGGTTTGGTGCGGCCAACGGCTATGCGGCGACGCGGGCCTGCTTGCGGACGATCCCCATGAAGTAGGTCTCGTCCTTGTCCATCTGCCCGCGGTACGAGTTCAGCCAGGCGTCGGCAGAGAGGCGCCAGGCGTGGATGCTGCAACGGCCCCACCAGCCCAGCCACTTCCGCGCCTGAGCAACAGAGATGCGACCGCACCGAACGCGCCGACGACGGAAGTCATCGAGTAGCGCCACGGCGCGGGTCCCATCGAAGTCGGTGACGGCGATGGGATCCCAGGGCAGGCCCTCGCTCTGTAGCCAGGCCAGGATCTCCATCTCGTTCGCGAGTTCACCGGGCTGCAACCGACCGGATGCCTTGCCACGGTCGCCCGCAACCTCCTGAAGATGCACGCACAGCTCCTCATACTCGCGGCCGCTCAGGTCCCTGCGCGACTCGTGGCCGTAACGCTCCTGCACGATCTGCTTCAGTTCGGCGCCGTCGATGCCAGCCTTGCGCGAGAGGGCGAAGAGACGTTTGAGCTGGCGGTTGGTGATGGCCATCAGGCCACCCCCAGCAGGAACTCAGCGGCGGTCTCCCGGACGACATCGACCGTGATGCCCTCGTACTTGACGACCCGCTTGACGTCCGCCAACTGGTCCCACAGATTCGCAATCAACCGCAGGTTGCCGCCGGTGATGTCGATGATCTCCTGAGAGGCCTCGCGCGTGTACGTGCGCGGGAACATCTCCAGTAGGTCCTCCAGCGTCGCCGGCTTGATGCGGTAGCGGAAGGCCACGCGCGTAGAGATCGGCGTGCGACGGTTCAGGATGTGCTCCACCGACGGCGTGCCGATGAAGCAGACCGGCTGCCCCGAAGCCATCGAGAGCGTGCGGCACAGATCGGCGAACCGAGTCGGGAGCTGATCCGCCTCGTCGATCATGAGCATTCCACCGCGGTTGCGCAGCTTGATGGAGACCATAGCGGCGACATCGAGGCGACTCGTGCAGTGGCTGAACTGGACCCCGAGGTGGACGGCGATGATATCAAGGAGCTTCCGGGCCGTGCCCTCGATCAGCATCCGGTTGGGCACGCGGATGAGCACGTGCTCGCGATGCTTCTGAGCGAAGCGCTGCGCGCAGAACGTCTTCCCCGATCCGCCCGCCGCCGAGATCACAGACAGACTCCGGTCGCCACTCAACGACGCGGCCCGCTCGAAGGCAGCCATCGTGTCACGGTACGGTTTGATGTCCCAGACAGACTTAGCAGACATGGGAAGCACCTCCCGTGACGGCAGCGGTAGCGGCAGGGGCAGCGGCGCAGCGTTTGGCGCGTTCGGTGGTGGGTGTGGGCATGACTCGAGTCCTCCGGTCTCTCGCGTTGGTGCGTGTGCGACGATTGAGTGCGGTGCGGCGGACGGCTACTCGTTGGCGGCGCGGCGGTGCAAGAGCGCCTCGCTGATCGCTTCGCGCCGATCGGCGTCGGGATCCGCCGGCGGATCCCACTTGCCAGGCGTGGGCGCCAGCGGCACGGGCGCGCTCTCGGCCTGCTCGTGGATCTGCTCGTGGAGATCGACCACCGCGTGCGGCTTGGCAAGGACGCGCTCGACCGCTTCCTTGTCGGCCTTCACGCCCGCCCGAGCGCGGCGGGCCATCTCGTCGAACTTGCGTTTGTCCATCTCGTCATCCACGATGAACGTCTCCAGCAGCTCCGCCTCGCAGATGTACCGACCTCGCTCGTCGAAGCACCAGACGTGCTTCAGGTCGTCGTAGCAGTAGCGCACCTGGATGGGCACGCCTTCATAGTCGCCGAGCCGCTCGTCGAAGTAGACAAGGTTGTTGTAGCGGATCGACTGGCGCTCGACCCGACGCGTGTAGCCATCGACCGGGACCAGGAGCATTCGGAAGAGAATGTCATCCGCCGGCTCGACGTTGAGGTCGGCTCGGAGGCGGATCTCGTACTGCCACATGGTCAGCGGCGTCTTGCCGATCGTGGAATGGTGCTGCGAGTGGTAGGCGACGATCCACTCCTGCAGCCGGGCGTTCAGCTCGTCGAGCGTGAGCAGCGCCTGGTCATCCATGCGAGGATCGACCCAGACCCCATCGACCTGGCGGAAGGCCTTCGTGGGATCGACGGCGTCGTCGCCTTTGTTGTCGCCGGGACACCAGCCGGGCTGCATCCGCTCGAACTGCGTGTGGATCGTGCGGAAGCCGCGCTCGACCTTCCCCTTGCCCTCGGGATGGTAGGGGCGACAGTCTCCCTCTTTGACCCCCATCGCCTCCAGCGCGCCGCGAGCCATGTCAGACTTGAAGACCTTGCCCCAGTCGCCCAACAGCGTCTCCGGCACGCCGCACATCGGCCAGACATCGCTCTGGCGCCGGCACGCGTTGAAGATGAGCTTGGCGTACGTCCCGCGATCCGCCGTGCGGACGTAGTGAGCCGCCATGTAGGCGCGAGTGCGCTCGTCCATCACGCACTGGAGCGGGATACGGCGCGGACGATCGGCGGGGTCATCCGGCTGGACGAACATATCCGTCCAGGAATCATCGATCTGCCAACGGTAGTTGAAGTGCGGGACCTCGATCCGCCACGCCGGCTCGCGCGCCGGTCGGTACTGCTCATCCAGCCGCCGGCGCTGGCGATGCACGGCATAGTATGAGATGGGTTCATCCGGGAAGCGGCTTTGGAGTTGCCGCGTCATGGCTGCGGAGCTGAGGCTGTAGCTTCCCGGATGAAGATGGAGGTACTCGATCTCTTCGAGCACCTGAGGGGAAAGCGAAAGCGAACGACCGGCCGTCTCTTTGGGCTGACGGCGAGCCGTGCCCTTGGTGAAAAGCGCTTTGCGCCACCGGTATATCGTAGCGCTGTGGATCCCAAACTCAGCCGACGCCGCGTCGCATACTGTCTTCAGCGCCTTGCCCTGAAGATGAGGGCTGGCCAACCCATACTGCATCATGATGAGCTGCTTCAGATCATCGGGCGCCGTCTCCTTGGGGAAGCGCCCCCGCCGCCACCGGTAGACCTCACCCGGACTCAACCCCAACGCCGTAGCCGCCGTCGTGACACGCTCGTGAAGCTGCGGGCCGTCGGCAGGGAACTGCTCCTGCCGGAGGTGGAGCTCAAAGCCGGTAATGAGCGCGCGCTCGATTTCGGGAGTGGTGGTCGGCATCGGGTTACCTCTGGCTGGCGGCATCGACGGCGACGTCGGAGGCGGGGACGACGGGTCGGCTGATCTCGTCGGTGTGGCGACCTTCCAGTGTAGCCACGCCGGCGATGTGCTCGACCACTTCCTCGAGCGTGATGGTGACACCGAGGCGGTTGGCGATGTGAGGGATGTCGGTGACATCGACCGTCCAGGTGGCGACGGGACGGAGACGGCGTGTGCGACCGGTGCGGCGGCGGCGGCCGATGCGACGGCGCAGAGGGCGGATGGGTGAGCCGTCGGGGCGGTGCAAGGGCCCGCGGGTGATGAGGAGTTCGTAGACTCGGGCGTAGCCGACACGAAGGCCTGTCGCATTGCTGATCACATGCGAGACGTCGCTGAGCGTGAGAAGCCCGCGACCTTGACACGGAATACCAGCGTGACTATTATTACTTCTGTCGAACGATGGTGTCGCAGGCGAGGCATGCACTATTGATCATCATCCTCTTACGCAGCGGTCTTGGACGATCTTCTTACCGTCAGGCTGTCGACAGAGACACCATAGAGATCAGCGTATGCAAGCGCTGTTCGGAGGGACAAGCCGTTCTGACCACATTCGTGGTTGCTGACAGCGCCTTGCGTAACGCCTAGTTTGCCGGCGACGTCAACTTGCGATAGGCCTGCCCTAAGTCGCGCGTCGCGCAGTGCTTTGGCGGAGGCGTTCGGTGTGGGCATCGCGGGCTCCGAGCAACAGTAACGCTGGTGATTGCAGATGAGCAGTCGGCAGTATAACAGTCGAACTGGTGTTTGGCAACCAGGGAAAGTGGTATTGTGGACGACGATACCAGCCGCATTGGTGAGCGCCTCAGACGCCTCCGGAAAGCACGAGGCCTGAATCAGGAGGCCTTGGGGAAACTGTGCGAGCCCAAGGCTGGCCAGACACTGGTGTCCCAATGGGAAAAAGGAGACACCGTGCCGCCCATCGCTCGCATGGTGGACTGGGGACGGATCTTCCGGGTGCCGGCGGCGTATTTCCTGGGCGAGATCGAGCTGAGTGAAGAGGATCTGAAGCACGGCGCCCCGCGGCCGCGGGGCGAGCCGGCGGTGGATGTCGATGAGCCGACCTCAGGCGTGGGGAGCTACGATCCGGATGCCGACGAAGAGGCGATGCCGCAGGGCCTGAACGACCTCATTGAGAGCGGGATGGTGATGACGGCCACCGAGTTGCAGGAACTGAAGTCGTACTCCGAGCCGGGCAGCGGGAGAGAGGCCTACAAGGTGTGGACATGGACGGCGGAGGACTGGCTTCGCGTGCTCATGGAAACGCGGCACGAGAAATGGAAGGCGAAGCTGAGGACGCAGACGGATGAGACGTGATGGATGACGGCGAGAGACGACAATAAGAATGGAACGGCCCGGGCGATGAGTTCCGGGCCGTTGTGATTCCGCGCGTCATATTGGCCGCGACGCGGGCGTGGGGCTTCTGCAGCCTGGATGGTGACGCGTTGCGACGAGTGACTGACCGTTCAGCCAAGGATGCGGCGCTCGGCTCCCCGTGGACAGTCCCGCCTACAAAGGCCAAGATGGGTGGACTTTGCCGTCTCGCCTCCGGCAGGTCCTCCGTGTTCCCAAGCCGAACCATCGTCGCTGAGGAGGCGAGACAACATGGGAGACATCGGGCGGCGCCGGTTCATCGGCGCCCTGGCTGGTGCCGGCGGCGCGCTGGTCGCAGGCGGAGCGCTGGTCGCAGGCGGAGCGCAGGCTGAGAGCCTCAGAGATCGCCTCGATGCCTACATCGAGAAGGGGATGCGCGGCATTCCCCCACAACGCCTGGATGAGGTCCGTACCGAACTGGCTGAGGCCAAGGATGACTACTGGCGGGGGTTCTACGCGGGCTTCGAGCAGTTCTACGTCGCCAACTGCGTCGGCCCCGAGAGCGCGGAGGCCTGGTGGAGCGACACCCTCCGCAAGATGGACCGCCACGTCCAAGCCCGTGGCTACAAGTCCGTCGAGGACCTGATCCGCAGCTTCGGCGCCTTCCGGGGCGAAGCCGACAGTGAACCGCCCTTCGACACCGAATCCTGTACCAAGTACACGGAACAGCACCCGAACGCCGCCTCGATCGCCCCGGACTTCGTGGAACTCGCCGGGCGGGTGAACCACGCCCTGGGACGCCTGTACATGTTCATGGGTGAGTTCTTCAGAGCCGAACTCCATGACCGGCTGGCCGTGCTCGCCAGCTACACGTTCGCGGATGGCGCGGGAATCAGGAGCGGGGCGGCAGCTCGCCCCCCAAAGGAAGCCCTCAAGCGCACGCTCACCGCCATTGACATCCTCAAACCGATGCAGGACGCAGGCGGGTACTTCGAGATCACCGACGGCACCCACGCCGTGCCGATTCTCCGCGTGTGGTTCGATGCCGAGTCTGACACCGCCTACTGGCCAACCTACATCCGTCACCACCACGATTCCATCGTCCTGAACTGGCGACAGCACCTCACCTACTGGTACGGCGACCTGCTCCAGGAGAGTCCTCAGCTTCCCGCGCACATCGAGGCCAGACTCCGAGGCTACAACATCATCATCTACACCTACCCGGAGCACTACCGGGCCCTGATCCCCGTCATCGTGCCGATGTACAACAGCGCTGTAGATTCGCACGGCGGATGCGAATGGACCGGCGCTGGTCGCATCTACCGTGCAAGCTCACAGCATGGCGGTCACGCTGACCTCCGGCGGGGGAGGTTCTTCGGGCAAGGTGGCGGGGCCCGGCAGGTAGTCCCAGGGATCGGCGCGCCAGGCCACGAGCGCGTCGTGTCCCTGCTCGGCGCGAAGCGAACCATGTAGGGCGTAGGTGCGGGCGTGGATCTCGTCGAGGGGGAAGGTCGCGCGGAATTCCGCCGATGTTCGGAGTTCCGGCAGGGCGCCCATGGCCTGCTCAATCGTGTCGGCTTCGGCAAGCCATTCGGCACGGAGGTCAGGCGGCGCGTCCGTCTGCTCGATCGCCAACCGGGCGTCCCTGAGGTCTCGGTCTAGCCGCGCCCTGTAGGCCAGGCTGAACGGGTTCTCCAGCAAGGTCATGGGGTACTCGATGGCCGGGCCGGGCAGCGGGCGCTCGGTCTTCCAGGCGTCGATTCCGCGGAAGACCTCGATCTCATCGGCGAAGATGAAGTACCGACCGCCCTTGTGGACTATCAGCTTCACGTACCGCCCGTGGACCATGAGCTGGTCGGTCTGCAAGCGAAACGCCTGGTTGTACCCAACGGGGCGCGGTCGCTCGTCCATCTCCACCAGGTCGCCCGCCAGGTGGTAGTCTCTCCCGTTTACGCTGACGAGAACCTCGACGCGCTCTGGCAACTGCACGTCCGTTCCGGTGGCGACGACAGTGCCCAGCAGCACGCCGCGAATGGCGTAATGCTCGCCCAGGTCCAGCGTGATCTCCGCGGTGGGGTTAGACCAGCCGACCGTGGTCTGCTTGGTCCAGAACTGGCCCTCCTCTGTGGTCGTGTACTCGCCGTCGGTGAGCCGGGTGAGGGCGTGAGGGTCGTTCTTTGTATGCTGGTAGTTGGGCTGGGGATGCAGAACGTACGGCTTCCCGAGGGCGACGTTCTCTTGCGCGGACGCCGCCAGGGCGGAGATGAGTAGCCAGCCGACAGCCAACATGCGGATCGGGGGCATGTCCCTCCTCGGACGGGTCTTGGTCGCCCAGCTTCAGCTCCCACAGCAACAGGGATTGCGGCCCGCGCCCCTCCCAGTCCCTGCCCGGCTCCGAGGCGTCTGACACGAGGTATGTGGTGCCGGGGGTTGCGACCGATCCGTTGAGGGGAGTGGGAATGAGAGCGGACCCGCTGTTCAGGTACCCGAGTTCCAGCGGATTGGTGCGCGGCAAGGGGTACTTGGTGATCTCTCCGCCACCCAGGATGTCGCCCTCCCACGCGTAGTACTGGCCCTGCATGGGGTTGTTGATGAACACGGACCGCTCGGGCGAGATGTGCAGCCACTTGCCGAAGTTGCTGAAGCCGATCTCCACGGGAGTGTTCTGCACGACCTTCAGTTCCCGGGCCGCAACGTCGTAAGTGAGGAACTGATGAGACGGCGTCCCCTCTTCGGGGACGCTGCGTTGGTAGATGCCCAGGCGGCCCCATTCGCCCGGCTCGAGCGGGCGCAAGTCGTAGGCGAAGTGAGTGCCCTTCTCGTCGGCCGAGGGCAGCGTCTCCTCATGGAGCACGTTGCCCTCCCAGTCCAGATGGAGGAGCAGGCTGCTCGTGTCCTCCAATTCGTGCCACACCTCGCCCGTCATCACGATGCCGGCGGGTAGCGCGGCAACCTGGGGGTAGAAGAACGGGATCGGGTCGTGGTATTTGAACGGCTCCTCAAACCGGAAGTCCAATCCGTCGCGCCGGCCGCGGAGAATCAGGGGCGTGTTCCAGGGAACGGGGTCGCCCCCGGGCGAGATGGCAAGCACGGCAATCACGGCCCGCTCGCCGTCGGGCGTGACAGCCACGTTCATCCGCAGATGGAACGACTTGTAGATGTCGGTAAGGGCGATCAGTTCCGTCCGCTCGACCCACTCGGTGACATCCTCCGGTCGGGCGCTGCGGTAGTAACGGATGCGGCCCGGCGTGAAGAGCGGGTCGTCGGTCGAGTGGTAGCTACCCACGAGCATGTGGAGGTAGCCGTCAGGCGTCCGGAACAGCATCGGCTCGACGGCATAGAAGAGGTCCGGATCCTCGACGGTTATGGTGTGGATGGCGGGCCGGCCGCCGGTGCCGGGCAGGGGGTACTGCCCGACGACCTGAGTGGGGTATTTCTTCTCGCCATCCGCGCGCTCTTCCGGCTCGTGCAGCGTGGCCGTCCAGAAGACGTGCCGCTCCCCCTGCACGACGTACGGGTAAGTGTGCCCGCCCCAGTGGTCGCACGTGTTGGCGTGCAGGACGGTTGGGCCACTCACGACCGCGACGCCGACCGGGCCGTCCTGGGCGCCACATGATGCCAGCAGCAATGGTCCCGCGACGGTCGCGATCATCAGCATTCGGACTCTCTTCTTCGCGCGCATGTGGGCTCGCCTATCCCTCTCGCGCCTGGGCGATCTCGGCCAGCCGCTCGCCGCTGGAGGCTACCTTCTTGAAGGCCTCCGCCGTCTGATCGACCCACTCGGGGCTGGGGTCAACGGGCGTGGAGAGCCAGAAGCACGTTGCGTGCACTCTCTCGCTGATCGGCAACGAGCCCGGCCCCATCATGGGCTGGCGGGCTCCCGGTGGCAGGTCGGACCAATGCCCGCCGAGGTCGTCGAGCGGGAAGTCGTTGAAGAGGGGCTCGAGGTGCATCACGCCATAGCCAAAGGGAGTGATCTCCGGTGTCGTGCTCACGCCCTCCGCGACCAATGCCTCGAGGATGATCGAGACCGGCGCGCCGATGACCTCCGGATCGACCGTTCCCGTGTAGAGCAGCATCCCGCCCCGCGTGGCCTTTGGGTATGTCTGCTGAGGCATGACTCCAGGTATCCCGTTGAGCATGTCATCGAGCCTGTTGAACCAGGCCATCCGTTTCCTGTTCAGCTCCGGCAGGCGCTTCAGGCCGCCGCGGGCCATGGCGATGCCCAAGGGGTTCGCCCGGTACTTGATGCCCAGCCCCATGTTGCGCAGGTCCGCAAACCGGTCCGTCTGCCAGAGCGCCCCGCACCGGCCGTACTGCCCGAGCGCCAGCATGCGGTCGTACAGCACGTCATCGTCGGTCGTCGCGACGCCGACCTCAAACCCGGTCACGGCTTTGCTGCCCTGCAGGCTGAAGCACCCGATGTGTCCGACGGAGCCGACCATCTTGCCGCCCCACGTCGCGCCATGCGCGTGGGACGCGTCCTCGATCAGCGTGATGTCGGTCCCGTCTACGATCTCCAGGAACGCGTCCATGTCCGCCGGGTTGCCGTACACGTGCGTGACGACAATGGCGGCGGTCTTATCGGTGATCCGGCTCTTGACATCCTCCGGATCGGCGCAGAACGTCTCCGGGTCGACCTCGCAGAATACGGGCGTTGCGTTGCAGTGCAAGATCGGCGTGATGCTCGCGTGCCAGGTAACCGATGGGACGATGACCTCCGTCCCGGCGCGCGCCCCCGCGGCGAAGATCGCCGAGTGCAAGGTTGCCGTCCCGTTGCACATGCAAAGCGCGTGCTTGGTGCCGGTGTACTCGCGGTACTCCTCGTCGAACTTGTCGAGTTCCGCGTACGCCCCGTTGAAGTCATCCAGGGCGGCGTTTACGTGCGCCTTCTCCACATCGCTGATCTTGGGGAACGTATCATCCATCGCCGCCGTAACGGTCTTTGGACCACCATCTATCGCGAGATTGGACACGTTGCGCGCCTCCATTTCGGACTGACCTCCGGGGTCCCTCGCGGGAGGGGCGTTCCCGGTTTCTGAGTTTCACGGCCCGCCATGGCTCCGGTCGTTCGCCAACCGCATCGCGCAGACCTACGCCAACGCCTGCGTTTGTTTGACGCGCGCGCTATCGGGCGGCGTCCGAGTAGACCAACCGCGCCCTGTCGCCCGTGTCGCTCACCCAGGCAGACGTCAGATCCTCTTGCCCTTCGTAACGCTCGCGGGCCTCGTTCAGAAGCTGGATGACCTGGGCGGCCTGAGGCCCGGTGAGCGTGCCGTCTTCCGCGGCCTCCCTGAGGCTCAGCAAGAGCTTGGCTGTCTGGATTCCCGCCCGCAGCGATTCCCAGCGGACGGAGGGGACGAGCTTCTCGCCGGTGGGGTTGTAGCGGCGGGCTGTGCGGTGATCCTCGGATCCGTCGTACACGAACAGGTAGTCCAGCCAACCGTCGTCCCACGCGTGCCAAGAGCTGCCGCGGACGTTGTTGTAGGCCCAGTGCGAGACGCCGTCGATGCCCTGGCCGACCATCAGGATCGGGTAGGCGTAGTTGTAGTGCAGCACGCTATCGCTTCTGCCCGTCGCTACGTGGTAACTGAGCATGGTCATCTGGCTGTCCGCGTGCCGCTCCCGCAGCATCGGGGAGATCTCATCGATCCACGCCTGCCGGGGGCTGTAGTCTGCCGGCGCGTATTTGGCGGCGAGTTGCTCGATGTAGGGATGAATGACTACGGCGATGTCCAGGTGTGGCAGCATGGCCCGGACGTCGGCCGGGTAGGCGTAGTAGCTCAGCGTCATGATTGCCGGCAGGTCGGGGATCTCGCTCTTGAGGAACGCCATCGTCTCGGTCGTGACGGCAATACTCTCGTCGGGCGAGGCCGCGAGCGTGCTCGAATGCGCCTCGTCGCGCGGCAGGATCACGAATCGATCCATGCCGTACCCGAGTTCGGCCGCCCTGGCAAACCACGCCCGGAGTAGGTTGACGAATGCCCGCCGCCACGGCGGGGTGAGGAGTTCCCACTCAGTCCCGTCCTCCGCCGTCAAGTCACTCCACCAGAAGATCATCATTCGACGGACGTGGGGGCCGTAAGCCAGCAACCACCGTTCGTGGGTGGAGAAGTCCGCCTCCAGCAACTCGCCGTCCGCGGAGAAGCTCGCGGGCGGCATGTGCGGGAACTCCATCATCGTCACGCCGTGGGCGCCGAGGTCTTCCCCCGCGAGTTCGGGGAACTTGCCCGCGAAGCTCGAGTTGGGGTAGATGAAGGCGAGGTGCTCGAAGGGGGAGTCTGTTGGCGGCGGGGCCGGCAGAATCTGGACGCGGAGATTCATCTCGGCGCGCTCGCCGGCTCGCGTGGTTATGCTCACGGACGCTCGATGCGACCCACGTGCCCGCACGCCGACACGGATGCCGATGTGGAGCTTCACGGTCTGCCCGGCCGGCACGGACACCTCCCACGTCTCGCCCCGCCTCGGAAGCAGCGTCAGCGGGTCGGCGAGCCGCTTCTTGCCCTTGTAGTACCAGTCCCCGACGAACACGTGCTGGCGGATGTCGACGTCGAAGTGTCGACCCCTCAGCCCCTGGAGGTCGATCTTGTACCGCGCGCTCCGGTCCGTGCAGTTGGTCAGCGCGATGGCCGCCGCGTGGTACTCGCCGGGCAGCGCCACGATGCGAAACGTCTCAGCCGGCTCCGCGGCCGGCACGTAGGTCGGGCTGAAACGCTCGTACGGCTCGACAAAGGTGGCGGCAAACTCCCCGCCCGGGGCCGCGATGCGATTCACCTCCGCCGACAGCGACCCAAGCCGCTCCGCGAGTTCACGCCTGTCTGACAGCAGCGCTTCGTCGCTCGCCTCGGAGCGTTCCTGAATCCCGCGCGCTTCTTCGAGGATCTCCGCGAGCCTCGGCAGCTCGCCAAGAACCTGCGTTGTTTCCTCGCAGCGATCGCTCAGGTAGCGCCACTCTCGTTCGATGAGCATGAGCGTCTCCGTCTGGTGCGTCGTGAGCGCCCAGGCGGAAGCGGGTGTCAGGCAGAGGAACGCCAGGCACGCGCCTGTTGCGCGGCTGACAATGTGGAGAACACGCCAGCTTGTCATGAGACTATTGCTCCTAATGTTGCGGCCGCTCTCACTCAGCGTCGAGCACGCTGTTCCAGTTGTCGTATTCCGCGAGCACGTCGTCGCCGCCGACCCATGGCTTGTAGACGACGCGCGTGCGGATCACTACTTCCTCGCCGGGCGTGAGGTTCCGCAGCCAGTAGCGGTAGTCCCACGCCGGGTTCTGCCGGTCGAATTCTTGGCTGTAGCCTCCGCCCGACGGTGACATATACGGGAGCAGGTCGTGCCCCCACCGGCGCTCGATCATGAAGATCAGGACCATGTCATCGAAGCGACCGTAGAAGAGCGGGTAGTTGGGATCGAAGCGGATGTCGCTGAAGCCCTCGTGGAACCCGGAGCCGCCATGGGGGTAGCGCGACTCCTCAACCTTGTTGACGGTCGGCAGCGCTTCCAGCGTCGTCGGCGCCACGCTGGCCGCCGTGCCGTGCTTCTCGGAGTAGTGGCGGACCCACGTGTCGTCGGCCTGAATTAGGAAGATGCCGGGATCGGCCGGCCCGTTCATATAGGAGGTGTTGTTCCATCCGCCTGTCGTGCCGCTGGCTGTGAACCGGGCCGCGTGATCGATGTAGTGCGGCGGCTTGACGATAAACTCCTCGCTGACCTTGCTCTCGCCCTCGCCGATCCAGATGACAGCGCCGTTGTCGCCTACGGGAGCGATGTTGCACTCGCGTCGGATGCCGATCATGCCGGCGTACAGGGGGCAGAAGACGTTGGAGCCTCGGAGTTTGTGGGAGAGGTGGTGGAGGCCGGTGTAGTTTGGGATATCGCTGCCCCCGTGGGCATAATGATCGCCGATGGCAACGCGGATGTCGCCGATCTCAAAGCTATAGGCGTGCGAGGGATCGAAGTTGGCGGGGTCAAACCTCGACCACTCGGCATACGTCTTCCCGGCCTCCTGCCCGGCGGCCGAGGATGCCAGCACGATGGCGAGGACGAACACGGCGAGCTTCACCATGGCGATCTCTCCCAAAGGGGCTGCGGCCGAGGCGCAGCCGGCTATATCAACCCGACTCCCTCGGCCTCCTCACGGAGGCCGACCGGGCTGATCGGCACGAGTTCGAGGCCGCTCTTGTCGGCCGCCTCGCAGATGTAGTCCAACACGTAGGCGACGTTCTCGCCCTGGCAGTAGGACGTGTTGTGTCCCACGGCCTGAATGAGGTTCAGCGGCACGTCCAGCAGTCGGCCGATCTCGATGCTGGTGTCGACGATATAGCGGAACATCTCTCGGGTCTCATCGGAGACCGGATTCTCGCCGCGCAGGTCATTCGGAGCCCACTCGCTGCGCTTGTGCTTGCCGGTGAGATCGTTGCCGATGGGGATGCAGAGCAGGTCGAGATCGCCCGCCAGACACATGTGGTCAGAACTAGCCCTGAACGGATACGGGAACAGCCCGACGGTGGTCTTGTCGGGGCGGTCCCAGGACAACCGGCCGGGGCCGGGCGGGCGGAAGACCTTGAAGCCTTGCTCAGCGAGGATCGGGGCTGTCGCGTGGCTGCGCGAACCGCAACAAGCGGTGTAACACTTGGTCGAGAACCCCAGGGCCTCCTCGAAGTCCTCAAGTCCAAGCCGGATGATGTCGCGTTGTTCGTCCGGCGAGTGGAGGCCCAGGTCTCTGTCGTAAGTTGGGTAGCGGAATCCAGGCACGTTGATCTGCAGGCCCATGAAAACGCCTTCAGCGTGCAGGCGTTTGTACAGGTCCGGTTGAGCCGTGGCCGCCTCAGGGGTCAGGTGGAAACCGAGGGCGGCGAGCAGACCCCGCTCGCGATAGATGCCGGCGATCTCAAGGACTTTCTGCTCGCTCTCTTGCCACGTCTGAGGTCCGCCGCATTGCGGCGACTTGGCCGACAGCGGCTCGCAGTCGTACTGTCCAATCAGGTACAGCTTGTTGTCTGACATTTCCTGACCTCCTGTGCCGACCGGCCCACTCGGCGGGCTCATCAGGCGCCGGCCTTGGCGTAGATCCTCGCGGCGTTGTCGTAGAGCACCTTCTGTTTCGCCTCATCGCTGATGTCGGCGTGGATGACTCGTCCCAACTGATACGGGAAGTCCATGATGCCGAAGTCGCATCCAAACATGACCTGGTCGACGGGGACGCGCTCAAGCAGGCGGGCAAACGCGCCGGCCTGGATCTGCGATCCCGCGCTGTCCATCACGAAGTTCGGGTAGTCGCGCGCGATGGCGATGTAGTCTTCCATTCCCTCGGGCGGAAGGGCCGCGTAATGTGCGGCCACATATGTCATGTTGGGCAGCTCGTCGAGCGTCTTGCGCAAGGCATCGGGCGCGAGCAAGCCGTGAGTCAGCACGGGCAGGCCACGCTCATGGGCGAGTTCGTAGGCGACGCGGTATTCCGGAGCGTCAGGAGCCGTGTCGTGGCACCCGCAGTGGAGCTTTATGCCCACGATGCCGGCTCGGTCGAGGAGTTTTTCGGCGGCGGCGACGTCGGTCCCGTACGCCCATGGCGCAAAGCCGAGGTAGCCGTAGATCCTGCCGGGATACGTATCGGCCGCGTCGGCGATGCGGGCGTTCCCGCTGACCGGCTCGCTCTCGATCGCTCGGATATCGCTGATGACCGTGCGCTCGATGCCGACCTCGTCCATGCGGCGAACCGTGCCCGCAATGTCATGGACGGCGTACGGGCAGCGATACCATGGTCCGAGGTGGCTGTGGCAATCCCAGACTCTGAAGCCGCCGGGCGCCAGCGGCCAGTTGGCATTGAGCGTGGGCGTCTCGACATCAAGGCCGAGCAGTCTGCGCGCGTTGTTGCCGCCGATGTCTGCGCGTTGATCCGGCGTCAACGCGCTGCCGTGGACGGTGGCAATAGAGCCGCCGGGATCGTACTGCGGGAGGGCGGTGCCAAAGAGCAGTCGCCCCGCGCCGAAGCGCTCGCAGACCTCCTCGAGGCTGCGGGCGGTCTGCATGTACGATGTCTCGAGGTAGAGGTTTGGGAAGGCGTCCCAGAGGTGGTAGAGCGCGCGGATGGCTGAACCGCATTCGCGGAGCAAGATGACTGGGAGGTCGGGGTGCTTCTCACAGATCGCGAAGATGTCGTTCCAGGGCGAGTTCTCCGACCAGTGGCCCCGCTCGAGATCGAGGATCGTCGCGATCCGCTCGGACGCGAGGGCCTCGAGCAGAGGGCGCAGCACTGGTTCTGAGATCGGGAAGATGCACTGGCCCGGAAGCAGGCGAGCCGCCCGCACGCCGTTCTCATCCATCTGCCGAAGAAGCTCCGGGGCCGGCGGCATCTCGGTGCCGACCGACGGCAACAGCAACCAGCACGGGTGCAGCCGGTCGCGGTGGCCCTCGATCTGCTTGAGCAGCGACCAGTTCCCCTCAAGCGGGTGGCAGTATCGCGCCTCCGCGGAGTAGACGACGGCCTCATCGACCCCCACTCGATCCATCTCGCGGAGCAACTCGTCCGGCGTGGTCAGCGCGGGCCCTCCGGCGGACGGGCGGCCCAGCATCACGTTGACGTCAAGCAAGCTCATGCAACGATCCCCCGTTTGGTCAGAGATGTACGGCGAGCACTTCCGCGCCAGGAGCGCTTGGGCCTTTCTCCCGGCACGCGGCAGAGGACAGGCCTGTCGCGGAACACCGCGGAATCTCCCGGGAGCTTCGACCTGCGGGGGGGCCTGAAACCGCCTCTATCGAGAATTATGGTGAAATCGCACGGACCTGGGCAGGTCATCGCCCAGAGCCCCGAGAACCCCGGGTGTGACCAGAGACCAAGAAGGAGGCACCGCACATGCGCAGAGGCTTCACGCTTATTGAGTTGCTGGTTGTCATTGCGATTATTGCTATTTTGGCGGCGATCTTGTTCCCGGTATTTGCGCGCGCTCGGGCGAAAGCCAGGGCCGCATCCTGTCTGTCGAATCTCAAGCAGATAGGTCTCGCCTACCATATGTACTCATCCGACTACGATGAACAAGGGGTCCAGGGAATCACATGCGGTCCCGGAGGCGGCGGTTGCTGCACCCGTTGCTGGGTCATCAAC
>PVBE010319636.1_pt1 | contig 96116 bp, 72 predicted proteins | sample 1631181 | NCBI WGS metagenome assembly PVBE01 (sample SAMN08397723, study PRJNA350692) | Marine metagenome, whole genome shotgun sequencing project. | isolation source: water | place: Pacific Ocean | collected 2012-04
GAGTCGCTCCTGCGCGAACACGCTCGGGCGATGGCGCTCTTCTCATTCAACCTGGGCGTCGAGCTGGGGCAGGTGGCCGTCGTCCTGGGGGTCGTGCTCATCCTGCGCGTCCTGCCGCGAAAGGCCGAGGAGGAGGACCCGTTCCTGGCGCCGATGCTCGTGCGTCGCGTCGGATCGGTGATCGTCGCCCTGCTGGGCTTCACCTGGTTCTTTCAGCGCATCTGACCAGTCAGTCGCCCACGCAATAGAGGGTGGTGTTGGTGCGGATGAAGAGGCTGCCGTGGGCCGCGGCGATCGACGAGCGGATCTTGTCTGCGTCCTCGTCGCCCATCGGGATTTCATTGACGATCGAGCCGTCGTCGGGGTTCACGATCACCACGTCGCCGGCGTGGTCCATGCACCAGATGAGCCCGTCGGCTCCGGTGGGGGACCCGCGCCAGCGGTCGCGGCCGGGCATGTCGACAGTCCACTCGACCTCGCCGGTCCCGGGATGGACGCGCGAGAGGGCGTTGGCCACATCGCTCAGGACGAAGAACCGCTCCCGGTAGAAGAGCGGCGTCGGCACATCGGAGGAGATCGGGTTGCGTCGGCCCTCGCTACGCCAGACGAGCCCCTCTGCGCCGAGGTCGCCCTCGCCCCCCAAACGAATCGCGAAGACCGGCGCGCGCTTGGGGGCGCAGACGAGCGCGTGGCCGCCACCCACCACGACCGAGGGGACCAGGCGCCACCACTCCTCGCGATGATCGGGATTCCATGTGCCCCAGCGCCAGAGTTCCGCGCCGGTCGAGGGATCGTGTCCGGTGATGACGTCGCCGCCCACCACCAGGAGTTCCTTGCGCCCGTCTTCACCCACGTAGGGGGTCGGCGTGGCGTAGGACTCCAGGGACTCCTTGCGCGCTGCGGATGGGCGGACGTGCTTGAAGCGCGTCTCGCCCGTGTCCGGGTCCATGGCCAGGAGGAAGGAGGGGTTTCCTTCCTCGCCATGGCCGTAGACCTTTGAGTTGCGCTGGAGCACCTGCAGGAACAGGGTCCCCTCCCAGAGCGTGGGGCTCGAAGAGAACGTCCACTGGAACGTGAACTGCCCGTAGTCCTGCTGCAGGTTGCGGGTCCAGAGCAACTTCCCGTCCATGTCGTAGGCGACCAGGTCGCCGTTGCCGAAGAAGAAGACCGCTCGCTGTCCGTCGGTCACCGGCGATGGTGAGGCATAGTTGCTCCGGTCGTGCAGCCACGTGTCGCCGCCGTTCCCCTCAGGCCTGAAGCCGCTGTCGGCTTTGCGGCGCCAGCGCTCCTCGCCGCTCTCGCGGTCGATACACAGGGCGACGAAGGTGCCGGCCTTCTCCTCGATGGAGGAGGCGAACACTCGCTCCCCGAGGATCACGGGCGTTCCTGCCCCGGGCCCGGGCATGTCCACCGACCAGCGCACGTGCTTCGTCTTGTCAAAATCGGTGGGCAGGCCGGTCACGGCCGCGGAGCCGTCGTGGTTCGGCCCCCTCCACTGAGGCCAGTCCTGGGCGGGAGCGTGGCTCCCTGCCGCGGCGAGGGCGATCGAGAGGAATGCGGTGGGGTTGAACATGGCAGGTGCTCGTCTGGATCGGGGCGTAGGGGATCAGTCGAGTCGGTGGTCCGCAGGCCGGACACCCTTCTTGAACTTGCCGAACCCGAAGAAGGTGGGCTCAAAGAGCTTGAGGTAGTCGACGTTCGCCGCCGCGGGCGCGACAGCCTCCAGGCGCGCGCCCCAGAAGCAGGCGTTGACCATCAAGCGTCGCAGGCCCGCGCTCTCGAAGTCCACTGACGCCCCGATGGTCGAGCACAGCACGCGCGCCGCCTTGCCGGCGGAGCCCTCGTACTCGCGGACCCAGATCAGGGGCATCATCGGCTCGTTCTTGGGACCGGCAAGAGGCCCGTCGGAGGGCTTCATGCCCTCGAGAACTTGACCGTGCACCAGGACTGTTGAACCCGCCGTCAGCTGATTTACCCCGTACACATCGGTCGGTCCCCAGATGTCCTCGACACCGCGCAGGACCGGATGGTCTGCGTGTTCCGGGGCGATCATCCCGCGCGTGCTCTGAGAACCGTGGCCGCCGTGGTGCGAGATCCAAGTCTCCCCCAGGACCTGGCGGCCGAACCCTCCCTTCCACTTCGGGTTGCGCCAGGAGTAGTGTGCGTAGGGACTCTCGCGGTCGCGCTTGTAGTCGAACGCGTGCGTGGAGGTGCGGATACCGATCACCGACCCACCCGACTCGACGTGGTCCACGATGTGCTTCATGTCCTCATCGGGAAGCTCGCGGAAGCGCAGGAAGAGGATCAGGACGTCGGCCGTGTCGACAGCAGCCAGTCCGGGGATGTGGGTCTGGTTGTTCGGGTCGATGACGCCGGTCTCGGGATCCTGGGAAAAGAGAACCGTGCAGCGGAAACCGTGGCGCTGCGCGAGGATCTGCGCCAGCATCGGCAAGGCTTCCTCCGAGCGGTATTCCTCATCGCCGGCGACGAACACGAGGTGCTTCCCCCGACCAGGACCCTCGCCGCCCTCGTAGACCACCCAGGGAGTCTCGTCGGGAGCGCTGTCCTGGGATCGGGCGGGCGAATCCGTCATCGGCGAGCAGGCGCAGGTGAGGAGCAAAGTGGCGGTGATGATCATGGGCCCAGGATAGGCCGATTCCCACCGGGGCGGCAACTCGATGGCCCTGACTCGTGGAGCGGGTCCTGCTCCTGATAGGACTGCGGCGCCCTACCCCCCCTGGAGAGCGGGCGCCGCGTGGAGGTCGTGCCTCTCTCAGCCGATCAGAAGATCGTCACGTGGACGGTCTCGCTGCGGGCCGTGGGGCCCATCGGGGCGGCACCGTCGATGATGACCCACTGCATGTAGGCCTGGGCTCCGATGAGTACCGGATCGTCGGGGATCTGCCACTTCCAGGTGCCGTAGCCCGCTCCCGGTCCGTTGCCTTCCAGCTGCACTGGACCGCGCCAGTCGAGGACGGCGCGTCCCACGAACGGCGTGGGAGAGACCTGGACAAAGGCCAGCGCTCCGCCGCGTGCGCTGTGGACGCCGAGCTTGAAGTCGGTGTTGCCCACATACGACGGGGTCGCGGCGATCACCGTGGGCTCGAAGAGGCCCTGCCCCGGCGTCGCGCGGCCGACGATCTCGGGGCTTGCGGACGGGAGCTCTGAGCGCAGAGTCGGTCGGTCGAATGGGAACGTCTCGGCCGCCACGCGCGGGTCGGTCAAGGCGTTGGTGAGGAAGTCGGCCAGGGCCGGCTCCGCGTTGCCGGGAACGTTGATTCCCTGGATCAGCGGGTCGATGTTCTCGTTGAACAGGTTGTGACCGTTCTCCTCCTCGTAGAAATCAATCACGTCACGCAGGTTGTCGAGGTCGGCCCCGACCACGCCACCGTTGTGCATGAAGGTCGCCTTCAAGCCGACGTTGCGTAGGGAGGGTACCTTGAAGCGCCCGCGATCGGCGAAGTTGCCCGTGACCGCCTCTCGCCCGTTGTCCTCGTTGATCGGGCGGAGCCCGATGTTGCGGAACGTCTGGTTGGTGAATGTTGGCGGGGTGTGGCACTGATCACAGCGCGCGCCATTGGACCGGAAGGTGTTCCAGCCCGCGATCTGTCCGGGGGTCATGGCGTTGTTGTCACCGCTGGCGAACTCGTCCCAGGGCGTCTGGTTGGGGACCAGGGTCCGCTCGTAGGTCGCGATCGAGTAGGCGATTCTCTCGGCCGTGATCACACCATTTCCGAAGGCGTCCGCGAACAGATCGGGGTAGGTGCGGCCGCCGGCGATGGCCGCGGCCATGTCTGCAGGCAGATTGGTTGCCAGGGCCAGGGGAGAAACAACGGCGAGCTTGGCGGTCAGCTGGGGCCAGTCGCGCGCCTCGTGGGCCATCTCGACGTCCGACATGGGAGGACCGACCGCTTGACTCTCGAGCGCGCCTCCATTGGGGATGCTCACTTGCCCGGTCTCGGGATTGATGAAGGTGCCACTGGCGCGACCGTCCCAGAACAGCTCGGGAGCGTAGGCCCCCATGGGCACCGCGTTCGCGGCGCGTGTGGTCACCTGGACGTCGAAGCCGAAGATGGAGTCCGCCAAGTAGTCGTCCATGGCGTCCGAGCGGATCACACCTGCGGAACCCAGCTTGTCATCGAGGTCGAAGAAGACGCCGTTGGGGCCGGGATGCCGAGCCTCGCGCGGGTCCGTGCCGCCCGCTCCGAAGCGGTGGCAGGTCCCGCAGGCGACGGTGTTGTCGGCGGAGAGCTGCTCCTCCCAGAAGAGGAGTTTGCCGAGGATGCGCTTCTCCTCGGTGATGGGGTTCTGGGGCGGGACGGGAGGGGGAGCCAGGGGGTTGGCACCACCGCCTCCACCGGGCGGCGGCGGCGGCGGCGGCGGAGGCGGAGGCGGCGGCGGCGGAGGCGGAGGCGGCCCCTGGATCGCGGCAAACAGAGCCGGGCTAGCGGCAGCGCCAAACCCCGGCGCGGACAAAAGGCCCGTGGAGAGGACGGCGAGGCCGAGGCTGGCCGCAATCGCGCGGGCGAGAAGGGGTGATGTCATGCGAGACCTGGTGAGTGGCGGGTCGGTGATCTGGGTTTTCAGGCCTGTGAGCCTGCCGAATCTGCTGGGCCTCCGACTGGGGTGGGGTGGTGCAACACTGCTCTGGTGCAGAGGTATCGGGGTCGTCGCTTGATTTGGGAGGCGGATCCGCAGCCTGGGCAGAGTTCGACAACCAGACTAGCATGGGATGCTAGTCCTGTCCCGAAGCCCCCATGGAGCACGCAATGGACCCGGATCGGCTCCCCAGCAGCTCGCTGGCGTTCCTTCGCGAGCTGGGTGTCGGAGAAACCCGACACAACTCGAACGCGGATCTCCTTCCACACCTGATTGGAACCCGCGACTTGCTCGTCGAGTGGGGCGCTCGACCCGCTCTGTGCGATGCGGGCCTTTGCCACTCGGTCTACGGCACCGAGTACTTCTCCACCCCGACGCTCACCGATGGGCAGCGCGACCGTCTGCGGGGGGTGATCGGCGATGAGGCCGAGGCCCTCGTGTGGCTCTGGTGCTTCGGCCGCCGCCACACCCTGGTGGTGCCCGAGCAGGCGCACTCGGCCTCGCGCCTGAAGGATCGCCGCTCCGATGAGTGGATCGCGATCACGGCCTTGCAGGTCGAGGACTTCGTCAACCTCTGGATCGCCGACACACTCGAGCAACTACCGCGCGTTCCGGAACGCGAGGTCGCCACGGCCCGCGTGCTCACGCGCCACGCAACTCCCGCCCTACCCGGGGCGCGGGATGCTCTCGAGCGTGTAGTGGCCGCCTACTCGGGCCTCAGCTGAGGGAGTCGGCGAGAGGGGGGGAAGCCCCTACCAGCCGCCGCCGCCGCCACCACCGCCACCGCCGCCACCGCCGCGCTGGGGGCGTTCGCGAGCCTCGTTGACCTTGATCTGTCGGCCGTCGAGGTCGGAGCCGTCGAGGGCGCTGATAACTGCTGTGGCTTCATCGTCGGAACCCATCTCGACGAACCCGAAGCCGCGCGGGCGGCCGGTGTCGCGATCGGTGACGATGTGGACATCGGAGACGGTGCGCCCGTCTTGCTCAAAGGCCATCCGCAGGGAGTCTTCGGTCGTGTCCCAGGAAAGATTGCCCACGTACAGTCGCTTACCCATGTGAATCGTGAATCGGTCAGGAGTGGCTAGGAGCTCGGCTGACCGACGACACGAGAGAACCGAGGCGTCGCAGACAAGCAGGAACGGATCAAGGCGAGAAAGATACCTGCGCACGGCCCCCCGGGGAAAGGGGGTAGGCGGCGAGTACGAGAAAAAAACCTCCAGACCACCGGTTCAGCGTCCGAGGGGGCGCGCTGGGCCTGTAGGACGAGCCCTCTTCAGGGCGGAGATGTCCCGCTGCCGCCGGTGAGGGGCTGCCACCCTCTCCGGGGCTTTTTCCCGGGCCGCGCGCTTCAATCGTATGCTGTGGCCCCATTCACTCCGGAGAACCTCATGCCCCAGCGCCCGAAACTCACCCGCCGCGGATTCCTCAAGACCACCACCGCCGCCGCGGCCATGTCCATGAGTGCGTCCTCCTATGCGCGCATCATGGGCGCCGGAGCGCGCTTGAACATCGCCTACATCGGCGTGGGAGGCATCGCTGGCGGCCAGCACATCGGTCCCCTCGCCAAGCTCGGCGCCGGCTGCCCGGCGTACTGCGATGTGGACACCGATCGCTGGGGAAACTGCGCCGACCGCTGGCCGGAGGCGAAGGGTTACACCGACTATCGCAAGATGTTCGACGCCCATGAGAAGGACATCGACGCCGTGATGATCGGCACGCCCGACCACCAGCACTACCCGGCGACGATCCAGGCCATGATGCGCGGGAAGCACGTCTACACACAGAAGCCGCTCACCCACACCCCCTGGGAGTCGCGACAGCTCAGCCTCGCCCAGGAGAAGACGAAACTCGCAACCCAGATGGGCAACCAGGGCCACGCGTCGGATGGGCTCCGCGGCACCATCGACTTCCTGCGGAGCGGCGCCATCGGCGACCTCCTCGAGGCTCACGTCTGGACCAACCGACCCATCTGGCGTCAGGGCATGGCCGTACCCGAGGGCGGACAGGAGATCCCGGAGAACCTCGATTGGGACTCCTGGATCGGACCGGCAAAGACGCGCTCCTTCCACCATGATCCGGCAGATGGCTGGGGCGGTTTCTACCACCCGTTCAACTGGCGCGGCTTCTGGGACTTTGGCTGCGGCGCCCTGGGTGACATGGCCTGCCACAACCTCGACCCGCTCTACTGGGCCATGGAGCCCGGCTATCCGACCGAGATCGAACTCATGGACGGCGAGGCCTTCGGGGACGCGCCCATGTATGTGCAGAACACGACCGTGCGCTTTCACTTCCCCGCCGATGGCGAGCGGCCCGCATTCGACACTTACTGGCACGATGGCGGGAACCGGCCCGAGCGTCCGGAGGAACTCCCCGAGGGTGAAAACCTGCCGAACCAGGGCGCCCTCTACATCGGGACCGAGGGCAAGCTGTACGCGAAGGGCGACTCCCGGAACTGGCCCAAACTCCTGCCCGAGTCGAAGAACAAGGAGTACGGACGCCCCGAGCAGCAGATCGAGCGCTCCGCTGATGGACATCACAAGGAGTGGTACCTGGCCTGTACGGAGGACAAGCCCTACGACTTCCCCAAGAGCAACTTCTCCTACGCCGCGCCCTTCACCGAGATGATCCTGCTCGGCTGCATCGCGCAGCGGGTCGGCGGAAAGCTGCCCTACGATCCGGAGAAGATGACCTTCGAGGGTCGTGACGACGCGACCGCGCTGATCACCAAGGAATACCGCGAGGGCTGGGACTTCCGATTGTAGCCGGCTGCGCGCGCCCTCCCTCGCACCCCCCCCAGGACCCCATGAACGCAGACCGCACGCGTGAGTTCGTCGAGCAGACCTGGCGGGATGAGATCGTCTCGGCGCTCGTCGAGTACATTCGCATCCCCAACAAGTCCCCGCACTTCGATCCGGACTGGGCGGCGCATGGTCACATGGATCGTGCCGTCGAGCTGATCGCGAGCTGGTGCGCGGCGCGCCCGTTGGAGGGACTCAAGCTAGAAATCGTGCGGCTCGAGGGCCGTACGCCGGTGATCTTCATGGAGATCGAAGGCGAGACGGACGACACGGTGCTGCTCTACGGGCACCTGGACAAGCAACCGGAGATGACCGGCTGGTCTGAGGGCCTTGGTCCCTGGGATCCCGTCCTGCGGGGCGAGCGCCTGTACGGCCGCGGCGGAGCCGACGATGGCTACGCGGCTTTCACCTGCGTCACGGCCCTGGAAGCGCTCCAGCGGGAGGGAATCCCGCGCGCCCGCTGCGTGGTGCTGATCGAGGCCTGCGAGGAGAGCGGCAGCTTCGACCTGCCGCCGATCATCGATCACCTCCGCGACCGCATCGGTGAACCCCAGCTCGTGGTCTGCCTCGATTCGGGTTGTGGGAACTACGACCAGCTCTGGAGCACGACCTCCCTGCGGGGTCTCGTCACGGCAACACTGTCGGTGGAGATGTTGAGCGAGGGGGTGCACTCCGGCGACGCGAGCGGGATCGTGCCCTCCACCTTCCGCATCCTGCGCTCGCTCCTGAGCCGCATCGAGGACGAATCCACGGGTGAGATCCTGCTGGAGGAATGCCACACCGAGATCCCAGGCGAGCGCGTGGAGCAGGCTGCCACCGCGGCCGAGGTCCTCGGCGACGGGGTGGCCGGCAAGTTCCCTTTCCTGGAGGGCGCCGGCGCGGTCTGCGGCGATCCCGTCGAGCAGATCCTGGCACGTACCTGGCGCCCCGCGCTCTCGATCACCGGAGCCGGTGGCCTGCCGGCCCTCTCGGACGCCGGGAACGTGCTGCGGTCGGGAACGAAGGTGGCCCTCTCCCTGCGCCTCCCGCCCACGGTCGACGCCGAGCGCGCGGCGCGGGCCGTCAAGGCCGCCCTGGAAGCCGATCCGCCCTGCGGGGCGCTCGTCCGCGTTGATCTGGACGAGCCCTGCGGCGGCTGGGACGCGCCCGAACTGGCACCCTGGTTGGTGGAGGTCACCGAACTCGCCTCGCAGACCTTCTTCGGGCGCGGCGCCGTCTACATGGGCGAGGGCGGCTCGATCCCTTTCATGGGCATGTTGGGGGAGGAGTTTCCCGCAGCGCAGTTCCTGATCACCGGCGTCCTGGGTCCGGGCTCCAACGCTCACGGCCCCAATGAATTCCTGGACGTGCCGATGGGCGTGAAGTTGACCTGCTGCGTGGCCGAAGTGCTCGCCGGGCACCACCGCGCGCACGCCGGCTGAGCGCGGTCGTTCAGTCCAGAGCGCCGGAGCGCACCAGGGCTTCCAGGTCGTCGAAGCCTCCGACGAGCTTCCCGTCAATGAGGATGATCGGGACCGTGGAGTGCCCGTGGAGTTGCTTCAGTTCGCGCAGCTCGTCGTTCCTGTCGTCCATGATGTGCTCGGTGAGCGGTACATTGCTCTCTGCCAGGACCTCACGGGCCCGGATGCAGAAGGGTCACGTGGACCAGCTATACATGACGGCTTCCATGGGCAGAGGATATCATTGGATTGGCACGCTCACGCGCGGAAGGACGAACGATGAAGCAGATCTTCTCACTGTGCTCGATCGCCATGGTGCTGGGCATCACGGGGGCGGGCTCCCCGGGTCGCGCGCAAGAATCGGAACACCGACAGGCAGGGGAGCACATGGACGAGAAGTCGAACCGGCTGGCGGGCGAGACCTCGCCCTATCTCCTTCAGCACCAGCACAATCCGGTGGACTGGTACCCCTGGGGCACGGAGGCGCTGGAGCGCGCCCAGGAAGAGGACAAGCCGATTTTCCTCTCCATCGGCTACTCAGCCTGCCACTGGTGCCACGTGATGGAGCGCGAGTCCTTCGAGGATCCGGCCATCGCCGAGCTGATGAACCGCTGGTTCGTGTGCATCAAGGTCGATCGCGAGGAGCGACCGGACCTGGATGAGATCTACATGGCAGCGGTCCAGCGCTTGAACGACGGCAGCGGCGGCTGGCCGATGTCGGTCTTCCTGACGCCCGACCTCGAGCCCTTCTTTGGCGGAACCTACTTCCCTCCGCGGTCGAAGTTCGGCCGTCCGGGCTTCGACGACGTCCTCAAGCGGATGCACACCGTCTGGATTGACCATCGCGAGGAGGTCGAGCGGGTAGGGGCCCAGCTCGTCGCGGCGCTGCGCACGTCCGAGGAGTCCGTGCCGGGCAATGCGCCGGGGAGGGAACTGCTCGCTGCGTCCGTCGCCCACTCGCGCCAGGGTTTTGACCCCGTTCACGGCGGTTTCGGCCGTCAGCCCGACTTTGCCCCCAAGTTCCCCCGCTGCACGGAGATGACCTTCTTGCTGCGCTTCGGAGCGGCGGCCGGGGACGCGGGCGCGGTCGCGGTCGAGATGGTCGAGAAGACCCTCGAAGAGATGGCGCAGGGAGGCATCTATGACCAGATCGGCGGCGGCTTCGCCCGCTACTCGGTCGATCGCGAGTGGACCGTGCCGCACTTCGAAAAGATGCTCTACGACAACTCCCAGCTCGCGGCCCTCTACATGGAGACCTGGCAGGCGACGGGTAAGCCGCTCTACCGGCGCATCAGCGAGGAGATCCTCGACTACGTCACGCTCGAGATGACCAGCCCCGAAGGCGGCTTCTACTCCACGACAGACGCCGACAGCGAGGGCGAGGAGGGCAAGTTCTTCGTCTGGAGCGCCGACGAGATCGACGAGGTCTGCGGTGCGGACGCGCCCGTGGCGCGCGCGGTCTTTTCAGTGACCGAGCGAGGCAACTTCGAGGGCCAGAACATCCTCACCGGTCGCGTGTCCCTCGATGTGGTCGCCAAGCGAACCGGGAAGACCACAGAGGAGGTCGAAGCGGCGCTCGGCCGCTGCCGCGCCTTGCTCTACGCCAAGCGTGAGACCCGCATCCACCCCCTACTGGACGACAAGATCCTCTCGGCCTGGAACGGTCTGATGCTGAGCGCCTTCGCGCGTGCCGCCGTGGTCTTCGACCGCCCCGACTACCTGGCGACGGCTCGCGGGAACGCGACCTTTCTGCTCGGTGAGATGCGCCGCGCAGACGGCGGCCTCTTCCGCACCCGTCGCGGGGACCGCTCGCACCTCGACGGCTACCTCGAGGACCACGCCTTCGTCGTTCAGGGTCTGATCGACCTGTTCGAGGCCGACGCGGACCTGCGCTGGGTGCGCGCCGCACTCGATCTTCACGGATTTGTCGAGACTCATTTCGCCGATGACGAGCGCGGTGGTTACTTCTCGTTCTCCGACGAGCACGAGACCCTGCCGGTGCGCACGAGCTCGGCCCAGGAGAGCAGTCTTCCGAGCGATGTGGGCGTGGCGGCGCTCAATGCCGCGCGCCTGGGCCTCCTGACCGGGGACCTGAAGCTCGCGTCGCGCGCGCGAGAGACCCTGCGCCGCCACGCCTCCGATCTGGCTCGCTGGCCCACCGCTTCCTGCCAGCTGTTGATCTTGATCGATTTTCTCGAGAGCGCGCCGCCCGAGGTCTTCGTGGCGGGAGATCCTGACGACCCCGCCGTGCGCGCCGAGCTCGACCGCCTGCGCCGGCAGTGGCCGCCTCAGCGTGTCTTCGCACTCGTGCCCGCCGGTGCGGACGAGGAGACCGCCAAGGTGCTCCCGCCCGCCCTGGGCAAGACTCCGCGTGACGGCGCCCCCGCCGTCTATGTCTGCCACGAGGGTGTCTGCGAGGCGCCCGCGCCGTTGCGCTAGTACTGATACAAGTACACGGCCGCGCCCGCCATCGTGGAGGGCATGGAGGCGTCCAGGCTGATCGACAGTTCGTCGGAGACGACGTCGCAGGCCCCGAAGGTGACCGCTCCGGTTCCGTCAGCGATGAGCTTCAGGCCGAGAGTCCCCGGGGAGGAGGCCCACTCGGTGACGCCGCTCTCGATGACATTGCCGAGGGCGTCGTAGAAGGTGTAGATCTGGTCGGTGGCGTAGCCGTCGGCCCGGAAGAAGGTGATCGAATCCGGTCCCGGGTTGGTGCCCGCGGTCTCCAGGTCCCAGGTGGCCTCGTAGGGAGGAGCGGCATCTCGATCATTGCACTCGAGAGGCTCGCAGAGCTCCTGCGTGTAGTAGGCGTCGGTCCAGATGGCGTCCCAGTCGGCAGCGGCCACTGCGTCGAACCAGGGCACGGAGCAGACCACCGCCAGGTCCTGGAATTCGAGGCCGAAGTGGATCTTTCCGTTGGTGCTGCCGCTGTACGGCGAGGGCATCCCGACCGGATCTCCCGCGCCGAGGACGTCGCCGAGATTCACCAGGAGCGGGTCAAGGACGGCTCCATACTGGACGATGACGCCGGGACGGATCTCCTGGTACACGTCCCAGCGCGTGTAGGACGGGTCATTGTCGTTGGGGAAGATCGCGACGATCTGCCCCGACTCGACGGCGTAGGCGAAGGTGCCCGCCAGAAACTCGAAGTCGATACCCCCGTGGCCGTCCTCCGGGTGCCCTCCGCCGTGCAAGCCGAAGGGCCACGCGCCCCCGTTGTCGTAGCCGACATCGGCGAGCTGGATCGGGAGCCCGATATCCAGGGGGCCTGCCCCTCCGTTGCCGACCAGCACGACGCGACCGCTCTCGATCCCCAGGAAGCGCAGATCGGGCCCTGAAACCGCCGGCTCATCTCGCTCCCAGAAGGTCTCGACGACCCCTGTGGTGGAGTCCTTGCCTTCTGCTCGGACCGTCCACGCCATGCGGGGATGGCCGCCAAGGAGGCCGTTCACCTCGTCATCGTTGAACGTGAACATCTCATATGGTCCTTCGATTCCCACTTCGATGTCCTCGTAGGTCGTGAACCAGGAGCTGAACTGCGCTTCCCAGTCTGTGCGAGTCACGCCGTCGCTAAGGTAGGCCGAGTGGAAGAGGTCGGCCGCGTCGAGGGATTCGGCCTCGAAGGCGTCGGCGAAGTCAGCCAGAGAGTCCAGCAGCCAGGGGATGTGCTTGCTCGAGGTGACTCCCCGCTTGCCTCCGATGAACTCCCCATCCGTGGTCACGCTGGAGCAATCGATCGATGTCCAGTCCCCCATGAGGATCACATAGGTCGTGTCCATGTCGCCGGACAGGGCGCCGGTCTGTCCGCAGCTTCCCCCTGAGCTGGTGGTGATGTCGTGGGTGGTGCCGCTGATGCTCCAGGAGTCGATGGTGCCGCCGCAGGCCATGAACCCGCAGCTGTCGATACCGCTGAAGCCTCCCCCGACGAATCCACCCGCGCGGTTTTCGAGGCGACGGAGATCGATGCTGGCTTCGGTGCTTCCATCGAACAACTTCCAGGCCTCCTCGGTGAACGGCACCGTCGTGCGCGTCAGGGTGACGGGCAGGACGGCCGTTCCGTCGATCAGGTCACCGTCGAGGTCGGCGCCATCGAGGTCGAGTTCGAGGGTGCCCTCCCAGAGCGTCGAGGGGTCGCCGTCGCTGGCCCGCAGGCCTAGGTTGACCGATGTGCCCGTGCGCTGGCCGGAGTGGATCCAGGTGCTGGGGTCTCCGTGGATGGTCCCGAGGATCTTGCCGTCAGCTCGTTCCCGCAGAACGACCATGACGTCCGTGGGAGTGCCGCTGGCAGCGTAGATCCCACTCACGCCTCGGACGCCGATCCAGTCCTGGGCAGAGGAGGGGGTGACGAGGCAGGCGAGGAGGGGAAGGATCAACTTCAAGGCGGTGGAGGGTGAGGAGCGCTGGCCATCGAACAGGAACTTGCATTCCAGATTGTACGCCCATCTCCGATTCCTGCACGTTGCGGCGCGAGCGAGCGGCCCTCCGCTTCAGGCACTGGGGTTTCAGAACCTGCGCGGCCGCCTCACCTGCTGCAAGACATGGTCGATGACTGGCTGTCCTGCATCGCCGCCGACAGGAGGGCCTCACAACGCTCACGGCTTCAGAGTGAATCCTGATTGAGGGTGACAGGGCCTCCAAGAGGTCGATGCGGCACAGCTCAGAGAGCTGTCGGTCCGTCGGCTGCGTCGAGCAGGCAGGTCCCGGACAGCCGGGGCCCCGTCGGGGCAGACGGAGGGTCGCGCGGGTGACGAACTCGTTACCTTCGGCACGGGCCGCGGCGCTTATTCTGCGAGCTGAGCGGGAGCGGTTCGGGGCGCAGGGATCCCCGCGGCCTGCAGTTCGGAGACGAGGCCCGACGAAACGGAGAACGAAATGAGAGAACCGATGATCTTTGCGGCGCTGCTGATGACGGGGGCCCTCACGGCCTTCAGCAGCTCCGGGTCGCAACGAACGCAGACACAAGGAGCGCAGGATCGAGCGGCGCAATGCCCACTGGTGGTGATCACGGGCGCGCAGAGCGAGGCGGCGCGGGGTTGCGACCTGGCGACGACGGAAGAGGAGTGGATCCGGCTCTGGCAGCGCCACCGGGGCGTCCCGGAGACGGGCGTCTACAACGCCTACTACAACGAGATCGGCATGCCTCTGGTGGACTTCTCGCGCTGCGTAGTGGTGGCGGTCTTCCAGGGGCAGGCCTGGAACAGCGCGGGTTTCGAGGCGGAGGTTGGAGAAGAGGAGGGCCGGGTGAGGCTGCGCCTGAGCGAGCGGTTCTATCAGACCGTGGGCCCCGATGGCGGTGGACAGAGGGTCAGCGCCCACGGTTTCTTCGTCCTCCCGCGCACGGACAAGGAGCTGTTGGTGGAGGAGGCCGTCCTGGGCAAGAAGGGGGAGACGCCCACCTGGCGCCAGCGCAGGGTTTTTGCGAAGACCGGGCACTGATCCGCGCCTGTACGACCGGCCTGCCGTACCTCTGATTCCCGGCCCTCGGGATTCGTCACGGGGCGAACAGCGCGGATAGAATCCCCGCACACACGCCATGTACGAGCTCTGTGACGTCTCGCGCTCCTTCGACGCCATCACGGCCGTGGACCACATCGATCTCGCGATCGAGGTCGAACAGACGACAGTCCTGATCGGTCCCAGTGGGTGTGGAAAATCGACGCTATTGCGCTTGATGCTCGGGCTGATCGCCCCGAGCTCGGGGACGGTGAAGTTTGAGGGCTCGCAGGTCATACCGCTCTCCGCTCCCGCGCTGCGCCGGCGCATGGGTTACGTCATCCAGGGCGGGGGGCTGTTTCCGCACCTCACCGCGCGCGAAAACGTGGCACTCCTGGCGCGCCATTTGAGGTGGGAACCGGCGCGCATCGAGGCGCGCATCGATGAGCTGGCGCGCCTGGCGCAGATCACGCCGGACATCTGGGAGCGCTACCCGGTCCAGATCAGCGGCGGCCAGCAGCAACGCATCGCCCTCCTGCGCGCCTTGATGCTCGATCCGGACGTGCTCCTGCTGGACGAGCCACTCGGTGCGCTGGACCCGATGGTGCGCGCTGACCTGCAGGGAGAGCTGAAGGAGGTCTTCGATGCGCTACAGAAGACCGTAATCCTGGTCACCCATGACATCAGCGAGGCCGACTTCTTCGGTGACACGCTGGTCCTGATGAAGGAGGGCCGCATCGTCCAGAGCGGCACGTTCAGGGAGCTCGACGAGACTCCGCAGGATCCCTTCGTCTCGCGCTTCATTCGCGCTCAGCGGAGCATTCCGGCGCGATGAGAAAGCGCACGGGAGCTCTATTGCTGCTGATCCTGGTGGCGGCCTTCGTCCCGCTCTCTCCCTCGCTTGATGCGCCGCGCGTCGGCTCGAAGAAGTTCACCGAGTCGGTGATCCTCGGCGAGCTCGTGGCCCTGGCCGCGAGGGGCTCCGGCGTGGAAGTCGTGCACGTCCGCGAGCTGGGGGGCACGCGAATTCTGTTCGAGGCTCTGCTCGCCGGTGAGATTGACGTCTACCCCGAATACACAGGCACCATCGCGAAGGAGCTCCTGGCCGGCGAAGGGATCGAGGACGAAGAGACCATGCGCTCGCGACTTCTCAAGGACGGCGTGATCATGTCGCGCCCCTTTGGATTCAACAACGGCTACGCCCTCGGCATGCTCGAGGAGAGAGCGCAGGAGCTCGGCATCCGCACGGTGTCCGACCTCGCCTCGCACCCCGACCTCAGCTTCGGTTTCAGCAGTGAGTTCATGGACCGCGAGGACGGCTGGCCCACACTGCAGCGGGCCTATGGCCTGCCCCAGCGAGCGGTGGCGGGCATGGACCACGACCTCGCCTACCGTCAACTTGCAAGCGGCGCGATCGACGCGATGGAGGTCTACACGACCGACGCCGGCGTTCTCTACCACGGTATCCGCACCCTGGAGGACGACCGCGACCACTTTCCGCTCTATGAGGCGCTCTTGCTCTACCGGACGGACCTGGCCGAACGCGAGCCACAGATGGTGCGCGCGATGCTGGCGCTCGAAGGAAATATCTCCGAGGAGGAGATGATGGCGCTGAACGTCGCCGCCCAGATCGAGCGCATTCCCGAGCGCGCGGCGGCGTCGGATTTCATCGCCAGAACGCTCGGTATCGAAGTTGCGCTGGAGGGGGAGACGCGCTGGGACCGGCTGCGCAAGCACACCCTGGAGCACCTGGAGCTGGTGCGCCTTTCCTTCTTGCTGGCCGTTCTGTGCGGCCTTCCCCTGGGAGTCTTCGCCGCAAGGAGGCGGCGCGCCGGTCAGGTTGTCCTGGCCGTGGTAGGGGTGATCCAGACCATTCCGGCCCTGGCCCTCCTGGTCATTCTGATCGAACCCGCAGCTGCTCTGGGTCTCCCCGCCGTCGGGACCGGATCGGCGGCGGCCATCTGCGCCCTCTTCCTCTACAGCCTCTTGCCGATCGTGCGCAACACCTGCGACGGGCTACGCGGCATTCCGCTCGAACTGCGCGAGGCCGCCGAGGCGCTCGGTCTGCCGCCGGCCGCGCGCCTGCGACGCGTCGAGTTGCCCTTGGCATCCCGCACGATCTTGGCTGGCCTGAAGACCGCGGCGATCCTCAACGTCGGCTTCGCGACCCTCGGCGCCTTGATCGGTGCCGGTGGTTATGGACAGCCGATCCTCACTGGCATCAGGCTCGACGACACGGCCCTCATCCTGGAGGGAGCGCTGCCCTCTGCTGCCCTGGCGCTCATCGTCCAGGGCCTCTTCGAGCTCTGCGACCGGCTCGTGATTCCCAAGGGGCTCAGGCTCTCACGCTCGGCCTGAAAAGTTCGAGCGCAAATTGCTCCCGCTCGTCGGTCCAGTGCTCGACGCGCTCGAAACCGCTCCTTGCCGCGAGTTCATCGATCTCCGTGGCCGAGTACTTGTAGGAGTCCTCGGTGTGAATGCGCTCGCCTTCGCTGAGCGCGAGATCGAGATCGAGGTCCGCGATGCGTACACGCTGATCGCGCAAGCTCACGAGGTTTATTACGACGCGGCCGGCCTCGTCCTCGTAGAGCGCCTCGTGGGCGAAGGCGTCGAGCTCGAAATTGCCGCCGAACTCGGCGTTGATGCGGGCCAGGACGTTCAGGTTGAAGCGCGCGGTTACCCCTGCGGAGTCGTCGTAGGCTGCTTCCAGGGTGCGCTTGTCTTTGCGCAGATCGATGCCCATGAGGAGGTGGTCATCGCGCGTCATGTGTCGGCGGATCTCGCGCAGGAAAGCTGCGCCGCCTGAGCGGTCGAGGTTGCCGATGCTGGAGCCGAGCCACAGGACCAGCTTCTTCTCCTCTGCGTTGGAGGCCATCCACTCGAATCCGCGGCGGTACTCGCCCACAATTCCGATGACCGAGAGCCCCTCGTGCGCTTCCAGCAGGCCTCTCGCGCCGGCCTGGATGGCCGAGGGGGAGATGTCCACTGAAAGGTAGAGGAGGTTGGCGGCCGTCTCGAAGAAGGCGTCGATCAAGAGTCGCGTCTTGATCGCGTGCCCACTTCCGAGCTCGACGCAGATCACGTCGTTGCCGACCAGTTCGACGATGCGAGGTGAGCGCGCTCTGAGGATTTCCGCCTCGGCGCGCGTCGGGTAGTACTCGTCGAGTTCGCAGATCTCCTCAAAGATCCGTGAACCCCTCTCGTCATAGAACCAGCGACAGGAGATGCGCTTGGGAGCGGCGAGCAGCCCCTCTTCCAGGTCGGCGGCGAACTCCGAACGCGTATCGGTGGGCGCATCGCCGATGAGTGTCAGGCGTCCGGTCTTCATCTCAATCCTCGAACTCGTCCATGAGCTGCACCCACGCGGCCTGCTCCTGTTCGGGGCGCACGAGCGTCGCCCGGTTCTCGCACTTGGTGGTGAGAGACTGGTAGAAGGTGGGGTCGGTCTCGGCGCGATCGATCAACTGCGCCAGGGCCTCGGTCTCACCGAATGGGAAATACCCTGGGTAGTCCTGCCCCAGCAGGCCGACCGAACCGGGAATGTGGGTCGAGACGGTCGGGACCCCGAGGGCCAGCGCCTCGCACACCGCATTCGCGCCGCCTTCCATGCGGGACGTGATCGCGTGCAAGTGAGACGAGGCGAGGGTGCGCAGGGTCTCGTCGTGGCTGACGGCTCCACGCCAGACATAGCGCGGGTTCCGTGTCTCCTCCGCCCGAGCCGCTCCAGCCATCCCTTCGTCGAGGGCGCCACCGAGGTGGACTACGCGGACGCGTGAGGTCGAAGGCAGGAGGCGCGCCGCCTGCGCCGTGCGCAGGGGATCCTTGACCGGGCGCAGATGACCGATGACGCACACGTCGAAGCTGGATTCCGAGCGCTCCGGGACGTGTTCGGGTGGCTCGACGGATTGGTAGATGACGCGCGTACGGGCGCGCAGGTGCTCCGGCAAGGCGGCAGGCGCTTCACCCTGCAGCACGATCAGTCGCGTCGCAAGTTCGAGTGAGCGTCGCGCCTCCTCGTCGCGTTCGATGTCCGAATACAGATCCGTCCCGGTCAACGCGACGAGCAGTGGCCGCGTCGGGCAATGCTCGTGGAATCTCGTGATAGACGGCGCGCTGCGGCGAGCGTGGAGGGCGATCAGTGCGTCGCACGGCTCTCCGTCGTAACTCTTCGCGACGCTGACGTCATGTCCGATCCGGCCCAGTATTCCGGCCCAGCGGCGCGCAGTGGTCGCGTTGCCGGTCAGACTGTCGGGTGCGGCAGGCGAGACGATGAGCACCTCGCGCATCAAGAGTTCTGGACGCAGGTGCGCAGGCCGGAATAGACGTCGCGGCGCGAGAGCTGGAAGAAATTGCGCAAGCTCGGGCGCATCATTCGCGAGCGCGTTGCCCACGAACCCCCGCGCAAGACCTTGCGTGTATGGAACGAGGTCTGCGAGTAATCCTCGTACATGTCGGCGACGAACCCGGGGTAGGGCGCGAAGGTGCTTGAGGTCCACTCCCACACGTTGCCCATCATCTGCCGGCAGCCCTGGGGCGTGTCGGTGCCCGCGAAGGCGTTGACGTCGGCCGGCCCCCCCCCGCGCCAGTCGAAGGAGGCCTGCTCTCCGTTCCAGTCCGCGGCAGCCATCTCCCATTCTGCCTCGGTCGGCAGTCGGCGGCCGGCCCAGCGAGCGAAGGCGTCGGCCTCGTACCACGACACGTGCTGCATCGCTCGGGAAGCGTCGATGGCAAGCCACTGGTCAAAGTGTCGTCGTTCGAAATCGCCAGATGGTGTGCGACGCCAATAGAGGGGTAGTTCGGCCTGCACGGCCTGCACCCAGGCCCAGCCCTCTTCGCTCCACAGTTCGTGTCGCGTGTAGCCGGAGTCATCGATGAAGGCGGCCAGTTCGCCTTCGCTGACGGCCGCCTTCGAGATGCGGAACGGCTTCACCTCCACCGGGTGGGCCCACTTCTCGTTGTCGAAGCAGAACTCGCTCTCGCGCTGCGATCCCAGAAGATGGACTCCACCTTCGATCAGAGCATCTCCGCTCGCTGCTCCCGTGCTCGCCTCGATCCCGTTCGGGACGCTCAGATTCGGCAGCGAGTAGCCGAGAGCCTGTCGCGTGTAGGTGAGCGCCTCTGTGTGCATGTACTCGTGGTGAACCGAGTATTCGATGTAATAGCGGAGGCGCTCATCCTCGCGCTCCTCCTCGAGCAACTCGAGCACGCCGTCACGAACTTCGCTGACATAGGCCAGGCACTCTTCGCGGTCTGGCATCGGCAGGCGCCAGCGATCCTCGTGTGCGACGGTGACGGAATCGAAGCGCGCGTCCATGTCCGGCCTGAGCGGAGAGCGGTCCGCGCCGCGGCGCAGTACCCAGTACTCTTGAAAGTAGGCGAGATGGCAGATCTCCCACAGGGGCGGATTGATGGTCGGCAGGTAGGGGACCTCCAGTTCGGCGTCGCAAAGATCCTCGATCATCTCGAGTGAGCGCGCACGCGCCTCGCGAACGCATTCGCTTGAACTGCCAATGAGCCCGGACATGCCACCCATGCTCCTGATCCACTCTCGGGGTGTCAACGACGGTGCCGGGTCCCGGAAAGGGGCGCGATCTCGAAGGAGGCCCTTCAGATATACTCGCCCTCACACGGGCTCAGCGGGCTCCATGATCCTCCAGCAGCACTACCTGGCCTGTCTCTCCCAGGCCTCCTATCTGATCGGTGACGAGGAGACGCAGACTGCCGTGGTCGTCGACCCCCGGCGCGACGTGGATCTCTACCTGGAGGAAGCGGCAAAGCTGGGCCTTACGATCCGGCACGTGATCCTGACCCACTTCCACGCCGACTTCCTGGCCGGGCACCTAGCCGACAGCGTCAACGTCGGTCTCGGCGGGCGCTTCGCCTCCTGGGTCGGCAGCGTGTTGGCGAGCGACCGCGGCATCGTGATCCTGGTCGAACCCGGCCGTGAAGAGGAAGCGGCCGTGCGCCTGGGCCGCATCGGCTTCGACCGGGTTGTGGGGTTCCTCAAGGGCGGTTTCGGGGCCCTCGACGGGCACACGGAGTTCGTGCGCAGCGCGCGCCGGGTTGCCGCAGCGGAGCTCGCAGACATGCTTGCCGCCGAGGACGCTCCGCTCGTGATCGACATCCGCGCCCCCGGCGAGTGGCAGGCGGGGCATGTCGAGGGCGCGCGGCACGTGCCATTGAACGAGCTGGAGGCCCGCGTGGAGGAGTTTCCACGCGACCGTCCCTTCGTGCTGCAGTGTGGCAGCGGCTATCGCTCGACCATCGCCGCCAGCCTGCTCGAGCGCCATGGCTACGATGACCTCTGCGACCAGAACGGAGGTTTCGGCGCCTGGGCCGAAGGCATGCTGCCCGTGGTGATCCCCGCTGTGACCGAGAGCGACGGATAGCAGCCCGCGGCGGGCTCTCCACGATCGCGCCCTCCGAGGATCACTTGCGTGCTGGAGCAGTGAGCGCGCAGCGCAGGGGGTAGTGGTCGGAGTATAGCCCCTCGCGGGAGTCGTCAGTGTGCACGCTGGCTGACGTGGCGGTCGCCGCCAGATCGGGGCTCACAAACAGGAAGTCGATGCGCCGTCGGCGAGACACCACCTCATCGAGAGTCTTGGCCCAGCGCGGGATCAGGGCCGGCGCTCCGAACGTGTAGAGGTCATCGGGGCTGTGTTGACTCACCAGTTCAACGAAGCCCTTGTCGAGGAAGGCATCCGTCAATCTGTAGTCGAAGGTGACTTCACCCTCCTTTTCCTCACCGAACCCGTGCTCCAGGAGGTAAGCCTCGTCGAAGCGGATCTTACCGTTGAAGTCGCCCATCACGAGCACGGGCTTGCCCTCCTCGACCAGAGCGGCGGCCAACTTGGAGATCGCCCGTGCCTCGCCGACCTTGGTCGGCCAGAAGTGCACGACAAAGACATCGAGCCCGTGTGTGCGCGCGTGGAGGTAGCCGTGATGAAGACCCTTGACCCGGCGCTCGACCACCTCGATGGGCTCGGAGCTCGTGAGCGCTACGGGGTAACCACGCTCCTTGTGCATCACCGCGTGGTCATGACCCCAACCCTTGGCGAGGTCCACGAGGCCCTCCTCCTTGATGTGGAGCACTTCCTGGAGGGCCAACAGGTCGGGCGCCTGCTCGGCTAGCCAGGCCGTCGCCGCCTCGAGCTGCGCCCTGTGGTCGAAGAGGTGGTAGGTGTTCCAGTTGATGACATCGATGACGGCGGACTGCTCTCCCGAACCCGGCGATGGTTCGGTCGCCGCTCCCAACTTCACGGGACCGGGGTGGTGGATCTGCTGTGCCCCCCGCGCATCTCCCGGCATCTCCTTGTGTCGGTGCTTTCCAACAGGAGCTTTGCCGCCCGGTCTCTGCTCACGATCCGGAGTGGGTTTGCTCGGGAGCGTGTCTCCCGTCTGTTCCACCCAGGTGTCGAGCAAGCCCCTCATCCTGCTGAGGGTGTCACCGTTCGCAGGATCGTCCGCGAGGTTCTCGAGCTGGTGTGGATCGGAGCTCACGAGATACAGCTCTTCGGTCGGAGCGGGTCTGCGAAACAGACCGCGCTGCCGGGCTCTGAGCGTTCCTGCCTCTTCCGCCGCCCAGAGCTCCTGCGCGGCCGGGAAGCGCAGGTCCTCCAGGCACAGGACCCGTTGTTCGGGGATGCTGTTCTTGATGTAGAGCCACTCCCCCGTGCGCACCATGCGCTCGTGATTGCGGAAGACATGCCAGTTGTGCTCCGCGAAGACGACGTCTCGCGTCACGGCCTCGGAATCCTCCAGCACTGGGCGGAAACTCACCCCCTGGATTTCCCGCGGCTGGTCGAGCCCCGCCAGATCCAGGATCGTCGCCGACACATCAATCGAACTGATCAGGCTCTGCGTAACGCTGACGGGCACTCCCGCTGGATAGCGCACGACGAAGGGAGTCTTGATGCCCGAGTCATAGAGCCGCGTCTTGCTCCTCGGAAAGGGCCGTCCATTGTCCGCCATCACGATGACCACGGTCTCTCCAAGCACCTCCTGCCGCTCAAGCTCATCCACGACCACCCCCACGAAGTGATCGAAGCGACTGACCTCGTGATAGTACCCCGCGAAGTCCGAGCGCGTCTTCGGACCGTCCACCAGGTACGGGGGTACGATCACTTCCTCAGGCTCATACTCCCGCACTTCCTCGCTCACCTTCCAGCTCCGATGCGCATCCGATGAGGCGAACCAGAAGAAGAACGGCTGCTCTCGCGGTCGCTCCCGCACGAGCTTTACCCAGTCTCTCTCCGCCCCCGGACCGCCTCCCTTCGAGACCACGTCGAAGGCTGAGTTCACTTCCCTCCCCATGTGGTGCTTTCCCGAGAGCACCGTGTAGTACCCGGCTTCTCGCATCACCTCGGGCCACAGGATCTGTCCTGCCGGCAAGTTCGTGTGCAGTTCCGGTGCCCCGGTGTTGTGCGGATAGCGGCCCGTGATCAGGCTGCAGCGACTTGGAGAACAGCTGCTGATCGAGAGGTAGGCGTTCTCGAATCGCAAACCTTCCGCCGCCAGTCGATCGATCGCAGGCGTCTCCAGCACCGGGTTCCCATAGCACCCCAGATCATCCGGCGAGACATCGTCCGCGATGAACAGCACCACGTTCGGCCGCTCGCCACCGAACGCGGACGCCGCCAGGAGCACCACACCCAGGACTGATTTCATGCTCCCAGCCTAGCCCGAGCCGCTCATGAGCCTTAACGCCAGAACGAGCAAACTCCCCGGGTTCGCTGGAGATCACTTTCTGCTCTTGAGCGTCCGGTGCCTCGCTGGCTGATCACGAGCCGGCCCCCTTGCGCCGTTTCGATCAGCGTTCGGGTGCGAGCAGGTCGGCGAGGTTGCAGCGGGTGTGGGCGGCCGGGCTCTCGTCGTCCGTATTTGCGCACCGGGCGCCACCAATCCCTCGCGTGACGTTACTTATTGCGCAGAAAGCGCGCGAGGCTTGCGGGCTCGTCTGTGCCGATCAGGTCGACACCGGCTTCCCGCAGGATCTCCCAACCGATCTCATCGCCGGGTACCGCCCAGAAGCGAAGGCGCCGTCGGTGGCGATGGGCGAGGGCGACGAACTCCGCGAGGCGCGCGCGTTCGGCCTCCGGCAGGGGGCCGTCGCCGCGCCAGCGAAAATGGCGTGTGAAGCTGTCGCTGATGAGCGGGATGAGAGCTGGTCCGGCGTCGCCCCCGCCCTCGAGGTCCCTCAATCTCCCATCCAGGAACGCCAGGCGGTCGCTCTCGGCGGCGAGGGTCGCGCGCGGCCGGCTTCCCGAGAGGATCACCGTCACCGAGGAGGGGATCAGGACACCGTGTTCGAGGCGTGTCAGCATCGAGCGATAGGGCTCGAGCGTCTCGCGCAGCAAGGCGTAGACGACCTCGGGCTGGGCCTTGATGTCCACCAGCAGGGTGAACGGCGCCCCGCCCGCAGGCGCGCCGGAGTGAATCGCTCCCAGGGCGCGGTGTCGCTCGAAGAGCGGCGCGAGGTAGAGATTTTCCAGATCGCGGTCCACTCGCAACGCCAGGAGATCGTGAGCCACGAGCAGCACGCCGTCGATGGCGAACACGTCAGCCTCCACACTGCAAAACCCCTCGTCGAGAGCGTCGAGCAAGGGCCGTTCACGCAGGTAGTCGTTATGGGAGTGGGCCTGGAGAAGGACCTGTCGGTCGAGGCCGGCCGTGGACGTGCAGGCTGCGGCGAGACCGACGAGGAACGCGGCGATGTACGGGAAGGTCCGTGCGCTGGGGGTGGACGGCGCAGAACGATCGACGGGTAAGCGCGAGCGCATGAGGGACAGCGCCGGTTCAGCGCGGCAAGGTCGCGAGGAGTTGCCGCGCCTGGGAGATGATCGGATCCTCGCCGCCCTGCCACAGGCCAAGCAGCTCCTCGAGGCGCTCGCGCGCCCGGGCCGAATCTCCCTGCTGGAGGTGGACCTGCGCCAGGCCGAACAGCGCAGGCAGGTATTTTGCGTTGACCGCGAGGGCCTCGCCGAAGAGGGTCCGGGCCCTCTCCAGGCGGTTCGTGGAGAGGAAGCAGAGGGCCAGATTGGTGATGTTGTCGGCCACGGAGTAACCGTTCTCGATGCTCTTCTCGAGGTAGGGGATCGCTTCATCGAAGCGCCCCTGCATCATCTGCACGAAGCCAAAGCGAGAATTGAACACCGGGTTTTCTGGGTCCTCGATCAGCAGCTCCTGCAGCACACCGACGCCCTCGGAGTGACGCTTCTCCTGGAACAGCTGCAGGATCAGCTCTTCCTTGCGCACGCGCTCGATGCCGTCCTTGGGGTCGGCGAGGGTTCGTTCGGCGGCCTGCCCGGACGCCGCCCCGGTGTAGCCGAGGTCGGCGAGGCGCGCACGGTCGACGTCGGACAGGTCGCGCTGCGCTCCCTCGCGTCCGGGGTTGGCCGCGAGCAATGCCGCCAGCGCCTGCTCGAGGCTCCGAGCGCGCTCGGCGTCGGTCGCGAACAGGTTCGAGGCTTCTGCGGGATCGCGCGCGAGGTCGTAGAGCTCGGCGCGCGGTGCGCGAATGTATTTGTGGTCCTCGAGCGAGACCCCCTGCAGCGGAGCCCAGCCGTAGTTCAAGAGGGAGTTCAGGCTCTCGAAGTAAGCCGGCGCATTGGCAGCGCCCGCGCTCGCGCCACGCATGGATGCCGCCAGGGAGCGCGCCGGTGGCGGCAGGGTGGGGCCCTCGATCTCGAGCAGTGCGAGGATGGTCGGCATCACATCGATCAGGCTCACGTTGCCTCGCACCACGCGCCCGGCGGGCAGGCTGGCGTGGGAGAAGATCAGTGGCACGTGCAAGACGCCCTGGTAGACGAAGAACGAGTGGGACGCCTCGCCGTGTTCGCCCAAGCTCTCTCCGTGGTCGGAGGTCAGTACCACCAGGGTTTCGTCCGAGCGCCCGAGCTCCTCGAGGCGCGCGAGGACCTGACCGAGCGCCCGGTCGGCCGCCGCGACCTCGGCGTCGTATGGATGATCGCGCAGCGCGGCCGGCCGCGCCTCGGGCGGCGGATGAGGGAGGTGCGGCTCGTAGTAGTGCAGCCACATGAAGAACGGATCGTCCCCGGGCACCGTGTTCAACCACGACAGGGCCTGCGCGTTTACCTCCCCGGCCGTCCGGTGCTCGAGCATCCCCTTCGGGTGCATCACGCGCTGGGGAATGTCGCCGTAGATCTCGAATCCCTGGTTGAGCCCGAACTGGGAGTCGAGCACGAAGGCGGCCGTGAAGGCCGCCGTACGTAGGCCGGCGTCGGATAGCACTTCCGCCAGCAGGTGCAACTCCTCCACGGCGCGAAAAACGCCGTTGTCGCGCGCCCCGTGGTAGGGCGGGATCGTCCCGCTCATCAGGCTGACGTGCGAGGGAAACGTGATCGGGGCGACACTCAGCGCCCGCTCGAAGCGCACGCCGCGCGCCGCCAGGCCGTCTACATTGGGCGTCAGGGCTCGGGCGTGGCCGTAGCACCCAAGGCGATCGGCGCGCAGGGTGTCGATCGTCACGAGCAGTACCGAGCGCGGGCCACTCGGTGCCTCGATGGCCTCCGACCCACACGAGGAGAAGAGTGGGGCGCAGGCGAGGAGTAGGAGTGCGGGGAAGAATCGCAAGGTGGAACAATGCACCGGCCGTGAGGCTCAGGGCATCACAGCTTCGCCCCAGACCATCACCGTGTACAGGCTTGGAGAGGCGGTCCGGCGAGAAAATGCCGGTGCCGCCGGAGAGGGGATCAGCGGTTGAACAGGAAGGCGGGGCTGTTGGCGAGTGCCCAGGCCACATCCTGGGCGGCGCCCAGACGAATCTTCTGAGCGAGCGCGGGGTGGGCGTCGATGAAGTGGCGATAAACCGCCGCGCGCTGTGCCTCGTCGCGCTCGGCGTCGGGGATCGCCAGCGTCGCCGCCACCGCGAGGGGCAGGGTGGGCTGGCGGACAGGCCGCTCGGAAGTTGTGAGCGAGATGCGCAGGCGCCCGATGGTGTGCATCGTGCCGAACTGCTGGTCGAGGGTGAACACCAGCAGGGTTCCTCCCGGAGCACCCACGTCCTCGGCAATCTCAAAGACCGCCTGGTGCGCCTGCCCGATGTTTGGGTGGACGGCCCAGCCCGAGGCCGGTTTCCCATCCACCGCGCCGGCGACGGCCCAATTGCTCTGCGAGAAGTCCGCGCTCGCCTGAGCGAACTTGACTGTCCGCGCGGCCGCGGGGTCGGTGAGCGGTACGGCGCTCAGGGTGAACTCGTTCAGGACGAAGTTGCCGTTCTTGGCGCGGCCCGGGCCCTCTGCAGGGAGGCTCGGGTCGGACAGCGCCTCGAGCCGCACGCCCGTGATCCCCACCAGATCGGTGAGCGCTACCAGGGTCAGGGTCTCCTTGTCAGGGTTCGTTCCCGTCAGGAGCAGCGAACCATCATCGAGCGTGGTGAACTCCGCTCCGCCGACAGACCGACGCACATCGAGCGCGGCCGGAATCCAGCGCGCCACGGGGTTCGCCGCCTCCCAGGCGGCCTGGGCGGTCTCCAGCTCCAGGAAGTCCTCGGGACCGAGCGCTGAGCCGTTGGCGATCATCTGGGGATCGAGGGTGGTGCCGAACTGGGCCAGCTCGTCGGCCGTGGGCATGCGACAGAGGAAGGAGAGGAACAACTCCTCCACGACGGCCTGTGCGTCGGCCTCGTGGGCGACCAGCTCGGCGATCGCGTTTGAGGGGTCCATCACCGCATCGCCCACGGTCGCTCCGTTGATCAGGTTCAGGGCCTGGCCGAGCGACATACCGCTGCTCCGCTCGCACTCGCAGGAGCTCTCGCGCGGCGGACGGCCGAAGAGGTCGAGGAAGCCGTCGGTCACCTTGACCGCAGAATCCACGAGCTCGACTGCACGCGTTCCCGGTCGGACTCCCGGCAAGGCGGGCCTGCGACCCACGGCCAGGTTGACCGCATCGAACAGCACTTCGGCCGGGAGCCGCCGTGCCCGGGCGTGGGAGAAGTTGAGCTTGTCGTCGCTGTTCCAGTCGTTGGTCTCGACCGAATGCTGGTAGACGCGCGAGCGAAGGATCGTTCGCATCACCCCGCGCACGTCAAAGCCGCTGGCGATGAACTCCGCGGTCAGGCGGTCGAGCAGCACGGGATTGGTGGCGGGGTTACCGGCTCGGATGTCGTCCACCGGCTCGATCAGGCCCATCCCCATGAAGTAGCTGAAGAGACGATTGACGTAGCTGCGCGCGAAGTAGGGGTTCTCCGGCGCTGTCATCCAGGCTGCCAGGCGGGCGCGGCGCGTGCCGCCCTCCGTCGGCATGCCGGCGTGCTCGAAGGGGAACGTGGCGGCGAGCACGGCGCCGGTGTCCGGGTGGTGCACCTCGCCCTCGGCCGCATCCGAGATGATCTCCTCGAAGGACGGCGCGGCGCCCTTGTCGGTGATGTTCCGCTTCGACATGGCCGCAGATCCGGGGACGTTCTTGCGCTCGACCTGGCCGAAGAAGGCGGCCATCTCCCAGTGCTGGTTGCGCGTCCAGCGCTCGAAGGGGTGGTCGTGGCACTTGTTGCAGTTGAAGCGCACTCCCATGAAGAGCTGCGTCGTGTTCTCCATCGCGACATCCGCCTCGCGCAGCACCTTGTAGTAGGAGGCGGGCGGGTTCTCTTCCGTGGAGCCGCTGCTGTCGAGGACGCTGCGCGCGAACTCGTCGTAGGGCATGTTGCTCGCGACGGCGCCCTTGATCCAGTCGCGGAAGCGCCGCGCGCCCGCGTCGCCGAGGAAGGTGGAGTTGACCTGCAGCAGGTCAGCCCGGCGGCTCGTCCAGTACTCGATGAAGTCCACTCCCCCGATCAGGCGCTCGATCAGCTCCTCCCTCTTGACCCGGCTGTCGCGCGAATCCAGCAGGAAGGCCCGCGACTGGCGCACGGTGGGGGGAAGGCCCGTCAGGTCGAGGTGCAGTCGGCGCGAGAATTCGGAGTCCGTGCACAGCTCGCTGGGCAGCGTCCGCGTGCGCTCGAGCTTTGCATAGACCTCCTCGTCGATGTAGTTGTTCGTCTCGACCGCCTCCCACTCAAAGCCCGAGCGATCACCCATCACGAACAGGCTCGTCGCCGCGTACTGCCCCTCGTAGCGCGCGAGAATGGCTGCCTCGCCCCGGCGCAGGGCGGTCACCAGGCCGCTGTTATCCACGGCGGTGATCTCGATGTCGCCGGTCTCGAGGAACGCCTCGGCCGTGACGTCGCGCCGCTCGCCGTCCGCGAAGGTCGCCAGCACCGCGACCTGCTGGCTCATGCCCGGCAGTGGGATGGTGGGGTTGGTGGGGAAGACCTCGATCGACGTGACGCGCGCCGCGTCCGAGTCGAGGCGAGCGCCCTGGGAAACCCAGGAGCGCAAGATCTCATAGCGGTCCGAGTCGGGCACCACGACCTGGCCGCCCTGGTGCGGGACGGTGGAGGAGGACTTGAGCAGGAACAGGCTCTGGTCGGGCTGGACCGGATTGAACCGCCGGCCGGCGAGGTCATCGGTCAGCGCCGTGTGATCGAAGCGTGGGTCGTAGCCGCGCAAGGAGAGCTTGAACCCGTTCTTGCCCTTCGCCGATCCGTGACAGCCGCCGGCGTTGCAACCCGCCTTTGAGAGGATCGGCATCACGTCCGCCAGGAAGCTGGCCTCGTAAGGAACGGCCTGGCCGGAGACCTCGACGGGCACGATGATCGTCTGGTCTTCGAGGCGGAAGCGCAGCTCGCCCGTGCCGTCGGTGAGCGCGCGCACGATGCCGCGCGGGGAGACCTCCACCAGTTCGCTCTGCTCCGCCAAGTTGATGACACGCGTGATGTCCACGCGAGCACCGTCAGCGGTCGTGCCGGTCAAGAGGAGCTGGGCGTATTCGAAGCGCCTGTCGAGCACGATGCGCTCGGGGTGCGCGTCGATCGCGACGAAGTTCATGGCGGCGACCAGACCCTCGGGGGCTCTCGCGGTCTCTTCGCCCGGTCGGCCGAGGCTCCCGCCGATGCAGAGCGAGGCCGCGCAGGAAATCGTCGCCAGTCGGCGGATCATGAGTCGCGCTCCTCGGTTCCGAGGGATCGCTCAGCGCCCTGCTCAGTCCCGGCGACGCGCCGGTCGGCCGCCGTGGGTGCCGGCGCGGCGGTCGCACTTGTGATCGGTACCGGGATGAATTCGCCCGCGGGCTCTCCGTCATCGGTCCGGAACAAGCGCACGAGACCGTCGAAGCCACCGGCAGCGACCCGGCTGCCGTCGGGGCTCACGCAGACGGCGTAGATCGCGCTCGGGAGCGAGCGGCTCCAGAGCGTCTTGCCGTCCGCCGCCAGGGAGAGGCGTAGCTCACCCACGCCGTGCAGACTGCTGCCGGCCAGGACCCGCAGGCCGTCGTGGCTCCAGCAGGTCGAGAAGACGCGGCCCGGCAAGGGCTCCATGGCGCGGACGAGGTTGAAGTCATCGCCGATCACGCGCTTCTTCTCGCGATACATGCGATAGATCCGCGGGGTGCCGTCCGCACCCGCGGTGAGTAGCTCGTCCCGCTCGGGATGGCGATCGACGGCCATCAGCCCGCCCTTCAGGGCTCCCGGCGTGATGCTGGTGATGTTGTCGATGAACTGCTGAGTGGCCACCTTGATCAGCTTCATCGAGCGGTCCCGGCCGACTGTGACCAGGTGCGAGGAGTCGCTGGAGAAGACCGTGCCCAGGACCCAATCGGCGTGGGCGCCCTGGTAGAGCACCTGCTCGCCGCTCTGGGCGTCCACGGCGCGCGCGGTGCTGTCCCCGCAGCCGAAGGCGATGCGGGCACCGTCGTGGGACCAGCTGACCCCGTAGATCGTGTCGAAGGTGACAGGGACGGAGAGTGAGAGCGCGCGCTCGGCCACATCCCAGACCTGCAGCTCGCCCATACGACCCGGAGACCCGCCGGCCACGGCCAGTCGCTGGCCATCGGGTGAGAAGGCGACCGACTCGATGCGTTCGGAGAGTCCCACCAGGCGGCCGACCAACTCGTTGGCGGCGACATCGTGCAGCAACACTTCGTTGTAGCCGGAGACGGCGAGCAATGAGCCGTCCGGTGAGTAGTCGAGACTCGTGATCACTCCCGGACGCCGGTAGACCGGCGGCCGTTCGGGTGTCGGCCGCTGCTCGAGAGAGGTGGGCGTGTCGTCGAGCGCACCCTCCGCGATCCAGCGCCGGATGCGATCCACCTCGGCGTCTGTCAGTGGATCGTCGTCGTCAGGCATGGTGGGCGCAAAATCGCCCAAGGGAAGCAACACCTCGAGCAGCAGGCTCTCGTCGGGCTTGCCCGCCACGAGCAACGCCTCTTCGCCGTCGGCGGTCATGCTCGCATAGCTGGAGAGGACCACCTCTCCCTCGGAGAGCGCGGGCTGGTGACAGCCCTGGCAGCGTGCGCGCAGGATCGGCAACACATCGCGGTGGAAGCTCACGGGCGTCGCGCCGTCGTCCGCGGCACAGAGCGGACCCGCGAGGCCCATCACCACGAGCGCGGCGAAACTCATGCGAAGAGGTCCAGAACGGGCCGGCCCTTGACCAGTTCGCGGGGCTGGTCGAGGTGGTTCATCATCATCGTTTCCGGATCGATCCCCACGGCGTGGTAGATGGTCGCCAGGAGGTCGGTGGGGTGCACCGGATCCTCGACTGGAGCCGAAGCGGTCTCGTCCGAGCGACCGTGCACGTGCCCGCGCTTCACGCCGCCGCCGGCCACGACTGCCGTGAAGCAGTAGGGCCAGTGGTCGCGGCCGTCGGCGTCGTTGTCGTTGCCCGAGGTGCTGAGGCCCTTGCGGGGGCTGCGGCCGAACTCGCCGACGGCCACCACGAGGGTCTCGTCGAGCAGACCGCGCGCGTCCAGGTCGGTCAGGAGGCTTGCGAGGCCCGAGTCGAGCATTGGCGCCGCCTCGTCCTTCATGCGCTTGTTCAATCCCTTGTGGACGTCCCAGGAGTGGCGATCGGAGTTGGCGACCTTGGGCCAGTTGATCTGGACGAAGCGCGTCCCCGCCTCAACGAGGCGCCGCGCGAGCAGGCAGCATTGCCCGAAGGTCGTGCGTCCGTAGCGGTCGCGCAGCCAGTCAGGCTCCGCGTCGATGTCGAAGGCGTCGCGCGCGCGGCCCGAGAGGATCAGATCGAGGGCTCGCTCGGTGTACTCGTCGAGGTCGTACTTCGCGACGGCGCGCTCGATCGCGGGCATGTTGCCGTTGATGGCTTCTCGCAGGTTCGCCCGTCGCTCGAGGCGCGCGAGGGAGATTTCGGGCCGCAGGGTGAGGTCGCCCGCCTTGATGCGGCTCATCTTCTCGTTGTCCAGGTCGCCGCCCGATGGGAACAGGTAGTAGGGATCGTGCGCGCGTCCGAGGAAGCCGGCGGTCCCCGCCTTGCCGATGACGTTGCTCTCCTGGAGCGGGCGCGGCATCATCACGAACGGCAGCATCGGCACGTCCGGCGGGCGCAGGCGCGTGATGTTACAACCGATGTTGGGGAAGTCCTTGGGGCTGGGGGGCTCGAGCTGACCGGACGGGCTGACCCGATCGGTCGTGTAGCCGGTGAGCATCTGGTAGTGCGCCGCCGTGTGATTGAACAGGCCGTTGGGCGAATAGCTCATCGAGCGGATGAACGTCAGCTTGTCGGTCACCGTGGCCAGGTGCGGGAGCAGCTCGGTGACCTCCATGCCCGGCACGCGGCTGGGGATGGTCGCGAAGGGGCTCACGACGTCGTCGGGGACGCCGTCCTTCGGATCCCAGAGATCGAGGTGGCTCGGACCCCCCTGGAGGAAGATCAGGATCACGCTGCGGGCGGTTCTCCAGCCGGGGGCGTGACGCTCGGAGCCGCTCGCCAAGGCCTGTAGCTGCAGCATCTGGGGCAAGCTCAGGCCGAGCAGCGACCCGCCGCCGACTCTCAAAATCTCGCGTCTGGTGGGCTGATAAGCGCTCATGGTGGCATCCGGTAGGGGTGCGTCGGCGGCGCCCTCACTATCCCAGACTACGCCGAGCGCGGTGACTTGACCAGCCGGGCGCTGCCCGCGGTTCGCGGCCCGCGCCGCGTGACCCCGAGGACTCGCTTCGGGCCTCAGGCCACGCGCTGGTGGCGGCCCCGGACGACGTAGTCCGCCACGCACGAAGCGCACCAGGCGTGGGGTTTGAGCTGGACCTTGAAGCCGTTGCCCAGGCCCATGCCCGACAGCATCTGGGCGTACTTCGACGACCGATGGCGCGCCTCGACGTTGGCGTCGATGTGAAGCACGATCTCCTCCCGCGCCACATCACGGAACTCCATGGCCGCTTCGATGCTGAGCTGCACCTCATCGATGAGCTGGGCGGCGAGCGAGGTGCTGCGCGTCGTCTTCGTCGAGCGATGGAACGCCCGGCCGCCGCGACCGGGTTGCAGCACGGCGACGACCGTCACGAAGTGGGTCTGCAAGCCGACGGCCTTCGAGTCCGTCCCGATGTGAAGCACCGCGCCGCCGCCGAGCAGGCGGCGTACCTCACCTGGGAGGTCGTTGGTCACGCGTCCGGAGAGCGTCTGCCAGGGGGTCAAGGGGAGGCCTCGTTGCCGGTGGGAGCGGGTTGGGTCGGATGCGGTCCTCCCCATTCGCTGTCCGCTGACCACCCTATCGACTTTCCCTCCATCATGCTGAATGTCTCCTCGTGCCGCGCTGCGGTGCCTCCCCAGACGGTCTCGGACCACACCCCCCAAGGGGTGTGGTGGCCTCTGTCGTCGCTCCGGCCGCATCGAGAATGCGCTGCGATGGCGTAAGCTCGGTGCGCTCTCGCCGTCGAGGGCTGCGCTAATGACCCGAGTCGACCAGTTCGAGAGCGTCTTCCGCTCCGCCGACAAGCCCGTGTTCGAGTTTCTGCCGCTCGAGCTCCAGCGTGCCCTTGTCGTGACCGACCTGACCGGTGCCGGAGCGCGGGCCTTCCTCGACTCCGTGCGCGCCTTCCTGGGCGTCCTGGGTGCGGGCGTGCGCTGGGACCTGGTGGACGGTGATGCCTTCGCGACGACCGAGCAACTGCTCGAGCGCGTGAGCGAGCACCGGCCCGACCTCGTCTGCACCTACCGCAACCTTCACAGCGAGGCCTGGCGCTGGCCCCACAGTCTCGGCGAACATCTCGATGTCCTGACCCAGAGCACCTCATGCTCCGTGGTCGTTCTGCCGCACCCGGCCGCGGGGCGCGCCAGCGAGCACGCCCTCGAGGACACCGACACCGTCATGGCCGTGACCGATCACATGGCCGACGACGCTTCGCTCGTCAACGCCGCCGCCGCCTTCACCAGCGACGGCGGCAAGCTCATGCTCGTCCACGTCGAGGATGAGGCGGGCTTCGAGCGCACGATGGAGGTGATCGGCAAGATCGATGAGATCGACACGCAGACGGCCCGCGAGCGCATCCACGCCCAGCTCCTCAAGGAGCCCGCCGACTACATCCGCTCGTGTGAGGCCGCGATCACAGCCCAGCGGCCCTCGGTGCGCGTGGAGGAGATCGTGACGGTCGGCAACCACCTGACCGAGTTCCGCAACCTGATCGAGCAGCACGCCGTGGACCTGCTCGTCATGCACACCAAGGACGACGAACAGTCCGCGATGCACGGGCTGGCCTATCCCCTGGCTGTAGAGCTGCGGGAGATCCCGCTCTTGCTGCTCTGATCCATGCTGCTCACCGCTCTCGCGCCGATCGTCGAAGAACCGCACGCCGGGGGAGCGGTCCCCCTGAGCGTGACCTTGCTATTCGCCGCGCTCCTGGTCGCGATGATCCTGTGCCTGGCGCTCGAGGAGAAGCTGCACGCCAAGAAGTCCGTCATCGTCGGGGTCTTCGCCATCATCGCGCTCCTGCTCGGCGCGGCCTTCGATCTGCTTCCCTTCGGAAGCGTGCTCGTGGGAGGGCACGAGATCGACCTGCCGGTCTATATCCCGGCCATCGATTGGAACGTGATCGCGATCATCCTCGGCTCCAGCCTGTTCGTGGACGTCACCTCACGTTCGGGTCTGTTCACCTGGATCGCGATCCGTCTGACCCGCTCTTCGCGGGGCGATCCCCTGCGGCTGCTCATCTTCTATGGGTTGATGACGGTCGTCTTCTCGGCCGTGCTGAACAACGTCACGGCCATGATCATTGTCGGCTCCTTGACCGGCGTGTCCCTCAAGCGTCTGGAACGCGAGGAGTTGCTGCTCGGTTTCCTCATCACCGAGGGACTGCTGACGAATGTCGGCGGCTTGCTGACGCTTATCAGTTCGGTGCCGAACATCATCGTGGGAACCACCGCGGGCATCTCGTTCGGGCGTTTCCTTGCCGTCGCCGGTCCTTTCGTCGTCGTGGCGACCGCGGTGACCCTCTGGCTCGGTGCGCGGCTCTTCGGTGTCAAGCGCCTGGCGGGCGCAGAGGAGCGCGCCGAGGCCGCGCGGCACGTGGAGGGTTTTGACGCGAACGATGGCATCGAGAGCCGGGGCTTCTTCTGGTTTGGAGCCGTGATGCTTGCCGCGTTCATCGGCGTGATCGCGACGGCCTCGGTGCTGCCCTGGGTTCGCGATCTAGGGATGGGCTTTGTGGCGATGAGCTTCGGCACGATCATGCTCGTGCGCTTCAAGGCCGTGGCCGACAAGTTCTACCGCGCCATCGACTGGGACTTGCTGGGGTTCTTCGCGGCCCTCTTCGTCGTGATCAACGTCATGGAGCACGCTCTCGTGCTCGATCTCATCGGCGCGGGTCTGGGGCACGTGATCGCCCTCGGCGAGACCGTCGGCGCGGGCCTGATCGTCATCATCGGTGCGGTGGCTAGTTCGGTCACCGACAACATCCCTCTGGCCGCCATGCTGGCCAAGATCCTGGCGGCGAACCCCGAGATCGGTGCGGACCCGAACTCCCCCTTCTGGTGGGCCGTGGTCTTCGGCGCGAACCTGGGTGGTAACCTGACACCGGTCGGGTCCGCCTCGACCCTCGTGGCGGTCACGATCATCCACAAGTACGAGCTGAAGCTCTCCTTCATGGATTTCGTCCGGCGCGCAGCGCCGTTCGCAGCGGCCCAGATCCTGCTCGCGGTGGCCTACGTGGTCTTCTTCGTCTGAGCAGGGTTCGCTCGGGCCTTCAGCGGCCGATTCGCCTCAGTCCGATCTCGGAGAAGCCGGCCCTGCCGCGATTCTTGCGGCTGGGGTACCGCATCGAAGATGCGCACCTCGATCCGCTTGCGGTATCGGCGCCTCCTCCTCGGGTCGTTGGCCTTCGCCGCGAACTCCTCGAGCGACGCGGAGAACTCGGTCTCATTGCCGTTCGAACTCCTCGGGGGTCATGTCGGCCTGGACTAAACCGCAGGCGGTGCAACGGACGTAGGCCAGGTCGCCCTTGGTGAGAAAAGGGGAGCTACCGATGCCACCACAGAGATCACAGTTCGTCATCTGAAACCACACCCGCGCGGGTTCGGCAAACGTATCCGAAACTCCTCGGGCTCGATGGGCTAGCATCTGCCGAGGGGCGGATGGCGCAAGCGCCACGTCCCGGGGCGTGCATGCAGGGCGATAGAGAGTCGAGGGGGTTTCGAGGGATCTGGGTGACCGCGCTGGGAGGGGCGCTCGCCTGTGGTGCCCTCCTGGCAGCAGCGACGCCGGGCGAGCGGCCGCTTGACGAGCTCCTGGAGGAGGTGCGCGAGGCGGGCGATGACGTCGATCCCGGCGTGTTTGACGAGATCGGCGCGCACCTGGACCTCGACGGCTTCCGGACCCTGCAGCAGGCCGTCGTGCTCGTGATCGATCCGGATCTGCTGCAGCGCGCATACGGCCAGTTCGTCGGATTTCGCGACACCGACCTCGAGCTGGGGGTCGTCGAGTGGCTGAACGAGCACGCCAACGCCGGCCACTTCAGCAGCAGACGGCAGGCGGCGACGCGTGCCCTGTGCGGCTTTGGCGGCGACGCGCTGAAGGAGATGCGCGCGATCCTCGAGGGTAACTCCGACCAGGTTTGCAGGCAGATCGCGATCGGCGGCCTGGTGCCCATGATTCAGGCGCAGCGCACGCCGGAGGCGTTGACTCAGTTCCTGGCGTGGTACCGCGTGGGGATCTCAGGGTCGCGCGAGACCGCTCTGAGAACGATTGGTGTCTTTCGGTCCAAGGAGTGCCTGAAGGTCTTGGAGAGAGCTCTGGGGGACAAGGCGACATCGGCGCAGACCAAGGCCCTCGTGCTCGGCGCCTTGGGCGCGATGGAGAGCGAGCGCGCCATTGAGCTGGTCGAGGCCGAGCTCGACTCAAACCATCCGATGGTGAGCCTGGCAGCCATCCGAGCTCTGACCCAGGCTGGCCTGCGCGGTCACGAACACGTCCTGCGGCGGCTGGAGCGCTCTCGGGAGCCGGCGGTACGCCGCGAGGCCCTCATCGCTCAGTCGGCCTTCGCAGCAGGTGAGGCCTGGGAGCGGCGCGTCAATGCGGCCCTGCACTCGCGCGACCACGCCTTGCGCATGGGGGCTGCGATCGCGCTCGAGCGCATCGGGAGCGTCGCGGCGATGGAGGCGCTCCACGGGCTGCTCGATGATCCCAGCCATCTCGTCCGTGCTGAGGTGATCGAGTGCGTCGCGCGCCTGCGCAGGCCGGACTCCGTTGCGCTGCTCGTCGACAACCTCGCCGGGGAGACCATGCGCTTGCAGCGGCGGACCTGCGAGATCCTCGTCGGTTTGACTGGCTTGGAACTGGGCCTGAACGCGAGGCGTTGGCAGAGCTGGTGGGCGGCGGAGGGCGAGAGCTTCGAGTTGCCGAGCCCCGAGGAGCTCGCCGCCGCGCGGGAGCGGCGAACTCGCCGGCAGAGTCTTGAGAACCGCACGGTGGCCGCCTTCTACGGGATCAGTATCGACAGCGATCGGCTCTGCTTCGTGCTCGATGTCAGCGGATCGATGGAGGGTGACCGGCTGACCCTGCTCAGGGAGGAGATGACTCGCACCCTGGAGCGCTTCGATGACGGCGGGCGATTCAACGTCATCTTATTCTCGGACCAGGTGCGCAAGTGGAAGGGCAAGCTGGTGGAGATGGACGAGCGCTCGAGGGCTTCCGCTCGGCGAACCATTCGCGGCATGCGCGCCGGCGGAGGCACGGCGCTCTTCGACGGCCTGGAGGAAGGCCTCGAGGATGTCGAGGTCGACACGATCATCCTGCTCTCCGACGGCATGCCGTCGGTCGGAAGGATCCAGGGGACCGAGCAGATCCTGGACGAGATCAATCGGCGCAACGCGCTGCGGCGAGTCGTGATCCACACGGTCTCGGTGGGCGGCAGCAGCGGCCTCTTGCGGCGGCTGGCAGAAGCCAGCGGCGGGGCGTATCGCGAGGTCCGCTGAGAATAGCTTGGGCGGGCCGTGCGAATCCGTCGCGCTCCCGGCTAATGACGAGGTTGTTACTCTGGTGCGCACGCCTGCTAGTCCGGTGGCTACACTCCGAGAGGTGGCCTCGGCGCGACTGATCGTGCGGGTGGGATGGGTGCTGTGGAACAGCCCCGCGGATGCGCCGCGCCTCCCCGATCGCGTGCTCGAGGCGGAGTACTGAAGACCGCGCACCACAGAAGAACGGGAGACGAGATCCGATGAGCCTTCGAACCAGCCTGTACGCCTTCTTCGGCGCGGCTCTCCTCTCGACGACCTCCTTGCTAGGGCACGGCGGCGGCCACACGCCGCCCCCTCCCCCCGGCCCGCCCCCGCCCCCGGCGCCCCCGCCCTGGTCGGGGCCCGGCGACACTGGCGCCGGACCCCGTTCGCCCGGGAGGGGTGGCGGCCCCTCCGTCCCCGGTCCGTCCGGGCCCGCGGTGCCGGGTGCGGGGCGCGCTCAGCCGGGTTCGTCCAATCCCGTCCCACAAACCCCCATCCCTACCAGCGGCTTCGACCCGGGCACCTGGGACCACTGGTGGAGGTTCAATCAGAACGCCTTCATCGACCTCAAGCGGGGCATCTGGAAGGTGCGCACGAAGACCGGCAGCGACGAGTTCTTCCTGGGGACGGGGAACCAGACGGTGCCCGCGACCAGCTTGCAGCCGAGTCGTGTCCAGCTCGCTGAACGGGTCATCCCGGGCCTGATCCGCGTGCTCGAACGCGAGGGGCGCTCCGAGGTCCTCTCGGGCTGCCTGATGGCGCTGGCGAAGATCGGTGATGTGCCGTCCGCGGCCGAGGCGAGCACCTCCGAGGTCCTGGCGGGCTTCATTGCTGACGGTGAACAGCAGATGGGCGAGACCGCCGCCTTGGCTCTCGGTGTGCTGGGCAGTCGCACTTCGCTCTTCGACCTGGCCGCCCTGGCAGCCGACGAAGATCGCGGACGCGAGCTGTGCGGCGGAGGCAAGGTCGCGACGCGCACGCGCGCCTTCGCCGCCTACGGGCTGGGCTTTCTGGCTCGCCGGAGCGAGAACGAGGACGTGCGGCGCTTCGCCGTGCACCGCCTGACGCGCCTGTTGGAGCGGGACGACACCGCCTCCCACGACCTCGGCGTGGCCTGCATCCATGCCCTGGGCTTGATCGTTCTGCCGAGCTCGCCGGATGGGATCGTACACGCGGGGAAACCGCCCGGAACATCGCGCGAGGCCCTCGCGGGCCACCTGCTGGAGCTCTTCGCCAACCAGCGCCTCTCCGATCGCCTGCGTGCGCACCTGCCGCGGGCCCTGACCGTCGGGATTGACCCGCGGGCGTCCGCGCAGGACGAGAACGACCATCGCTCGCGGGTCGCCGCGGCCCTGATGGGTGCCCTGCAGCGCTCGCGCACTGACCGCGAGGTGACCTACGGCTGCGTCTTCGCCCTCGGGCGCATCGGCAACGCCGGCGGCGGCACCCTCGACGTGCGCATCCGCAAGACGCTCATTAAGGTCGCGGCGGACGGGGACTCGATGGCGCGCAACTTCGCTCTGATCGCTCTGGCGCAGGTCGCGAGCACGCCAGGTCCCGATGGCTACGATGCGATGAGCGGGGCAGCGGAAGTGGACTCGCTGCTGCAGAAGACCCTCGCGCGCGGCAAGAGCCGCTCTCGCCCGTGGGCCGCCCTGGCTCTGGGCGTGAAGGGCGACCGCCTGCGGCGGCGCGGGCTCGAACTCTCCGACGACGCCTCCGCGGCCTTGCGCGCCTCCCTGCGCGACTGTGGCTCGCCGATGGACATGGGCGCCTACGCTCTGGCCCTGGGCATGCGCCGCGATGTGAAGGCGCGGGAGTTGCTCCTGGAGAAGCTCTTCGGCGTCAAGGAGGCCGCGGCCCGTGCGCACCTGGCGGTGGCCGTCGGCCTGCTGGGCGAGCGCAGCTCCATTGATGCTCTGCGTACGGCGCTCCCCGAGGCGGCCTGGCAGCCCGATCTCCTGCGCGGCATCGCCGTGGGGCTGGGACTGCTGGGGGATGAGAGCCTCGTCCCCGACCTCGTGAAGCAGATGGAGGAGACGGACAGCACGGCCCGCAAGGGAGTCTGTGTCTGGGCCCTGGCTCTGGTGGGGGACGCGCGGGCGGTCGAACCGATCCTGGCCATCCTCGAGGACGAGTCGGTCTCCGACCTGGTGCGCGGCATCGCCGCCCTCGCCATGGGTTTCATCGCGGAGCCGGTAGAGCGGCCCTGGAACACGGCTCTCGCCCTCGATGTGGCCTATCCCGCGAGTCCGGCGACTCTGTTCGACCCCGGCGGCGGGGGCGTGTTGAATATCCGCTGAGGCCATAGACTGGAGTGGTGATGTCCCCGTCACGCTCCCTGCTGCTGCTTGCCTTGCTGTCCGGCCCGGCCCGGGCTCAGCTCGCGCCCCTCTTCGAGGTCGAGGGGGCCTCCGCCGGAGACTGGTTCGGCTACAGCGTCGCCGCTGCCGGCGATGTGAACGGCGACGGGGTCGCGGACTTCATCGTCGGGGCACACCAGAACCTCAACGGCGGCCACTCGCCCGACCCCGGCTACGCGCGCGTCTACTCCGGCGTCGACGCCAGCCTGTTGTGGCAGTTCGAGGGGGACGGCACGAACTGGGTCGACGGTCCCGATGACCACTTCGGCCAGGCCGTCTCGGCGGCGGGCGACGTGGACCTCGACGGTTTTGGCGATCTGCTCGTCGGCGCCTACAAGGTGGACCAGCTCGGCACCCTGAACGTCGGGATGGTGCGGACCTTCTCCGGTCAGGACGGGTCGATCCTCGGCGAACTGCATGGGGAAACCGGCGGCGACCGCATGGGGATCTCGGTGGCTTCGATGGGCGACGTGAACGCCGACGGAGTCCCCGACCTCGTCACCGGCGTCTACAAGGACGACAACACGGTCTACAACGCCGGGAGCGTGCGCCTGTACTCGGGGGCGGACGGTGCGCTGCTCGCGGTATATGACGGCGACGACGTCGGCGAGGCCTTCGGCTGGGCCAGCGCGTCGGCGGGGGACGTGGACGCGGACGGCGTCATGGACGTGGTCGGCGGCGGGCCGCAGGACGGAGAGGGAGGCGCCTTCGCGGGCAGCGTCTCGGTCTTCTCGGGGGCCACGGGCCTGCGCATCCATCACTGGGTCGGCCTGGCGGCGGACGACTGGTTTGGCCACGCGGTGGACGGCGCCGGGGACGTCAACGGGGACGGCTACGACGACATCCTGATCGGGGCCATCCAGAGCCAGTTGACAGGTCATGCAACGGGAGCGGGATACGTCCAGGTCCGCTCGGGGAAGGACGGAGTGCTGCTCCATCATCTGGAGGGAGACGGCTTGCACGACCAGTTAGGTTTCGCCGTGCGCGGTGTGGGTGACGTCACCGGCGACGGGCACGCGGACTTTCTCGTGGGCGCTCCGCGGGCGGTGAGCCTGGGCCTCGCCCCCACAGGCCTCGCCGGTTACGCGCGCCTATACTCGGGCCGCGACGGAGAGCTGATGTACACCTTTACCGGCAGAGCCGCGGACGATCAGTTCGGCGTGGGTCTCGACATCCTGGAGGACCTGGACGGCGACGGTGTCGAGGAGTTCCTCTTCGGAGCGTGCGAGGATGATGCGATCCAGTCGCGGCCGGGCTACGCCCAAGTGATCTCCGGTGCGCTGGTCCTGACCGTCAGGTACTGCACCGCGGCCGCCAACTCCGCCGGATCCGGTGCGCTTCTCGACCACTCGGGTTCATTGAGCGTGGGGGAGAACAACTTCGCCCTGCGTGTCAGCGGATGTCCCACGAACCACTTCGGGCTCTTCTACTACGGGTCCCAGAGCACCGAGCTGCCCTTTGGTGACGGGTTTCGTTGCATCGGCGGGACGGTCATTCGCCTGGGGATCGCGAACACCGGCGCGGCGGGTGTGGCGGCGTGGAACATCGATCTGGACCATCCGCCCCAGCCGACGGGGCAGATCACGCCCGGGTCGCACTGGAACTTTCAGTTCTGGTACCGGGACATCCCGGCCGGGATGAGCGGCTTCAACCTGTCCGACGCCCTGGGCGGGACCTTCTCGCCTTGACAGGTGCTGGTCCTCGCCGTCGCTCTCGCTTCCCACGGGAGCTCGGAGTCGTTCCACCCGACCACGGTGGGGCAAGTGACCGCCTCAAGCGCTGGGCGTATTGACAGACCTCGGGGAGATGCGTTGACTCTCATCTCCGCCGTTTCGGTCGAAACGAAGCGCGGATCCAGACCCTGCTCGAACGCAGAAGCACTCGCCCATGCGCCAAGCCCTCTCCCGCGACGCTGCCCTCGCCATGCTGCTTGCGACGCTTTATTGCGCCGTGGGCTGTGGTGATCCGGGGTCGGACGACATTGGCGCAGGGGAGGGGGCCGGGGACGCGACCGATGCGCTGTCGCAAGCCGCGGGAGCTGGACAGCTGGAGCGCCCGCAGACGCTCGTCGAGAAGCTCACCGGGATGGCCGACCCCGAGGCGGACGACTGGCGCACGGAGGTGCTCAACTCCGCGAGCGGCGACCAGCTGAAGGCCCTCGCGCACTTGCTCGAGGCACCCGGAACACTCACCGAAGACGCCCTCGCGTCTCTCGTCGCGCCGGGCTTCGCTTGCGGAGCCCTGCGCCCGGGAGACCTCACGGCGGTCCGGGATGATGCCTCGGCGTTCGTTCGGCGACCCGCCGAGCCCCTCGTTCTCGATCCGGCTGGGGGCGCCTCTCGCGGTGCGCAGGGGCTCGCCGCGGCCCTCGCGGAGCTGCTCGTCCCGCACGCCGGAAGCACTCATCCGCACGCCAAGTTCAAGCCATTCACCATCGATGAGGGTGAGGGGGACTTCACGACCCGCACCTACCTCGAGATTTCCGGAGGGCTCGAGGCGGGCGTGCTCCAGACCAACGCCACCTGGGCCTGTCGCTGGGCGATGCCGCCCCCGGACTCCGGACAGGTGCCGCGCCTGCTCTGGATCGGAGTGGAGGAGCACGAGGAAGTGTTGCTGCGGACTGCCGCAGGCCCGCTGTTTCGCGACTACACCGAGTCGGCCCTGGGGGCCAACTCGGCCTACGCCGAGAAGGAGCTGCCGGGGCTCAATCATTGGCTGACGCGCATCAGCGAGCTGATGAACATGTCGATCGCCGGACACAGCGGCCTGGCACTGGGCGATGTGAACGGCGACGGTCTGGAGGACCTGTACGTCTGCGACTCCGGCGGTCTGCCCAATCGACTCTACGTGCAGAACGCCGACGGGACCTTGGACGAGGTCTCCGCGCAGGCGGGCGTCGACTGGCTGGAGCTCTCCTCGTCTGCCTTGCTGATCGACCTCGATGGTGACGGAGACGAGGACCTGGTCGTCGCCACCCGCCCGTTGCTGCTCTTCGCCGAGAACGACGGTTCGGGCGCCTTCACCATCCGTGCCCGGGAGCGCGCGGGGAACGGGCCGATGTCCCTGGCCGCCGCCGACCCCGACTCGGACGGCGACCTGGACGTCTACCTCTGCGCCTACGACTCGCACCCCGAGAGCCTGCAGGTCGGCGCCTATCCCTATCACGATGCCAACAACGGCGAACCCAACAGCTTCTGGCGCAACGAGGGCGAGTTTCGCTTCGTGGACGTGACCGATGAGGTCGGACTCGGCGAGCACAACTCGCGCTTTAGCTTCGCCGCGGTCTGGGAGGACTACGACGAGGACGGAGACCTCGACCTGTATGTGGCCAACGACTACGGGCGCAACTGTCTGTACCGAAACGACGGCGAAGGACGATTCTCCGACGTCGCCCCCGCGGCGGGCGTCGAGGACATCGCCTCGGGAATGTCGGTCACCTGGGCGGACTACGACCACAACGGGTTCATGGACGTCTACGTCAGCAACATGTTCTCGGCCGCGGGGAATCGGGTGACCTTCCAGCGCCGATTCCAGGCTGACAACGACCATGACGACGAGGCCACCGCCGGCCTGCAGCGCATGGCGCGCGGCAATACCCTCTTCGCCAACTCCGGCGACGGGTCCTTCGTCGATGTGAGCGTTGGTGAAGCCGTGATCATGGGCCGCTGGGCCTGGGCTGCGAGTTTTGCCGATCTGGACAACGACGGGTGGGAGGACCTCGTCGTCACCAACGGCCACATCACGATGGACAGCGCCGACGACTTGTGAAGCTTCTTCTGGCGGCACGTGGTGTCGCGCTCACCGGTCGCGGACCCGACGCGGCGGGAGCTCAACGAGTACCTGGACGGCTGGAAGGCGATCAACCTGCTCGTCAGCCAGGGGCGGTCGTGGAGCGGGAACGAGAAGAACTGCGTCTACCTCAACTGCGGAGGTTCGCGCTTCGCCAACGTCTCGGCCGCGACCGGGCTTGATTTCGACGACGACGGCCGGGCCCTGGGACTCGTGGACTGGGACCACGACGGCGACCTGGATGTGTGGCTGCGCAACCGAACCGGGCCGCGCCTGCGGCTAATGCTCAACGAATCCGACGGCGCGCACGCCTCCCTGTCGGTACGCCTGCGCGGAACGAGCGCTAACCGGGACGGCATCGGGGCGCGCGTGGAAGTCTGGCTGGAAGGCGAGGACGTCCCCCTCAAGCGCACCCTGTATGCAGGGCAGGGGTTCCTCTCCCAGTCGAGCAAGTGGCTGCACTTCGGCCTGGGCGTCGAGCCGCGCATCGCCCGCGTCTCGGTGCGCTGGCCCGCAGGCGAGCGTGAGGAATTCAGCGGGGTTGCGCCCGCCGGGCGCGTCTTGCTCGTGCAGGGCACCGGGCGCTGCGAAGAGGTGAGCGCCCGCGCAGCGAAGCTGGCCTTGGTGCCGGCCGAGCAGCCCGCCGCGGCGACCACCGATGCTGCGCGTATCTTCCTTCCCTTCCGCCTCCCCGCTCCCATCCTGCCCTACACGGATTACGACGGCGGCCTCACGCGCAGGGTGCAACCCGACGGTCCGCTGCTGGTCAATCTCTGGGCCTCCTGGTGCGCGCCTTGCGTGGTCGAGCTGGAGGAGTTCGGCCTCCGGGAGGCGGAGCTGCGCGCGGCAGGAGTGGACCTGTTGACCCTGACGGTCGACGGGATGGCCCTCGACATGGAGACCGATCCCGCCGACGCGCGCCGCAAGCTCGAGGAGCTCGGCTATCCCTTCCCCGGCGCCGTCGCGACGCCAGATCTGCTCGCCAAACTCGAGCTGCTCCAGCAGTTCTTGTTTCAGCGCTTCCCTAACTTCTCAGTCCCGACCAGCTTCCTGCTCGACGGCGAGGGGAATTTGGCGGTCATCTACCGCGGTTCGGTGAGTGTGGACACCCTGCTCGAGGACGTGCGCCTGCTCGATGCGTCTCCGCGCGAACGCCAGGACCACTCCGTGCCCTTCCCGGGCCGCTGGAACAACCTGTTCATCGACCCTCCTCTGGCGCTGGTCGCCGAGCACTTCCAGGAGGACTACCCCGAGGACACGATCCGCTATCTGGAGGCCCTCCAGAGTCGCGGTGGTGGCGGCGCGAAGGCGCACCTGCAGCTCGCGCAGGCCCACGTCAGGGGTGGACGCATCGAGGATGCGATCGGGGAGTATGTCCTGGCGCTGGAGAGCGACCCGCGATCGGCGGACGCCCTCATCAACCTCGGCAACCTGCTCGTCTCTCGCGGACGGATGGATGAGGGGCTGGCCCGCCTCGAGGTCGCCGTGGAGGTGGCCGATGACATGGCCGAGGCTCACTTCGGATTGGGGACGGCCCTGTTACGACAGGGCGCGGTCGAACGCGGTGTTGCGTGCCTGCGGCGTGCCGTCGAACTCGACGGCGGCTACGCCCAGGCCCACCACGACCTCGGCGTCCAGCTCGGCAAGCAGGCCGACTACGTGGGCGCGGCGCAGCACTTCGAGGCCGCGCTTGATGCTCGCCCCGCCTTCACCGAGGCCGTCCTGAACCTGGCCAACATGCTGCGCGTCCTGGGGCGCGGAGAGGACGCGATCGAGCGCTATTCCGAGGGACTCGCGCAGCGCCCGGGAGAGTGGCGGGCGCATTTCAGCCTCGGCGATCTGCTGGCCGGCATGGGACGTAACGCCCAGGCCCTGGAGGCGCTGGACGCCTGCCTGGCCCTCGCGGGGGATTTCATCCCGGCGCGCACACGCCGCGCCGGCGTTCTCAATGCCCTCGGCCGCGTCGAGGAGTCTCTGGAGGAGCTGGGACGCGTGGTCGCCCTGAGCCCCGACGATCACCGCGTGCACTCAAACCGCGGCTTCATGTTGACCTCCCTCGGGCGCGCGGAGGAGGGACTCGCCGCCTGCGACCGGGCTCTCGCCCTGCAGGGCGAATACGCCTTCGCTCACTCCAATCGCGCGGGAGCGCTGCTTGCACTGGACCGCCACAGCGAGGCACTGGCCGCGGCCGAGAGGGCCCTGGCCCTGGTCGCCTCCAACGCCTATGCGCAGGTCTACCGCGCCGTGGCTCTCGACGCACTCAACCGCGGCGCCGAGGCCGAGGCGGCGTTCGCCGCGGCGCTCGCGATCCAGTCCGACCTCGCCCTGGGCTGGTTCGAGCGCGGCCGCGCTCGGTCGCGGCGGGGGGCCGCGCAGGAGGCCCGGGCCGATCTGGAGCGCGCCCTGCAGCTGGGATTGCCCGCGAACCTGCGCCGAGAGGCCGGCGCGCTGCTCGAGAGCCTGAAATAGGCCCCCCTTGGGGCCTTAAAGCGGGGCACGTGTAAGTGAGCGGAAAAAGCAGCCGAGCGAGGGCGCGAGAGCGTGAGCGCGAAGTGACAATCATCTACGCGTGAGGTGCCTTCGTTACCCGCGCTCCGATTCACCTCAATGTCCGGCCTCTCGGGGCCTGCGAACCATGATGCGCACACTGATCCCCGCGGCACTCCTGCTCGTTCTTCCCGGCTCGTCACTCTCGACCGACTACGGCAAGCTCGACGCGGTTCGCATCGAGACCGAGACGGTCTACACCATGGAGACGACCGACTTCTCGATGACGCGCAACGGCGAGCCCGTCGATTCGTCCTGGGGTGGAGGTGGCGGTGCCAGCGAAGATGTGCGCACCGTCGTCCAGATCGATCGCGTGATCGAGCGTGAGGACGGCGCCCCTTCCGTCGTGCGCCGGAGCTTCGAACTCGTCGAGGGGGCGGGCACGATGGAGCGCGGAGAAGACACCTTTGACACGGAGCGCGAGTGCCCCCTTACCGAGGTCACGCTCGAGTTGACCCTCGACGGCGACGGCGACGTGGCAGCTGAGGTCGTCGATGGCGACGAGCCCGCTGACGACGAGCTGCTCGAAGGGCATTTCCTGACCCTCGCTCTCGATGCTTTTCTACCCGAGGGGGACGTCGACGAGGGCGACAGCTGGGATCTCGAGCCCGAGGCCATCCTGCGCGCGCTCTCTCTCGACCTGGACTCAGCGTTGTTCCCCGAGGCTGAGCCGGAGGAGTCCTCCGGCCGCGAGGGCCGGCGAGGCCGAGGCGGCTGGGGCGGTGGCCGGAGGGGCGGCGGTTCGAACACCAGCTTGTTCAAACAGGCGGATTGGGAGGGAGAGGCGACCATCGAGTCCATGGAGGAGGACGTGGACGGATTGACGTGTGTGGTGATCGAGATCGAACTCGAGGCTTCTGGCGACATGCCCGAGCCGGAGTTTCGCGGCCGACGCGACGACGACGTGCTGGCACGTCCTGACAGCGCGCAGCGCATGCTCGAGAGCACCTACGAGATTGAACTAGAGGGACGGATCGCCTTCTCCTGCGAGCTCGGCCGACCGGTCATGGGGGAGATCGAGGGGACCATCCTGACCGAGCGCTACATAGAGCGCTCTCGCGAGGAATTTTCCATGACGATGTCGACGGTCCGAGAGGGCACGTTCACCTGGAGTGTCGCGCTCAGCGACCACCGCGAATAACAAAGAGACACTGATGAAGAACCCGATTATCTCAACGATCCTGGTCGGCCTCGTCGCCGGCGTCGCCGGTGCGATGCTCTCTACCCTCATTGCGGAACCCGCTACGAGCGAGAGCGATCCGATTGTCCTCGACGACAATGCCGGTGACCTCGAGCGACGCTTCGATTCCCTTCAGCGAGAGAACGAGGCCTTGAGTCGCCGTCTCCTCGATCTGGAGCAGGCGCCGCCGAGGTTGGCTGCCGAGCGCTCCGCCGCCCCGCTTGAGATGACCGACGAAGAACGTGCGGCCGACGAGCAACTGCGGGCGGTCGTTGCGGCGCTCACGAATCCCGATGCGCCCATGCCGCAAGAGTGGCGCGACAGCGTCAACCTCGCCCTCAAGGACATCCGCGCCGAAGAGGATGCCGATCGCGACGAGCAGCGACGGATCCGGGCCGAGGACCGTATGGAAGAGCGCATGGTGGAACTCTCGCAGAAGCTCGGCCTCGACACCTACCAATCGGGCCAGATGCGCCAGATCCTGACCGAGGAGTCTCTTGCGCGCGACGAGATGCGCACTGCGATCCGCGAGTCGGGTGACTGGGCCAGCGCCCGCGACCAGTGGACCGGTCTGCGTGAGAAGACGAACGAGTCCCTCTCCCTGGTGTTGACACCTCAACAAGTGGAGGCCTACCAGGCCGACCAGAGCACTCGCTGGGGCCGCTTCGGCGGTGGAGGCAACACAGGCGGCGGTCCTCGTTCCGGCGGTGGTGGCCACGGTACCGATGTACAAACCTCTGGCCAGACCGACTGAGCGCGGCTAGAGCACCAGCGGGAAGAAGTCTCCCGAGACCGTCTCGCCCTCTTTCAGGAGCGGTGTGCCCGAGAGCAGGGGGGCGCTCCCGTCCGCGACCCGCACGTCGGGACCCATGTAGTTCAAGACCACACCGCGGCGGGGGAGGTCCGTCGGATTGGCGTGGGAGCCGTGCAAGATGTGGGAGTGGTGGATCGATACTCGACCCACCGCGAGCTCCACGGGCACGGGATCGAAGGCGACCTCCATCTCGGGCGTCAGGTGCTCCCGCACCTGCTCCATGCCTCCGCCGAAGGCGACCGGGGGCAGCAGACCCCAGCGCTGGCTCCCGGGGACGTACTGCAGGCAGCCGTTGGCCGGGCTCATGTCGTCGAGGGCGATGAACATGCTCACGTGCTGCGCGGGCGCAGTGCGTGTCCAGTAGGAGTAGTCCTGGTGCCAGGGAACGACCCCCAGGTGGTGCGGCGGCTTCCAGAAGACTTGATCGTGCCAGAAGCGCAGGCGCTCCTCACCCAGCAACTGGGCCAGGGGGATCGTCACCCCGGGGTGGAACACCAGGTCGTGGAACCAGCGGTCCACCAGCCACGCGCCCAGAAAGTGAAATACCACTTCATTCGGTCGTTCCCGCCACGCGCTCTCGATCTCGTAGAGCCGCTCGGCATGGATCTCGATCTCATCACCGATGCGCTGCAAGCGCGCGCGGAGCTCATCCACGTGACTGTGGTCGAGTAGCGGCAGGTCGATCAAGAAACCCTGTTCGTGAAAGCGCGCGACCTGTTCTGGAGACAACTGCCAGCGCGATCGATCTTCTCCAGCGTCCAGTCGCGGGAAGGCATCGGTCAGGGGCTCGTGAATTATCTCGTAGCGTTCCACTGCATTCCTGGGCGTCGGGCTTCCCCGATCACGTCTGTGATTGTAGTAGGATGCTCTACCGACCTGGCTAGACATGTCGTCTCCGATCCGCCCGCTGCTGCTTCTCGCGCTCGTCATCTTGTGCGCACCCCTCCGTGCCGCACCGGCGGGGGACCGCCCACGCCCGAACATCGTCTTCATCCTGCTCGACGACCTCGGCTGGGGTGACATCGGCTGCTACGGAAGCGACTTTCACGAGACCCCGCGCATGGATCGGATGGCCGCGGAGGGCCTACGCTTCACCGCCGCCTACGCCAACGCGCCCAACTGTGCGCCAACCCGCGCTTGCCTGATGTCCGGCCAGTACTCGCCGCGGCACGGGATCTTCACCGTCAACAATGCTGCACGGGGGAAGGCGATCCACCGGCGTCTGGTGCCCACAACCAACACGACCGTGCTCGCCGACCAAGTCGTGACCATCGCCGAAGCTCTGGGCGCGGCCGGGTACACCAGCGCCTGCGTGGGTAAATGGCACCTGGGTGACGACCCGTGCTCCCAGGGCTTCGACGTGAACGTCGGTGGGAATCACAAGGGGCACCCCAAGAGCTACTTCAGCCCATACAGCAACGAGCAGCTCCCCGACGGTCCGGAGGGTGAGTACCTGACCGATCGTCTGACCGACGAGGCCCTGGCCTTCATGCGCGAGAACCGCGAGCGGCCCTTCTTTCTCTACCTGTCGCATTTCGCCGTCCATACGCCGGTGCAGGCTCCCTCGGACGCGGTGGATCGCTACAAGCGGAAGGACGCCGACCGAAAGGCGGCGGGGGAGTCGGGCGGTCACGCGCGCTACGCGGCCATGATCGAGGCGCTGGACGAGAGCGTGGGGCGCGTGCTCGACGGCCTCGATGAACTGGGGCTGACCGAAGACACCCTGGTGGTGCTCTTCTCCGACAACGGGGGGCACGCGAACTTCACGGACATGGCGCCTCTGCGTGGCTCAAAGGGAATGCTCTACGAGGGTGGCGTGCGGGAGCCGCTGCTCGTGCGCTGGCCCGGACGGGTCGAGGCGGGTACGACCTGCGACGTCCCCGTCATCGGTGTCGACTTCTTCCCGACCTTCCTCGAGTTGACGGGCGCCACCCCGCCCGCGGACATCCCGCTGGATGGCGAGAGCCTGGTCGCGCTCCTCGATGGCGCGGACGGGTCCGAGCGCGAGGCGATCTACTGGCACTTTCCGGTCTATCTGGAGTCCTATCGCAAGAACCAGGGGCGCTGGCGCACCACGCCGGCCGGAGCGATCCGCGCTGGGCGCTACAAGCTGCACGAGTTCTTCGAGGACGGTCACGTGGAGCTCTACGATCTTGATACCGACCCCGGCGAGATCGAGGACCTCGCCGCTGCCATGCCCGAGCGCGCGGCGGCGCTGCGCGAGTCCCTGCACCGTTGGCGGGAGTCCGTAGACGCGCCCGTCCCCACCGAACGGAATCCCGCGTTCAGGGGCGAGGTTTCCTTCGTGGCCGACGGTAAGGCCTTGGACGTCTTCGGCGGCTGGGAGCAGGGCGATGGCTCTCTCTTCGGGAGTGGCAAGGGGAACCGCCTGATTGCCGGCGAGCGCCTGGGGGAGGGGGACTTCATCGTGCACGCGCACCTGCGCATGGAGGGCCAGGAGAAGAGCGCGGCCTCTTTCTTCCTGGATGCAGACCACTTCGGGTTCGAGGGCGCCCAGGGGACGGTCTTTGTCAGCGGGCCGGTCTTCGGGGGTCTTCAGCTGCTGGGCCCGAGCACCGAGGTGTTCGAGCGCGGCGCATGGATCGACTTCGAGGCGGAGAGGAAGGGCGGGCGTCTGGTATTCCGCATCGACGGCGAAGACGTATACGAGATCGCCTGCGGCACGGGCCCGGTCGCGGAGCTGGGCTTCGAGCCTCTGCGAAGCACCATGCAGGTCAGCGCCTTCTCGGCCAGGGGGGACCTGCAGGAGCGGGCAGCGCCCATGGCGCGCGGCTACTCGATCCCCCTGATCGATCTGGCTTACGAATCTGAACGGCAGACCGTCGTCGACCGCGAGGAAGGTCAGTACCTCGGTCACCCGACGACCGTCTTGCTCGAGGACGGTCGGACGATGATCACCGTCTACCCCAAGGGCCACGGACGGGGTGCGATCGTGATGAAGCGCAGTGCCGACGGGGGTCGCACATGGTCCGATCGCCTGCCGGTCCCCGACAGCTGGGCGACGAGCAAGGAGACACCGACCATCCACCGGGTGGTCGATCCTGGGGGCGTCCGACGGCTGATCGTCTTCTCGGGGCTCTATCCAATCCGTATGGCGGTCTCGGAGGACGACGGCGAAACGTGGTCGGAGCTGGAGCCCATCGGCGACTACGGCGGGATCGTAGCCATGGGCTGTGTGGAGCGGCTGGCGAACGGCGACTACCTGGCGATGTTCCATGACGACGGACGCTTTTTCCGCGACGCCGGAAAATCCGACGGGGTCATGCGCTTGTTCCAGATCTTCTCCTCCGACGGCGGCCTGACCTGGGGAGAGCCGATGGAGCTGTTCGCGTCCAGCGACATTCACCTGTGCGAGCCGGGCATCGTGCGCTCGCCAGACGGAGAGCAGCTAGCGGTCTTGATGCGCGAGAACCGCCGGCGCCGCAACTCCCACGTGATCTTCTCGGACGACGAGGCGAAGACATGGAGCACGCCGCGCGAGTTGCCGGGGTCCCTGACGGGTGACCGACACACGGGGCGCTACGGCCCCGATGGGCGACTCTTTCTGTCGTTTCGGGACACGACGCTGGAGAGCCCGACAAAGGGCGACTGGGTCGGCTGGGTCGGCACCTATGCGGACATCGTCGAAGGGCGTGAGGGGCAGTACCGCGTACGCCTGATGGACAACCACAATCGCGGGGACTGCGCTTATCCAGGGGTGGAGATCCTGCCCGACGGTACGTTTGTGACGACGACCTACGGGCATTGGACGGCGGGGGAGAGCCCGTACGTGGTGAGCGTCCACCTGACCATGGAGGAGCTCGATGAGCGCGCGCGTGCGCTCGAGGAGCGCTGACGCTCCGGCGGCGGCCGTTCAGTCCGCCCCAGGCCCCGGCGGGAGGGCCGCGGTAATCCACCGCGAGCTCTGGGGCCGATCTCGCTCCCGTTCCAGAGGCGGAGTGGCCCGCGCTTTGTCCCTCGCCGCCCCGTTGTTGATGTTCTGCGGTCCGATTCAGGCCGCAGGCGAGCGACCGAACGTCGTCGTGATCCTCTCCGACGATGCGGGCTACGCCGACTTCTCCTTCCAGGGGAGCGGGGAGGTGGCGACACCCAACATCGACTCCATCGCGGCTCGCGGCGTGCGCTGCACGAGCGGGTACGTGAGCGCATCGGTGTGCAGCCCCTCACGCGCGGGACTCCTCACCGGCCGTTACCAGCAGCGCTTCGGTCACGACCGCAACATCCCGCCTGCCTACAGCGAGACGAACGGACTGCCGCTGAGCGAGGTGCTGCTGCCTGTCGTGTTGCGCGATACCGGTTATCGCACGATCGCTCTGGGGAAGTGGCATCTGGGTTACGCGCCGCAGTTCCACCCGCTCGAGCGCGGTTTCGACGACTACTACGGGTTCCTCCAGGGAGCGCGCAGCTACCGGTCCATGAAGGGGACGCGGCTGAACCGCCTGCTTCGCGATCGCGAGCCGGTGACCGAGGAGTTCGACTACATGACCGACGAGCTGGGCGAACAGGCCGCGGCCTACATCGAGGCCAACGCCGACCGTCCGTTCTTCCTCTACCTTGCTTTCAACGCGGTCCACACGCCCATGCATGCCACTGACGGCGACTTGCAGGCCGTGGGAGAGATCGGGACACCTCGGCGTCGCAAGTTGATCGCGATGACTCGCGCCCTGGATCGCTCCGTGGGCGTCGTACTTGCACGCCTGCGGGCGCTCGATCTGGAGCGCGATACGCTGCTCTTCTTCCTCAATGACAACGGCGGTGCCAGGACCAACGCCTCCGTCAATGCGCCCCTGCGCGGGCGCAAGGGCTCGCCTTTCGAGGGCGGCATCCGCATCCCGTTCCTGGTGCAGTGGCCCGCGCGGCTGCCGGCTGGAGCGATCTATGCCCTGCCGGTCAGCACCCTCGACGTCTTCGCGACTGCCACCTCGGCGGCGGGCGTCGAGAGCGCGCCGCGGCACGCTCTCGACGGCGTTGATCTCGTGCCGTTCCTGCGCGGCGAGCGGGATCACCGCCCGCACGAAGTTCTCTTCTGGAAGCGCCGTGACAACATGGCGATCCGGTCGGGTGACTGGAAGCTCGTGCGCGAGGGCTCGGACGAGCCTCTGCTCTTCGATCTCGCCCTCGATCCCGGAGAACAGCGCGACCTCTCCGCCGTCCATCCCGAACTCGCCGGCTCCCTGGGCGAGTGCTGGCGGGCGTGGAGCGCAGACCTCGAAGAGCCCCGCTGGTGACGGACCAGACAAGAGGGCTGTAATCGCATCAATCTTGTCTGGGGGCGTTCGATCGTCCCCGATCTCCCCGAGGGCTCCAACCTGCATCCGGCAGGGCCACGACCTTTCCACGATTGCGCAGGAAAGCAAAACGGGATTGAAGAACAACCGCTCTCAGGAGAGCGGGTAGCTGCAGGTCCCCGGCTCGCCTGACCCGCAGACTCCTTCCAGTCATGACTTCATGGATAGTCTTCGCCGCCTGTGCGCGCCCTTTCTGGCCCCCGGCTTCCTGGCTCTAAGCCTCTCTCTCACGACCGCCGCGACCCTGAATGCGGCGTCCGGCGACGATCCGGTGGCCTCGTTCGACTCCCGCCGCGGGGAGCTGATCGGCGCGTCTCTGCCGCGCCTCGCCGCTCTGGCGGGCGAGTGTAAGAAGAGCCGCCTGTATGCCGAGGCGGACTCGCTCTGGAAGTACGTGCTCGTGTTCGATCCCGATCACCGGCCCGCTCGCAAGGCATTGCGCTACTACCGCAACCGCGGCGATGAGTGGTACCAGTCCAAGAGCTATCATGTGCCGAAGAACCGATCCACCCAGGGCCTGTCGGCAGTGCGTGCGAGCATCGAACAGGAACTGCGCGCAGTGCGCGAGGGGATGCTGTCCCTGATGGAGGAGTACGGCGAGCAACTCGGACGCGAGCGCGCCGATGCGGAGCTGGCTTGGTTGCTCCGGCTCTTGCCCGAGGACGGTGCCGTGCGCGCCGCCGCGGGGGAGGCGCGACACGGCGACGAGTGGCTCCTGACCGAATCGATCACCGCCCTCAAGCACCGCGAGGCCTTTCCGCTGCTCGCCCGAGCTTGCCTGCGCCTCGCTCCCGAACCCCTTGAGGGGCGCATCCGCGCCGAGGAGCGCGCTCTCGGTCTGCCATGGAACGCGGCCAAGAAGACCGAAGCCCTGCGTGTGATCGCGACCACGGGTGCGCCCGAAGCGCGGAACGCGGCGCGGGTCGCCCACGCGGTGGGCGACTACTTCCGCAACGTGCTGGCCGGCGGGAGCGCTCCGCGCGCGGACTTCACCCTCTACATGCTGCGCGGGGTCGAGAAGGACCACATGATCGACGCCTGGCCAGGATTGGATCAGGCGACGCGCACGGGGCTGCGAGCGGCGGACGGCGGCTGGCTCGGGAGGGGCAACCGCCTCGCGGAGTGGAGCTCCAATCCGGCCCGCCGCGTGGACGGTGCCGCGCGCCAGACCCTCGGGACCCTGTTGATGGACAGCTACGGGATCACTGGGCGCCAGGGCTGGGCCTGGGAGGGGATCGGCCTGTACATGGTGCACGAGCTGGTCGGCACCCGGCTGACGTGGTTCTTCGACACCCACGGCTACCAGCCTCAGACGGCCACCGGTCTGTGGTCGCGGCTCCAGGCGCCGGAGGCCGACTGGCTTTCCGTGGCAGCCGAGCAATTCGAGGCCTCGGGCACGCCTTCCCTGGTCTTCCTGCTCGGTCGCGCGATCAACGACATGCGCGAGCAGGATGTGCTCGTCTCTTACATCCTGGCGGCTTACTTGCTGGAGGGGCACCCGAAGCAGACGCCGCTGCTCCTGACGCGCCTGGGGCAGGGCCGACAGCCGGTGCGCGTATTCGAGGAGACCCTTGGGTATTCGATCCATACGATAGAGGCTCGCCTCCACCGCTGGCTTCTGGAAACCCGATGAGCCGGCGATTCCACCATGCGCTCGTCTACACGCCGCCTCCTCGCTTGCCTGTGCCTGGTCTTCGTCGTCGCCTGTAGCGAGGAGGGAGAGGATACCCTCGCCCTCCAGCCCCCGGCGGCCGCGCCATCGGCGGGGAAGGTCGATCGGGAGGTGCAGGCTCCCACCCAGGTGGAGCGTGCACCCGTCGAGGTTGCCCGCAGCCCGGCCGTGGAAGGCCCCGCCCTGCGCTTCGCGAAGGAGAAGCACGAATTCGGTGAGGCCTCAGACACCGAAATCCTGCGCTGCACCTACGCCTTCGAGAACGTCGGCACCGAGCCCGTCGTCATCACGCGCATCAAGGCCTCCTGCGGCTGCATGACGACCAAACTCCCGAAGACGCGCTTCGAGCCGGGCGAAGGCGCCGAATTGGAGCTCGAGTGGGAGCCGCTGGGCCGCGGGAGACAGACCAAGGGGCTGACGGTGTACTCGACGGCCTTTTCCGACGGCTTCCACCGCCTGATCGCCACCTGCGACGTGCGGCCCTTCGTACGCGTCTCACCCGCCCTCGTGTACTTCGGTGAGGTCGAGATGGGAGCCGAGCACACCCTGCGAGCGACGCTCACCTGCGAGGACCCCTCGTTCACGATCGAGTCGATCTCTTGCAGCAATCCCAATGTGGACGTCACCCTCGTCGAGGACTCGAGTCCGGGCCCGCGCACGGTCGAGGTCACCGTGCGCGATACGGCGCCTTGGGGGCAACTCGTCGGAAACATCAAGGCGCGCGTCCGCGGCCGCGTTCCACCCGAGAACGCGGAGGTCGTACACGATTTTCAGTTCAACTCCCACGCCCGGATCTTTGGCGATCTGCGGACCGACAAGACGATGTTTGCGGTGGGCAAGGTCCGGCCGGGCGCCGAGCTTCGCTACGAGGTGCGCCTCACGCGTGCGAGCGGCGAGGCCTTTCAGTTGCTGGACCTCGGCGTCGACAACTCCGTCCCCCCCGGGATGAAGGTGAGCGCGGAACCCCTCGCGGAGGGTGGCTACAAGCTGGTCCTGACGGGTTCGAGTGGGACGCACCTGGGCTACGTGCGTGGCCAGGTGCGCTTCGCCACCGACGTGCCCGGTGAACCGGCCCGGCGCCTGCCGATCGCCGGCAACGTCGCGAAGTAGCGCCGGACGAGAGCGGGGAGCTCAGCGCGGGACCAGCGACCATAGCGGTATGCCCCGCAAGAGTCTGCCGTGCTCGGTCAGGTGGAAGTGGTCCTCGGCAGCCTTCCGGATCGCGTTCTCGTTGTAGGAGGCCTCCAATCCGCGAGCGCGGGCGAGGTCCTGGATGTGGCGCGGGCAGCGCGCAAACGAAACCCGGTTGCTGAAGATCAAGTGCCCACTGCAGACGGCCCTCAGCATCTCGAACAGGCGGGCGTGGTCGGGGTAGCTCTGCTCGCTGCGCCGGCTTCCGAAGTAGAGATAGGGGTAGGTGTTGATCAGGAGCACCGTCTGGAACGGGCCGCCGAACTCGTGCAAGCGCTCGCAGAGCGCGTCGAGCCGCAAGCTCTCGAAGTGGGCACGCTCGAGTTCGAGGTGAGCGCGCACGGCCTCGGCGGCGTCGAGATCGGGGGTGTGGATATCGATGCCGAGGGCGCGCTCACAGGCCGGCCGACGCGCCGCGTCGAGGACGAAGAAGCCCTTGCTGCACGAGAGGTCGAGCAAGCTCGTGAGGGGCTTCGCGTAGAGCGCCTCGATCTTGCGCCTCCGACACCAGAGTTTGAAGCTCGGCCGCAGACGCCCGCTCTTCACGCGGTAGGCGTGGTTGGCGGGATAGGCCTCGGCGAGGTAAGCGTGGGTCTCGGGCGTGAGAGGGGCAGCGAGTTCGCCAGCGCCGGGAGTGGGTTCAATCATCGCGTTCCCAGGGCGGCGGGACCAGGCGTCGCTTCCCGTCCGAAGAGCGTGTCACGCCGTCGCGTCCCACATCGCTCGCGGCGAAGTCGCGATCCCACAGCTGGCAAGTGACCTGCGCGTGCTTCTGGTCGAGTCCTTCGCAGTAGTTGGTGTAGACGCAGCGTCGGATGAGTGCGCCGTGGCCGCGCTCCATCTTGATCCACCAGTCGGGGTCCGCGAGAGACTGGCGCGCGGCGCCGACCAGGTCGCAGTCGCCCTCGCCGAGGGCTCGCTCGCACAGCTCGAAGGTATTCAATCCTCCCGCGCCCACGACAGGCAGCTCGAGGCCGACATCGCGCAGGCCCGCACGTATCGCGCGCGAGAGGGGCAGGTTGCGGCCGAAGGGGGGGGCGCCGGGAACGCGCACGGTCGGCATGCACTCCAGGCCGCTGGGGCCCGTGTAGGGGTAGATGGCCTCGCCGATGCGCGGCTGGCGGGCGTCCTCGAACTTCCCGCCCTTGGAGACCGAGATCCAGTCCATCCCACCGTGACCGAGGCCGCGCCCGAGGGCCCGCGCGGCGGCGCACGCGTCATCGATCCGGCTGCCGCCCTCGATCGCCTCGTCGCCCAGGATGCGGCAACCGACGGCGCAGCTCGTGCCGACGCGTTCGCGGACGGCGTCGAGCACTTCGAGCGGCAGGCGCAGACGGCCCTCCGGAGAACCTCCGTAGCCATCCGTGCGCCGGTTTCGCCGGGAGAGGAACGAGGCCATGGTGTAGGCGTGGGCGTAGTGCAGCTCGACGCCGTCGAACCCGGCTGCCTGCGCCCGCTCGGCGGCGGAGGCAAAGAGCGCGGGCAGGACGCTCGGCAGTTCGGCGACGTGCGACAGGTGCGTGTCGTTCACCGTCTCCCGATAGCCCATCTCCAGATCGCGCGCTTCACGGGGCGCGAGTGACTCGAGCAGGTCCTCGTGAGGGAGGCGCAGTAGGGCCTCTCGCACCTGTTCATCGGATTCTGCCTCGGGCACTCGCTCGCGGTGCTGGTCGGTGAGCGCGAGGAAGCGCCGCAGGAAATCCTCGCGCTTGGGGCGGCGCCTGATGGTCAGAAAATCGAGTAGCTGGATGAACACCAGCGTCTCGCCGCCCGAGCGCCTCCGCACTTCGTCCACCAGCTCCCGCAGGCCGGCTGTGAAGCGGTCGTGGCCTATACGCATCAGCGGTCCACTGGGGACATCGCGGATACCGGTTGCCTCGACCACGAGCACGCCGGGGCGGCCGTCCGCGAGTCGCCCGTACCAGTCGATGATCTCCTCGCCGACGATCCCCTCCTCGCTGCAGCGCCAGGGGACCATGGCCGGTACCCAGGTCCGGGTGCGGCTCTCAAGCGGGCCGATTCTGATCGGGCTGAATAGCACGCTCCTGGCCGCTTCTGAGGCGGAGGGCCAGCTCGCCGCCGGGATCGCGTGGGGTTTGGTCTGCTCGTTGGACGGCACGGCGGGGATTCTACTCCCGAGCCGACGCGATGGCTGCCCGCTGAGCGCCCTCCGGTGGCCGCCACCCGGATCTCGCGGGCTTGCGCCGGCTCTCGCGCGGGATAGGCTGCCAGAGATGAGCGAGCGTCGCGTGGCCCTGGTGAGCGGAGCGAGCAGCGGGATCGGAGCCGGCGTGGCGCGCCGCCTGGCGACCGAGGGCGCCGCGGTGCTCGTCTGTGGCCGGGACGAGGAGCGCTGCGAGGGCGTCAGCAGACAGATCGAGGCCGAGGGCGGCGTCGCCTGGTCTCTGCCTTTCGACCTCGCGGACCCCGCCGCCACGGGCGCGGCCATGGAGCGTGCGCGCGCTCTCTGTGCGCCGGTGGGCCCGATCTCGTGGCTCGTGAACAACGCCGGTGTCGTCCGGACCGCGCCTCTCCTCCCGCGCGAGGGCGAGTCGAACGACGAGCTCTTCGACTTGCACCTGGCGCTCAACCTGCACGCAGCGCGGCGTCTGATCGAGTCGCTCGTGCCCGACATGATCGAGCGCGGCTACGGCCGCGTCGTCAACGTGGCCTCCTCGGCCGCTCTACGCGGCTACCCCTACGCGGCGGCTTACGCCGCCTCGAAGCACGCGCTGCTCGGCTATTCCCTGGTGGCTTGCGAGGAGCTTCGGGAGACCGCCGTGGGGCTGAACATCGTCTGTCCGCACTACGTGGACACGCCCTTGACGAGCGCCGCGGCGGAGCGGGCCGCCGCCCGCACGGGCAAGAGCGTTAAGCTGATTCTGCGAACCTTCGCCCGCGCGAACCCCGGCGGGCGCTTGGTGACGATCGACGAGGTGGCCGGCGCCGTGGGGGAATTGATCGCGGGCGCCGATCACGGGCGCATCGTGGAACTCGACGGCACCGAGACGGCGAAGGAGGTCGTGCGATGAGCGGACAGGTCATCCAGCCCGAGGACTGGGCGTCTCCCAGCGGCTACGCCAACGGGATCCTCGTGGAACCCGGTGCGAGGCTCCTGTTCGTCGCCGGCCAGGTCGCCTGGGACGCTCAGAAGAACCTCGTGGGGGAGGGCGACTTCAAAGCCCAGTTCGCCCAGGCGTTGGCCAATGTGGTGGCCGTGGTGCGCGCCGCCGGCGGAGAGCCGAGCGACGTAGCGCGCATGCTGATCATGGTGACCGACAAGCGGGCCTACCTCGCGAGCCTGCCGGAGCTGGGCGCGGTCTGGCGCGCGACCATGGGGCGTCACTTTCCCGCCATGGCCCTGGTACAGGTCGCGGGGCTGATCGAGGAGGGCGCGCTGCTCGAGATCGAGGCCACCGCGGCGATCTCCTGAGCGGACTGGCCGCGGGCGCGCCGAGTTGGGATCATGCCCTTGATGGAGATCCGACACTTCGCCTACTCCGAGGCCGATGGCGTGGCCACGGTGCGCCTCGACCGGCCCGAGCGCCTCAACGCCCTGACCTTCGACTCCTACCGGGAGCTGACGGAGACCTTCGCGGCCCTGGCAACGCGCGACAGCGTGCGCGCCGTAGTCATCACCGGCACCGGGCGCGCGTTCTGCTCCGGCGGGGATGTGGTGGACATCATCGGGCACCTCCTGGATGCCGACGAGGCGCAGGTGGCTGCCTTCACGCGCTTGACCTGTGAACTCGTGGAAAACATCCACGATCTCGAGAAGCCGGTCATCGCCTCGCTCAACGGCACGGTCTGCGGCGCGGGGGCGGTGATCGCGAGTGCCTGCGATGTGCGGCTGGCCGCCGAGAGCGCCCGGATCGCGTTCCTGTTCACGAAGGTCGGTCTGTGCGGCGCGGATATGGGCTCGGCCTGGCTCTTGCCGCGCATCGTGGGCCTGGGGCACGCCAAGGAGCTGCTCCTCGGCGGTGAGTTCATCACTGCCGAGCGCGCCTTCGAGATTGGCCTCTACAACCGCGTCGTCCCTGAGGGCAAGCTCGAGGCGTTGACGACAGAGTGGGCCGAACGCCTCTCCCGCGGGCCGAGCATGGGCATCGCCATGACCAAGCGCATGATCGCACGCGAGGCGCACACCGATTTTTCCACGGCGCTCCAGCTCGAAGGTTGGGCGCAGGCGGAGTGCATGAAGCACCCCGACTACCGCGAATCACACCGGGCGTTCGTGGACAAGCGGCGCCCTGACTTCGTGCAGCACTGGCCCGGCCACGGCCCCACGGAGGAGACCTGATGCTCGAGCGGCTGAGAGCGCAGGCGCGCGCAGTGGGAGAGCGCGCGGAGACTGAACTGGTCGGCCTCGACGAGGACGCCGCGGCACGCCTCTCCCTCGCGCTCCTGGCGGAGGCCGGCCTGGTGGCTTGGACGGTGCCGGCAGCCTTCGGTGGGGCGGACACCGGTGAGCTGGCCGGCTCCGAACAGGTCAGCGTGCGCGCCTTGTGCGCCCTGCGCGACGAACTCGCCTGGCACTCCGGGATGCTGGATGTGACCTTCATCATTCAGGGGCTCGGCTCCTATCCCGTGGCCCTGGCCGGGTCCGACGAGCTGCGTTCGGCCGTGCTGGGCGGCGTAGCCCGCGGCGAGCAGGTCGCCGCCTTCGCCGTCACCGAACCCGGCGCGGGCTCCAGCCTGGGAGAGGTCACCACGACGGCCACCGAGACCGACGGTGGCTGGCGCCTCGAGGGTCGCAAGGCCTTCATCTCCAATGCGGGCGTGGCGGACTTCTACACCCTGCTCGCGCGCACTGGCGGTGGGCCCGGTGACGGCGGGCGGGACTCCCTGACGATGTTCCACGTGCCTGCCGACGCCGCCGGCCTCGCGATCGAACGCTTCGAGGTCATGGCGCCCCACCCGATCGGCGATCTGCAGCTCGACGGGGTCGCCGTCGCGGCAGGAGCGCGCCTGGGTCCGGTGGGTGGGGGCCTCGAGATCGCCCTGGCGACCCTGATGCGCTTTCGCACCTCCGTCGCCGCCGCCGCCACGGGCTTCGCGCGCCGCGCTCTCCACGAGTCCTCGAACCATCTGCGAACGCGCGAGCAGTTCGGTCGGCCCTTGGCGAGTTTTCAAGCCCTGCGCTTCGACCTGGCCGACATGGACACGCGCCTGCGGGCGGCCGAGTTGCTCGTCGACGAGGCGGCACAAGCTCTGGACGGTGACCGACAGGCCACGGCCGAGGTCGCGCGCGCCAAGCTCTACGCGACCGAGACTGCCTCCTGGATCTGTGACCGCGCGGTGCAGCACTTCGGCGGCCTCGGCGTGCGGCGCGGCAGCGTCGTGGAACGGCTCTTTCGCGAGGTGCGCGCCTTGCGCATCTACGAGGGGACGAGCGAGATCCAGAAGCTGATCCTCGCCAAGGAGATGCTCTCGTCTGGGAGCGACTGACAAGTATCCATGGCTGCCTTCAAGCACCACGTCTTCATCTGCATCAACGAGCGCGCCGGGGACGACCCGCGCGGCTGCTGCTCGGCCCGCGGAGGAGTGGAGGTCGCCGCTGCTTTCAAGCGCGCACTCCACGAGCGCGGGCTCAAACGCATCGTGCGCGCCAACAAGGCGGGTTGCCTCGATCAGTGCTCGGCCGGTGCGACCCTCGTCGTCTACCCCGAGACCGTCTGGTACGGGCGAGTGAGCGTCGATGACGTGGTAGAGATCATCGACCAACACCTCATCGGCGGTCGTCCGGTGGAACGGCTCGTGTTGCCCGCTGAAGCCCTGACGGGCATCGACCCCGACGCTCCGCCTGCTCCCGACGAGTTTGGGCTTCCCTGATGACCGACGTCCTCGACCCCGACGACTGGCGCTCTCGCTTTCCGATCCTCGAGAGTTGCACCTACCTCGTGACCCACAGCCTCGGGGCTATGCCGCGCGGCGTGTACGAGAAGCTCTCGGGATTCGCCGATCAGTGGTCCGAGCGAGGCGTGCGGGCCTGGGCCGAGGGTTGGTGGACCGCGCCGGTAGATGTGGGCAACCTCGTGGGGCGCATCATGAATGCTCCAGAGAACACGGTCGCGATGCACCAGAACGTCTCGGTCATCCAGAGCGTCGTGGCCTCGGCCCTCGACTTCACGGGGAAGCGCAACAAGGTCGTCTACTCGGATCAGAACTTCCCCACCAACATGTACGTCTGGGAGGGCTTGCGGAGTGCCGGCGCCCGCATCGAAGTGGTCCGCGGTGAAGCGGTCGGAGTGCCGACCGAGCGCATGCTCGAGGCCATCGACGAGGAGACGCTGATCGTTCCCCTGAGCCACGTGTGCTTCAAGACCTCCTACCTGCAGGATGCCGCGGCGATCTGCGCGCGCGCCAGGGAGGTCGGGGCGCTGGTCTTGCTCGACACCTACCAGTCCCTGGGGACCGTTCCCCTCGACGTCCAGGCCCTCGGCGTTGACATGGTCTGCGGCGGATCGGTCAAGTGGCTCTGCGGCGGCCCCGGCGCGGCTTACCTCTACGTCCGCCCCGATCTGATCGAGCGCCTGGAGCCGCGCGTCACGGGCTGGATGGCGCACGCGGACCCCTTTGCCTTCGAGACCGGGCCGCAGCGCTATGCCGCTGGAATCGAGCGCTTCCTCCACGGCTCTCCCGCCGTGGTCTCGCTCCTGCAGGCGACCGCAGGGTACGAGGTCATCCTGGAGGCGGGCGTCGAGCGCATCCGCGCGCATTCCGTGCGCCTGACCGGTGGCCTGCGCGACGCGATGCTCGAGCGCGGCTTCGACGTGAACAGCGCGACCGACCCCGAGCGGCGCGGGGGCACCCTCACGATCGGTCTGCGTGAGGAGGAGGACGGCGCGGCGTTCGTGGCCGCCCTGGCCGAGCGTGGGATGCTGGTCGATCACCGCCCCGGAGCCGGCATTCGAGTCAGCCCGCACTTCTACACCCGCGCCGAGGAACTCGACGAGTTCGCCGATCACCTTCGAGACTTGCGGGAGAGCGGCGCCTGGCGCGATCTGGCGGCCTCTGCCGGTCAGTACTGACAAGGGCCGGTTCGCGACGGCCTTGTCGCAGTTTTGCCCGGCCTTGAGTATCGTTGCCCACCCGAGCGTGGTTCCCGGCTCCCCCGGCCGGTGCGTTGCGACCTCGTCGGGGCGCCGCGAACGGCGCCCTTGAACTCCAGCCGTGCCTTCCGCGCCTGCCGCGGGGCCCGGACGATCCCCGACTCCCCCCAGCATCCACCGATGGCACAGACCAGCCTGTCTCTCTTCGACCTCGCACCCGGGAAGGTCGTCTGCGACCGCTGGGAGATCACCCGTTCCTACCGCCAGGGCGGAATGTCGGCGACCTTCGAGGTCAACGACCGGGAGGCCGGAGCCGTGCGTGAGCTTCAGGTCTTTCCATCGGCTCTTTTCGGAGACGTGGAGCAGACAGCCGACTTCGCGGGGGTGATGGAGGCCTGGAGCGCGATCGAATCGCCCGCCGTGCTGGGGGTGCACACTGTCCAGAGTCTCGAGGACGGAACCCTGGTGCTCGCCACGGGCTTCCCTCCCGAAAAATCTCTGCGCGACTGGTTGAACGAGAACGAGCGCATGGCGGCCGGGGAGGTGATCGAACTCGCGATCGGTCTGCTCGACGGTCTGGCCGCGATCCACGACGCGGGGCAGGTTCACGGCGACATCAAGCCCTACACGATCCACATCGACGACGAGGGCCGTTCTCCGGTGTTGATCGACGGCGGGATCACTCCCGGTCTGTGGAGCGCCAAGCACCTGGGGGACAAGACGGCACTGATCGGCACCCCCTACTACGCGCCGGTCGAGCAGTTTGGCGGAGAGTCTCCGGATGTGCAGTCGGACATCTACAACCTCGCGACCGTGCTGTTCGAACTGACCGCCGGTTGCGTGCCGTGGGCCGGAGTCAGCTTCCTGGAGGTTTTTCAGGCCAAGCTGTCGAAGGAACCGCCGACCATCTCGGAGCGAGCCGCAGGGGTCGAATTGCCCGAGGGCTTCGAGCAGGCGATCCGCGGTGGCTTGATGACCGACAGGCGCGAGCGCTACACGACGGCCGCGGATTTCCAGGAGCGCCTGGCTGCGCTCTGAATCCCGCCTCCCACCTCAGGGGCCGAAGGTGACCACGAGGGCGTTGGTGAGGTTGGAGCCCGCGGCGCAGGGGCCGGCGGGATCGCGGTAGAGCACCTGGAGCGTGCGCGCGTCGCCGGGCGACCATCCGCCCTGGGCTCCTAGGTCAGGGCCCCAGATCGCGGCGCCGTCAGATTCAGGCACGCGCGTGCCCAGGCGCAGGAGGCTGCCGCCGACGCAGCGCAGACCGTCGCCGAAGACCGCGGCAGCGGAAGCGTCGCCGGCGAGTAGCAGGGCGGCGCGGTCCGGGGTCAGCGATGCGCCGAACACATGCAGGAGATCGGTCGAGACCGCGACGTCCACGCTCGAGAGGATCTGTGCGCCCATGCCGAGGGAGTTCGTGCAGCCCCGGCGCAGGCCCTCGGCCGAGCGGTTGCCGCAGGGACACGGCGCGGCGGAGCCGTCACCGTGGCAGGTGGAGAGTACTGGGGAGGCGTCGAGGGCGAAGACGTACGCCCGCCCCTCATTTACCCAGGAATCGTCGTGGTTGGGCGCGCCGACCACCGCCCGCTCGGCGCTGATGGTGACGGCCGCGCCCACGTCGTCGCCCAGCGCTGCTCCCGAGGGCCGCAGCTCTTCCTGCAGGAACCAGTCGGAGCCGCAGCGGCGGTAGACGAGGGCCACGCCCGTCGCGATTCCCTCCGGCGAGGCCGCCTTCGCACCGACGACGAGGGTCTCGCCGCTGACGTCGGTCGAGAAACCGAATTCGCTGCTCGGGTAGGGGGGCGAGAGCGCGGCCTCTTGCGACCACGAGTGTCCTTCTCCGCGGAACACGAAGACGTAGGGATGGGCAGAATTGACCGCTCCCACGACGAGCGTCTTCGTCGCTCCGGCGCGACGGTCCATGCTGACCTCGAAGCCGAAGCGCTGGCCGGCGAAGGAAGGGGTGCCGTGCAGCTTGGCCGTACGCTCCCAGCGGTTCCCGTTGCGGGTGAAGATGTACACCGCCCCGGCGAACGCGCCCAGGTCCGCGTCGAAGGGCGCTCCGACGGCGATCACGTCCCCCGCCACGGCGGCGCTGACGCCGAACCCCGTGGGCACGGTCAGGTCCTCGGGACGGACGCGATCCAGGAGGTTTCAGGCGTCTCCCGTGCGGCCCCAGATCCAGGCACGGCTGGCAGCGATGTTGTTCTCGCACACCACGGCGATATCACCGCAGAGCGAGATGTCGGTCGCGTAGTGCGAGATGAGCTGGGGGTGAGGCAGGTAGTCCTGGAGGCTCCAGTCGGTGCCGTTGCGCACGAAGGCGTAGGCGTTGTCCCTCCCGCCGACGATCACGGTGTCGCCGAACAGAGACAGGCGCTTGCCTAGCTGGTGGCCTTGCGGCGCGAAGGTCGTGAACTTCTCCTCGAGTTGCCACGCCGTGCCGTCGTGTCGGTAGGCGTACAGCCAGCCACGCGACAGCACACCGGCTTCGGGCGCGCCGACGACCAGTGTGTCGCCGTCGATCGAGACGGCCAGGCCGAGCTGGTGCTGGTCATCGGGATTCAGCGGAATCAGTTCCGCCGATTCTCCCAGGATCGTCTGGGCGTGGACCGGAGCGGCGCCGAGCAGGGCGCACAGCAGCAGGTGATGGGGAAGGCAACGCATGGGGCGCTGGGGTTCAGTATCCAATCATACAGCCCGTCGGGAGCAGCGGCGGATCCGGCCCACCCGAGGCTTGTGCGCGTGTGAACCGCTTTGCTATCGGCTCCGTTGCGGGCATGAGGTGATCGGGATTCAGGCGTCCGGACTGGCCCTGTGGCTCTCGCGCGGTACCGCTCCCCGCGCCTTCCCCGTTGGGCATTTCCAGGAGGGCTCCCATCGCGATCTCCGGCCGGAGATGGGAAACCTCTGGGTCGATCCCAGGCTTGCTCTTCGTCGGAAGCCACGCGATCGCTCGTGGTAACGGCACTCCCTTCGGTGGTGGCTTGCACTGCGCAGGCGGAACCATCGTGCGACTCGGGTTCACCACCACCGGGGCCCAGGGCACGGCGAGCTGGGGACAGGAATTCGGGGACCTGGGAGGCTGGGCGGCGGGAGATTCGCGTGTCTTCCAGGTATGGTATCGCGACCCCACCGGCGGTCCGTGCGGGACGGTCTTCAACACGTTGAACGCCCTGCAGATTTGCTTCTAGCCGTAAGACGCAGACGCGGCGCCGCAGGTAGTGGAAACCATGCACTGCATTCGAGTTCACGAACCGGGCGGTCCCGAGGTCTTGCGCTGGGAGGCGTGCGACCCCGGCGAACCCGGTCCCGGGGAGGCGCTCGTGCGGCACACGGCCGTAGGCCTCAACTTTATCGACGTCTACTTCCGCACGGCTCTCTACCCACCGCCGACCTACCCCTTCGTGCCCGGCGTCGAGGCGGCGGGCGTGGTCGAGGAGATCGGAGAGGGCGTGAGCGAGGTCGCCGTCGGCGACCGAGTGGCCTACGCCTGCCGACCGCTCGGCGCTTACAGCGAGGCGCGGATCATGCCCGCTGACCGATTGCTGAAGCTGCCCGCACAGATCGACGATGACCTGGCAGCGGGATCGACTCTCAAGGGCTTGACCGCTCACTATTTGCTGCGGCGGACGTTTGCCGTGCAGCGGGGGCAGACGATCCTGGTGCACGCGGCAGCCGGAGGAGTCGGGTCGCTGCTCTGCCAGTGGGGGAAACACCTGGGCGCGCGCGTGATCGGCACCGTGGGAAACGACGAGAAGGCCGCGCGCGCTGCGGGAGATGGTTGCGATCACACCATCGTTTACACCCGCGAGGATTTTTTCGAGCGCGTGCGAGAACTGACCGGGGGCGCGGGCGTCGACGTCGTTTACGACTCCGTGGGTGCGGCCACCTTCACCGGTTCCCTGGACTGCCTGCGCCCGCAGGGGATGATGGTCAGCTTCGGCCAGGCGTCAGGCCCCGTGCCGGACTTCTCCCTCGGCGAGCTGGCTGGCCGCGGCTCCCTGTTCATCACGCGCCCCTCCCTGATGGACTACTCCGCGGCCCGCGAGGACCTCGTGGGGGGCTACGAGGAGTTCGCCGGCCTGCTCGTCAGCGGCGTGCTGCGCTGCCGCGTAGAGCAGCACTTCCCCCTGCGCGAGGCGGGTGCAGCGCAGCGTGCGCTAGAACAGAGAGAGACAGTGGGCTCGACCGTCCTGATTCCTTCGGGGGAGGGCGCGTGAACCTCGAGGAGTTCAAGGAGGCGCTGATGGACAAGGGCGACCGCCTCTCCGTCAGCGGCCCGCTCGAGGCGCTGGCACTCGACGCTCGCGGGGACTGGGAGGCTGCCCACCTGATGGTGCAGGCGATCAAGGGACCCGAGGCCGAGTGGGTGCACGCGTACCTGCACCGGAAAGAAGGCGACGCGTCGAACGCCCGCTACTGGTACGACCGCTGCGGCCGCGAGTCCTGCGCGAGGCCGCTCCAGGATGAGTGGAACGAGATTGCCTCTGAACTCTTGCGGAGCCAGGAGCCGTCAAGCTCCTGACGGCCCCGGCTCGCCTCGAGGGCCCGCGCTCAGTCCCCGCCGCGGCCCCTGCCTCCGCGGCCACCGCCACGGTTGTTTCCGCCGCGATCTCGATCGGAGGACATCTCGCTGTACTGGGTGAGCTGGTCGGCAGAGAGAACCTGCGCGAGTGACGCAGTGGTCTCGTCTCGCAGGCTCTGCAGCAGGTCCGGCGCCGAGTCCCGGTCTCCCAGCTCGCGCACCGAGGCGAAGATCTCCTCGCGCTTGAGGTCTTGCTTGGTCAGGATCGACCGCACCTCGCCGGTCTGGACCGAGTCGAGGCTCAGACGCTCGGAGAGCCGCTCGATCTGCTGGTCCATGCGTCGGTCGCGCGCCTCCTGGCGTCGGACCTCCCGCTCCAGGTCCTCTTGCAGTTGGATTTCGTCGAGGACGGCCGTGACCCCCGAGCGCAGCTGAGCCGTGACGATGACCGGACCGGATTCGGTGGTGGCAGCGATCAACTCGTTCATCTGCTCCTGCATTGCCGTCAGGTCCGGTGCGTCCGCGGGCATTCGCGACGATCCGAGGGCGATCTGGCCCTCGAGATCGGTGAGCCTGCTGGTCAAGTCATCGTTCCGGGCCTGGAGGCTCGCCACCTCGACCCGCAGCTCCGCCATGTCGGGTTCGTCATCGACGATCCGTGCGCTGATGCCGTCGCCGTCCGTGGAGAGGACAACGCTGGTGACCACGGCGGCGACAGAGCCGACCAGGGCGGCGGAGATGATGGGGATGATGGGGGTGGAACTCATTCGAGGGCCTCTTCACAGGATGGTGAGTGCGCAGGCGTGAGTGCCTGGCGCGATGGGTCGTTTCGTATGGTACCACCGTCACGGTCGCCGCACGGGGCGGCGTCTTCGGGGCCCTATTGAGCCCCCTAATCGGGGTAGGCGGTCCGGGTCGTGGAACAGGGGGGCGTGGGGAGCGGTACGAGGAATCGGGGAAAAACAGCTCCCGAGGCCCTGTCGCCGCCTGCCGGCAGGGCGTCGATCGCATATCCTCTCCCCGCGATGTCCGACGATCTCCACGCCACTCTCCCGCCGTGGCCGGAGCGCTTCAACCTGTGCGAGTACTTCCTCGACCGCAATCTGGACGAGGGGCGCGGGGACAAGGCGGCGCTCTACTGTGCTGAGGAGACGTGCACCTTTGCCGAGCTGGTCGAGCGCTCCCGGCGTGCCGCCGCGGCGCTGCGGCGACGGGGAGTGCGGCCCGAGGAGCGCGTCCTGATCGTCCTCCCCGACGGCTTCGAGTTCGCCGAGGCCTGGTTCGGGACCCTGCGCGCGGGAGCGGTCTTCGCGATGGTCAATCCGCTGCTCAAGCGCGGCGAGCTGGCGCACTATCTGGAGTACTCGCGAGCGCGGGTGGTCGTGGCCCACCAGAGCACACTTGGCGAGCTCGCGCCGGCCGTGGCGGAAGGACGCTGGTGCGAGGAGGTGCTGGTCGTGGGGGCGGACACGGGCGGCTTCGGCTCCTGGGAGAACGCCCTCGCGGCTGAGGACCCGACCGCGGCCGAGGCCGAGACCGAGCCCACCGGGCCGGGTGATGTTGCCGGCTGGCTGTTCACCTCCGGCTCGACCGGGAAGCCGAAGGCCTGCGTGCACACTCACGCCGACTTCGCATGGAACACGGAGAACTACGCCCTGGGGGTCGTCGGCTATCGCGAGGACGACGCCTGCCTCTCGGTGCCGAAGCTCTTCTTCGGCTACGCGACCGGGACGAACCTGATGTTCCCCTTCCGCGTCGGCGCCTCGGCCGTGCTCTTCCCCTCTCGATCGACCGCCGACACCTTGTTCGACCACATCGAGCGCTTCCGCCCGACCCTGCTGACCTGCGTCCCCACCATGTTCAACAACATGCTGGCGTCCGAGCGGTTCGATGAGGTGGACCTCTCTAGCCTGCGAGTCTGCCTCTCGGCCGGGGAGGCGCTGCCCCCCGAGCTGTACCGGCGCTGGATGGAGCGAGCGGGAGTCGAGATCCTCGACGGCATCGGTTCAGCGGAGATGTTCCACATCTACATCTCCAATCGCCCTGGCGAGGTAGCTCCGGGAAGCCTGGGCCGTATCGTGCCCGGCTACGAGGCGCAAATCATCGACGCCCAGGGTGCGCTCGTCGCCGACGGAGAACCCGGCCGGCTGCGCGTGCGTGGCGGGTCCACGGCCCTGTGCTACTGGGGCGACCAGGAAAAGTCGCGCGAGACCTTCCAGGGTGAGTGGTGCACGAGTGCAGACATCTTTCATCGAGACGCGGACGGCCTGTACTACTACGAGGGGCGCACCGACGATCTGCTGAAGGTCAGCGGGATCTGGGTCTCGCCGCTCGAGATCGAAAACGTCCTCCTCTCCCACGCGGCCGTGCGCGAGGTCTGTGTCGTAGGGCGCGAAGACGACGCAGGCATGGTGAAGCCCCTGGCCTTCGTCGTGCTGGAAGAGGGCGGTGTCGGCGACGACGAGATCGCCGCCGTGCTCACCGCGCACGTCAAGGAGCGCCTCGCCCCCTACAAGTATCCGCGCTGGTACGAATGGCGAGAGGAACTGCCCAGGAACGACCGCGGGAAGATAGCTCGCGCTCAGCTGAAGTAGTGAGTGACTATACTCCTGCGATCATGACCGACCTGGCGAAGCGCACCTGGCCCGAAGCCGAGCCCCTCTTCGATGCGAGCACGGTCGCCATCCTGCCCGTGGGCAGCACCGAGCCTCACGGGCCTCACCTCCCTTTGGACACGGACGTGACCATCGCCCTGGCCCAGGCGCGCCGCAGCGCGGGCATGCTCGAGGAGGCGGGGCTGTGCGCCATGGTCCTGCCCGCCCTTCCCTACGGCATCACGCGTTGGACGGAGGGCTTCGCCGGCAAGGTCAGCTTGCGGCCCGGTACCCTCTGGGCGTTCCTGGAGGACGTCGTGCTCTCGCTGGAGCAGGACGGCATCCAGCAGATCGTTTTTGTGAACGGACACCTCGAACCGGAGCACATCGAAGTCCTGCGCGGGGTCGCCCTGGACCACCCGCGGCGAGGAGAGGGCGCGGCCCAGGTGATCTTCGCCGACAACACGCGCCGCCGCTGGGCGGAGCGACTGGGTGGCGAGTTCGCCGGCGGTGACTGCCACGCGGGGCGCTACGAATCGAGCATCCTCCTGGCCGCCGATCCCGAGGGGGTGCGCGACGAGGAGCGCCGGCGGTTGCCAGAGGTCTCGGTGGGCCTGCTGGCCAGGATGAAGGAGGGCGCCTCGAACTTCCGTGAGGTGGGGGCGGACCGCGCATACTGCGGTGATCCCGCCTCCGCCAGCCTCGAGGAAGGGGAGGCGTTGATCGAACAGCTCGCTGAGCTGACCGTCGCCTCGGTCCGCGAGGCCTGGCCGGAGCTCTTCGAATGAGCGCCTACGAGACCACCATCGAGGTTCGTTTCGGCCATGTCGATCCTGCCGGAATCGTCTACTTTCCGCGCATCTACGACTATGTCCACGATGTCTTCGAGCAGGTGTGGGAAGCGCATGTCGGAGAACGCTACTACGACCTGTTGATGGAACAGAAGATCGCCTTTCCGCTCGTCAAGGCCGAGGTGGACTTCAGGAGTCCACTGCGGTTCGGCGATACTCCGACGGTGCGGGTGACTGCCTTTCGCCTGGGTCGTTCCTCTCTCGGGCTACGCTATGTGTTCAAGATCGACGAGAGAGTCTGTGTCGATGCCCGCATGACGACGGTGTGCGTGGAAGCAAGTGGGATGAAGGCGCTGGAGATGCCCGACAGGTTTCGCCGGCGCTTCGAGGAGATCATGGAACCATCGGTGAGCGCGTGAGAATAAGCGAGACATACGACGAAGGCCGCCCGATCTTCAGCTTCGAGTTCTTCCCGCCCAAGACGGAAGAGGGTGCGCGCAAGCTGCTCACCACCGTGGCCGACCTGCAGGGCGCACTGGACCCCGATTTCGTATCGGTGACCTGTGGAGCCGGAGGGACGACGCGGGGGAGGACCCTGGACTGCGTGACGAACATCCAGGGGCAACTCGGGATCACGACCATGGCCCACCTGACCTGTGCCGAGGTCTCCGAGGATGACATTCGGGAGAACATGCAACTCCTGATCGGGAGCGGCGTCGAGAACATCCTCGCCCTGCGCGGTGATCCACCCCAGGCAGGTCAGCCCATCACGGTCGTGCAGGGCGGATTCGGGCATGGCAGCGAGTTGATCGAGTTCCTCGAGGACAACTACGACGTGGACATCGGAGGCGCCTGCTATCCAGAGGGCCACACCGAGTCCGTTGAGGCGCAGGAGGACCTGCGCTGGACCCGGCACAAGGTCGATTGCGGCGCGCGCTTCCTGATCACCCAGCTCTTCTTCGACAACGCCCACTACTTCGGTTTCGTGGAGCGGGCGCGAGCGGCGGGCATCGATGTCCCGATCGTGCCGGGGATCATGCCCATCACCAACAGGGCACAGGTCGAGCGCTTCACCGCCATGTGCGGAGCGACCCTGCCGGAGGAGCTGGGAGAGCGTCTGGCCCTGTGTGAAGACGACGCCGCCAAGTGCATGGCGACGGGTATCGAACACGCGATCATCCAGTGCCGCGCTCTCCTCGAAGGCGGTGCGCCGGGCATCCACTTCTACACCCTGAACAAGAGCCACGCGACTCGATCGGTCCTGGCGGCTATCTGACCGTCAGTTCCAGTCGCGACGCTTGTTCTTGTTCCACCAGCGCTGCCAGGCGCTGGGGCTCGCGGCGTTGGCTCCGGAGAGGGAGCGCATGGTGGCGTTGGCCGGGCCTCGCAGGGCATTCCAGATGGCTGCGGCCGTTGAACTCTGGCCCTGGGCGTTGCCCTGCGCCTGGAGGAGCGCCTTGAGCAGATCCTCGAAGAGGACCTTGCGGATCTTGGAGGGCTCGAAGGTGTAGTTCCCGAGCGCTGTCGCCGCCGAGGCGACGAAGGTGGGTCGATAGTCCTTCAGGAACTTCACGAGGCTGGTGCGTGCCCGCTTCGTGCGCGTCTTGCCGAGTGAGAGGATGAGTTCCTTCTGAAGCGCGAGGTCATCGCGGTGGCGCTTGCTGTCGATTCGCTCCAGCAGCAGCCTGTCGGCGTCCTCCCCCATGGTCCCCAGGGCACGAGCGGCTTCGATGAAGAGTTTCGTGTCTCGGGATCCGTTCTTCTTCGCTCGACGATGCGCCAGAAACACGCGGCCTGTGGCGCGAAGAATGTCGGCTCGGTCGGACGGACCGGAGGAAGAGAACTCGCCCTTGAGGCTGCTAATCAGGCTGATCGCGCGCGAGTCACCGGGGTCGTTCTTGCCGCTCTTGCCCAGGAGCCCGGAGAGCTCGTCGAGCTGCTCAGCGACTCTGTCGCGGTGGTCGGGGGCCTCGTCCTGCCGATCCACGGGACCGCTCATGCCGATCGCAACCTCGGCGCCGAGCAGCAGCACGCCCAGGGTTCGTAGCGCCGCACGCAGAAATACCGAAGGAGTGGGCGAGGAACGGATGCAGGAGGTCATGACTCGATCAACACCGTACCGTATTCCGGCCCAGTCCGAAACGGCGCCTGGAGAGCTAGCGCGGTCAGGGCACTCCATCACGGCTCTCCCTGGCTGACTTCGCCTCCCAGGCTCACGGGCAGAACAACCCCGCGGGCGAGCCCGCCGGCAGCGAGTAGCCGTAGCGGGTAATTCCCAGCATGGGTCGAAAGAGAAGGAAGCGCGGGAGCGCAGCTCGGTCAGCGAGACCTGCGAGCATTCGCCGGCCGCCTGCGCTTGTGCGCCGCGTGCCGGGAGCGGGGGCTTCCCGTCTCGTCCCGGTGGGAGGCAGTCGTGGTGACCCCGGCGCCGAAGCTGGTCGTCGAGCTCGCGCCTCGTGCGCCGCGCTTGGAAGCGCTGGAGCGAGTGGTGCCATTGCGATTCCCGGAGTAGGAAGTCGATCCGTTTCGGCTGCTCTGACCGCCCCGATGACCCTGGCTGTTCGAGCCGCCGCTTCCGTTCTGGCCGTACGTCGCACCACGGTGCGAGCGACGCCCGTTCTTCTGGGCTGAGCTAGCGGAGCGCGGACGGGCCGATCCCGATCGGGATTCCGGCGCCTCGCTGCCGCCGAACTCGCGCAGCTTGATGCGCGGGATCTGCATGCTCAGCTTGCGCTCGATGGCCTTGATCGCAGGAAAGTCCTCGTGCGTTGCGAAGGTGAGGGCCTTGCCGTTGCACTCCGCGCGGCCCGTGCGTCCGATGCGGTGCGTGTAGGCGTCGGGCGTGCCGGGGATGTCGAAGTTGATGACATGGCTGACGCCTGCCACATCGATGCCGCGCGCCGCGATGTCCGTGGCGACGAGCACGTCATAGCGCCCGCTCCGGAAGCCCTGCATCGCACGCTGGCGCTGAGCCTGGCTCATGTTGCCCTGCAGTGCGATCGCGCGGTGTCCCGCCCGGTCGAGGTCGCGAGCCAGTCGCCGCGCTCGGTGCTTGGTGCGCAGAAAGACGAGCGCGGAGGTGCAATCCTCGCCTGCAAGGAGGCTGCAGAGGAGATCAGTCTTGCGGCTCTGCGCGACCGGATAGAGGGCGTGATCGATGGTCTCCAGCGGCGTGGAAAGCTCCAGCTCGACCTCGTGGGGGTCGTGCAGCATCCGCGTCGTGAGCGACCGGATCTCACGCGGCATCGTGGCCGAGAAGAGGAGGTTCTGGCGGCGGGCGGGCAGGCTCGCGAGGATGCGCTTGATGTCCGGCAGGAACCCCATGTCGAGCATGTGGTCCGCCTCGTCCAGCACCAGCACCTCGATGCCGTCGAGATGTACATCGCCACTGCCCATCAGGTCCAGGAGGCGCCCGGGGCAGGCCACGACGATGTCGGGGTTCTTGCGGAGCGCGCGCACCTGTGCTGCGGCCTTGACTCCTCCGAAGACTGTCGTCGCGCGTACGTTGGTGTAGCGGGCGAGTTGCTCGATGTCGCCGTGAATCTGGATGGCGAGTTCGCGCGTCGGTGCGAGGATCAATGCGCGCGGATTGCGGCCGCGCTTCGCGGCCAGTGTTTCGATGATCGGCAGGGCGAAGGCCGCCGTCTTGCCGGTTCCTGTCTGCGCCAGGCCCAGGACGTCTCGACCTCGCAAGGCCTCGGGAATGGTCCGGGCTTGAACGGGTCGCGGCTCGAGAAAGCCGACGTCAGCGACGGCGCGGAGGATGTTCTTGGACAGACCGAAGGTGCTGAACGAGCCCTTCGATTCCGTGGATCGGATCGGTTTCATGTTGTCTGAAATCTGTGAATGCTGCGTACCGCCGTGCTTGCGGCGGTCCTCTCCACTCATTCAGCAGAAACAGAGTGAGACGGTGCGAAAAGGGGGTGGTGCGCGAAATCCTCCTGGGGGTCGCCGACATGGTGCCGGGACTTATCTCGGAAGACTCTCTGCTGCGCGCAAGGATCGCCTGCCAGTGCGTCCTTGTATGGCGGGCAGCATAGCGGCCGGGCAGGCAATGGGAAGGGGCTGGGCGAAGATTCGTCGAGATACTGTCTCTCGAGTGCATCCGGCGCCTTCCGCGGAGCCGAGCGCCTGACTCCGCGTTCCGAGATCGGGGACTGAGCCCTGCCTACTGGAGCACGGGGAGCTGTGCGTGCTCGCGGATCGCCAGGCGGCGCGCAACGAGACCCGCGATCTCCGCGAAGCTGAGCGCGATTGCGGATTCCGGTGCTGCGACAACCACGGGGTCGCCACCATCTCCACCCACGCGCACGGCGGGGTCGAGGGGCACGCGGCCGAGCAGCGGGAACCCGTGCTTGTTCGCGAGGAGCTCGGCGCCGCCGGTGCCAAACACATCGACCACGGTGGAGAAGCCGCCGTCTTCGGCCAGCTCGAGCTGCTCCTCGCGCAGGCCCGTGTTCAGCAGGACTTGCCCTCCGCTCGCTCCCTCGACCCGGCCGCTGATTGCGAGGCCGGACATGTTCTCGACGATGCCTAGAATCTCGACATTCACCTGACGGAACATCCCGATTGCCTTCCCGACATCGAAGGTGCTGACCGCCTGCGGAGTTGTCACGAGCACGGTGCCCGAGAGCGGGACGAGCTGGGCCAGGGAGAGCTGCGCGTCGCCCGTCCCGGGGGGCATGTCCACCAGCAGGTAGTCGAGCCCTTCCCATCGGACATCGGCGAGGAACTGCTCGATCAGCTTGTGAACCATCGGGCCGCGCCAGATGACCGGCTTCTCGTCATCCAGGAGATAGCCGATCGACATCGTCTTGACCCCGTGGCGTTCCTTGGGGACCAGCTTGCCGTCGCGCTGGTCGGGTTGGCCGGCGAGACCCATCATGATCGGGATGTCCGGACCGTAGACGTCGCAATCGAGCACGCCGACGCGCGCTCCCGTGCGGGCCAGGGCACAGGCGAGGTTGACGGTGACCGTGCTCTTGCCCACGCCTCCCTTGCCGCTGGAGACAGCGAAGATGTGGCGGATTTCCGGTGCGATGCTGCGCTCCACGGGGGCGCCCTGAACCTCGGCCGTCATCTCGATCGACACCTCCACGACGCCTTCGATGGCGCGGATCAGGCGCTCGGCCTCCTCCTTCATCTGGTCCTTCACCGGACAGGCGGGGGTCGTGAGGTTGATGGTCACGTTGACTCGGCCGTCCTCCACGGTGTGGCGCTTGACGAATCCGAGGCTGACAATGTCGCGGTTCAGGTCAGGGTCCTGAACACCGCGCAGGGCCTCGAGGATCTGGTCGGGGGTGGGTTGGCTCACGGAAATGGCTCCTGTCGGCTGGCGGCCGCCGGGGTGGGGGGGGGACAGTCCCTTACTCTATTGCCGCTGCGCGGTCCGGCAAGAGAACTCTCCCGTGAAGGAGAGAGTGATGTCGGTTGAGGCCGCGGCGGAGCGACCAAGCGTCCAGTTAGGGGAGGGCGTGACGCCTCGCGGGCTTGTCGTCACCCGCTCGATTGCGATCAGCCGGGAAGACATCCCGGGACGGCGCGTCCATGGGGCAGCCCGGCAAGGATCCCCCAGACCACACCTTCCGCCGGGCCCGTCGCAAGGACCGCAGTGTCCGCAAGGAGTTGAAGACGATGCAAACGCACCAGATCATTCTCGCCGTGGGGCTCGCGAGTTGCTTGCCCCTGAGCGCCATTCCCGAAGGGCGGTGCGCCCGGGGAGGCGATGTGTTCCCTGCCGCCTCCGGCGCACTCGTGATCGAGATCGACGGAGCCGAGGCTGGCGTGTCCATCAGTGAGCTGAGCCTGGGCGACGTCCTGCGCGCCTTCGAGGGCGTCGCGGAGCACGCGCTCTTCATGAACGAAGAGACTCGGGGCAGGGTGGACTCCGTCGCCGTCGGGCTGTCGCGCAGCCTCACCGTCGAATCCGAGGAGGTCTACTCGTTCGTCAGTGGGCTTCTGTACGAGCACGATTTCACGATGGCCGAGATTCGCGACACCTCGCCGAAGCTCCTCGGCATCCAGGACGCGCGCGGTGCGGGCGGTGGATTCGGCGGCCCTCAAGCGACGGTCGTCGAGGAGCAGCACCTGGGTACTTTCGCGCACTACCCGGCGCTCTCGATCACGACCACCGTGGCGTTTAGTGGATTTGATGTGCGCGGTGGCGTCAATGCCCTGCGTGTGATGGTGCCCGATCCGAGCAGGTTGCGGATCGTCGCCGTGGGCGGCAGCTTTGTGGCCAGCGGGTGTGCTCGCGATGTCGCGAACATCGTCGAGGTGCTGCGCTCGATCGAGGCGGCTACCGGCGCCCTGCTGACCGCGGGCGACGAATCCTGCTCCGAAGGGGCGTCCGCAGAGAAGTAGAGTGCACGGGTTGGGGGAGGCGGGGCTCTCCCCGTCTCCTTTCGTACACTCATCCTGTGAGCGCCGAGAGCCCGCGACCCGCCGTCTGTCTCCTCTCGGGAGGTATGGATTCGGCCGTGACCTTGTTCGAGGCGCGCGCGGCGGGGTTCGCACCCCACGCGCTCTCCTTCCGCTACGGCCAGCGACACGCCGTCGAGTTGGAGTCCGCGCGGCGCGTGGCCCGCGCCGGGGGCGCCGTCGAGCACCGCACGGTGGAGGTGGATCTGTCCGCCATCGGGGGGTCGGCCCTGACCGATGCGATCGCGGTGCCGCTGGATCGGCCCGAGGCGGAGCTCGCCGAGGGCGTTCCGGTGACCTACGTCCCGGCCCGCAACACGGTCTTCCTCGCGGTCGCCCTCGGATGGGCCGAGGTGCTGGGGGCGCGCGACATCTTTCTGGGCGTCAATGCTCTCGACTACTCGGGCTACCCTGACTGCCGCCCGGCCTTCCTCGAGGCCTTCGAACGCCTCGCCGCCCTGGCGACCGCCGCCGGGACGGAGGAGGGCGTGCGCGTGCGGATCCGAGCCCCGCTGTTGGAGATGACCAAGGCCGAGATCGTGCTGCGTGCCGAAGACCTGGATTGCGACCTGGGCCTGACGCACACCTGCTACGACCCCGTCGCGGGTCCGCCCGTCCTGGCCTGCGGGCGCTGCGATGCGTGCACCCTGCGCCTCAAGGGCTTTCGCGAGGCGGATCGCGAGGACCCCCTGGCCTACGCGCAGTAGCCGCTCGGTGCACCGCCGTGTAGCTTCTAGCTCATGAAGGGTGAGGAGGTTCGAGCTGATGCGCTGCCCGACGAACGCCTGCGCGCGCTGCAGCGCCTGCTGGAGATCATCGATCGCCTGCGAGAGCCCGGGGGGTGCCCGTGGGATCGCGAGCAGACTGTCGCGAGCATGGCCCCACATGTCGTCGAGGAGGCGCACGAACTGGTCGAGGCCGTAGACGGTGGCGACGACGGCGACACGGTTGAGGAGGCGGGCGATGTGCTCATGGCCCTGACGATGATCTGCCGCATCGCATCGGAGGAGGGCCGCTTCGATCTGGCCGATGCAGCGCGGGCGGTGTCGGACAAGCTCGTGCGGCGCCACCCCCATGTCTTTGGTGACGCCGAGGCGGGCGATCCCCAGCAGGTGCTGCGCCAGTGGGAGGAGATCAAGGCCGGTGAGCGGCGAGACAAGGGGCGCGACGAAGGTGCCCTGACGGGCATTCCGCGCTCTCTGCCCGCGCTCCAGCGCGCGGAGCGCACCTGCGAGAGAGCGGTAGCGTCCGGATTCCGCTGGGCGAGTGCGGCGGGCGCGCTGGAGAAGGTTGTCGAGGAGTTCGCGGAGCTGCGGGAGGTCCTGGAGGGAGTGGACCTGGATCAGCCCGAGGTAGCGGTGGACGAGGAGACCGCGGTGCGGATCGAGGAGGAGCTGGGCGATCTGCTCCTTGCCGGCGCCTACCTGGGCTCCTACCTGGGCGTCGATCCCGAGCGGGCCTGCCGCGCCGCCCTGGGCCGATTCGAGCAGCGCTTTCGCTTCATGGAGGAGCGGCTCGCAGGTCCTCTCGGTGAGCGCTCGTTGGAGGAACTCATGGCGGCATGGAGTGAGGCCAAGCGGGCGTTCTCGTGAGGGGGACCGTTCCGCTCGCCTTCGGCGCCCTCGCGCTGCTCGCCTTCTCCGCCGGCGTGCGCCTGTGGGGCCTCGATTTTCTGCTGCCGTCCCTCTTCGAGCCCGACGCTCACATCCCGGTTCAGGTCGAGCTGATCGAGACCGCCGCGCCCGAGCCCCTGGAAAACGCCAACTACGGGAAGTACCCGCTGCTCCTGGCCCACATCACGACCGCCTGTACGCCGCGCGTGGGGTGGCATGCGCTCGCGTCCGGCGGCCTCGCCGAGCAAGTCACCCAGGCCATCCACCCGGTGATGCGCGTACGCCTCGTCGTGGCGCTCCTCTCCCTGCTCGTCCTCCCGGCAACCTGGCTGCTCGCGCGGCTCACCATGCCGCGCGGCTGGTCCTTGCTGGCCGCGGCCCTGGCCGGCACGAGCTTGCTCTCGATCAACTTCGCCGTCCAGGCCCGGCCCCACGGTGCCGCCGCACCGTTGATGGTCCTGGCCGTCCTGGCCTGTGTGCTCATGCGTCGGCGCCCGCGAGCGAGCACCTATCTCCTGGCGGCGCTGGCCGTCGCTCTGGCCTTCGGCTCCCTGCAGAGTGGAGTGGCCGTCTTCATTCCTCTGGTCCTCGCCCACTTCCTCGCCGCGCCCCGCTCAGGTGTCCGGCGACACCTGTGGTTGCTCGTCTTCCTCGCCACGGCGGCGGCGGCGGTCATCCTCCTCTATCCCTTTCTGCTGGAGTCCGCCGCGACACCCGCGGGCGGCGTGGAGCTCTCGGGCATCAAGTTGGACCAGGCGGGGCACAAGCTCTTCCTCGACTTATTCAATGGCAAGGGCGCGCCGCTGCTCGTCCACTCCCTCTGGTCCTGGGATCCGGCCCTGGCCATCGGTGCGGGGCTGGGCCTGATCGTGTGGCTCGTGGATGTGGTGTCCCGGCGATCCAGTGGTGCCTCGGCTCCCCTTGCCGATCGCCTCGTCGCACTCTCCTTCGCCTTTCCCTACGCCGTGGTGATCGGCCTCTACGAGCGCAGCAACGAGCGCTTCTTGTTGCCGCTCATTCCCTTCCTGGCCTGCCTCGCGGCCTGGGGGTTGTGGAGGCTTCTCTCTGACCGACGACCAGCGCTCATCACCGCCGTCTTTCTCGGCCTACTGGTCTTTCCTTCGGTCGTCGCCGTGCGCTTTGCTCAACTCAGGAATTTGCCTTCGACCTACGAAGAGGCCGCGGCCTGGATCCAGGAGACGGTGGACCCAGCCGAGGACATCGTCCACCTGAGCATTCCCATGACCTTGCCCGTGCGCTCTACTGCCGCCTCCCTGGCCGCGGAGAAGGCGTTCTTTCCCGGGCGCGGGCTGGGCTGGTACGACTACCAGGAAGCGGTCGGCGAGGCGGACTCCGACCAGGCTTACCGGACGCGCTGGCTCCCCCTCCACAACATGGAGCTGCTCCAGTGGGCGCGACGCTCTCGCAGGGAGTTCGTGCATTCGCTCGCGGGAGGCTATTGCATAAACGAGGTCTTCACCGGCCGATCTGTCGGGACGGAACTTGAGGACGTTCGCATCGGCTTGCAGCAAGAGGCGAAGCTGCTCCTGCGCCTCTCGCCCGACGAGCACCCGATGGTGAGTCTGCCCATCGGCTACCAGGAAGCCACAAACGTCCCCTTGCCGCACCGCGCCATGCGCATCCTGCGCGCCCGCGCCCTGGGGCCGTACCTGGAGATCTTCCGCCTTCCGCCTCCGTCCTCCGAACCGGCGATTCCGCGCTGATCGGACCGCTCACGAACCGGAGTACCCGAGTGCGCAGACCGACGGCTCGTGGCGCCTCGAAGCGCGGCGCGAGCACCCGTGACGAGAGAACATCGGCCAGCGTGCGCACGGAGTCGATCGCCTCGTGCCAGGAGCGGCGGCGCCGTCCACTCCATGCGCGTCGTCTACGAACCCTGCGACTTCGAACGGCTCCACTCGAGCAGGCGACGGATCGCCAGCACCATGTCGGCCAGCTCGGCGGGGCGGACGCTCGGATCGGTGCGCATGCCGGTGGAGCGGGCGCACAGGCGCTCGGCGACGGGGAACTCGCCGGTCTGACCGAAGATCTCGTAGGTTGCCAGGGGCAGGTTGGACCATAGGCGGACGTCGATCTTCTCGCGCGCCAGGCCTTGCAGAAGCACGGAGCGTTCGAGGGCGCAGTCCTCTTCCAGTTCGAAGGGGAAGGTGTAGTAGCAGGGACTCGCGTCCGGCGGGACGTGCTGCACCCTGACTCCCTCGAGGGCGCCTAGCCGCTCATGGAGGAACGCACCGTTACGCGTGCGCGCCGCGCGGATCTTGTCGAAGCGTTCCAGTTGCCCGATGCCCAGGGCGGCCTGGAGCGTGCTCATACGGTAGTTCCAGCCGACCATCCGGTATTCGAGGCGCGTCTCGGGGTTGAAGAACGCGTGCTCCATGGGCGATCCCCCGTCGGGCGCGCTCTCGCCGAGATTCATGGCGATGCGCGCGCGAGCGAAGAGCTCGGGGTCATCGGTCATGACGGCGCCACCCTCGCCCGTCGTGATGTTCTTGGGGCTGCCGAAGCTGAAGCAGCCGAGGTGGCCGACCGTGCCCAGCGCCTTCCCGCGCCAGGTCGATCCGTGGGCGTGGGCGGCGTCCTCGATCACGAACAGGCCGTGCCGCTCGGCGATCGCGCCGATGGCCTCCATGTCGCAGGCGACGCCCGCAATGTGGACCGGGATGATCGCCCGCGTGCGGTCGCAGACGGCCTCCTCGATTCGCGCGGGATCGATGTTCCAGGTCTCGGGATCGGCGTCGACGAAGACCGGCACGGCGCCCTGGTGCATGACGGCCATCGCGGTCGCGACGTAGGTCATGGCGGGGACAATCACCTCGTCCCCCGGTCCTACACGAGCGGCCATCAATGCGGTGTGAAGGGCGGAGGTGCCGGAGGAGACCGCCAGGGCGTGCCGGCAGCCGAAGCGCTCGGCGAGCATCGACTCGAAGCGCCGCACCGGCTCACCGTCGAAGAAGGAAGTGCTCTGGGCCCGCGCCGCTCGGCGCAGGGCGCGGCGCTCGAAGCGCGTGAAGGGGCGTGGGGGAGGCATGGGGACGAGCCTCACGGGCCAGCCTCCGCCGATCGCAGGCCGATCGTCGCGGGAGACGAGGCGACGCACGAGGCCGTAGGTCGCTTGGGTCAAGTCGAGCGCCTGGCGGATGCCGTAGGCGTGCTGGTTGGCCTTGATCCAGCCCTTCATCTCGCGAAACCCGGCTCCATTTTGGTGCTTGGAGAGCGTGGTGGTCGTGGGGGTATCCCTTACGGCCCGCAGCAGGCGGCGGCGCCCGCGGCGAGACGGTCCCTCAGGCAGTGAGTGTACCGCTGCGCAGTCCGCTCGTCTGCCGGTATGGGGCCGGGTGAGCGACGATCCTCGGGGGGCGCTAGCGGCCCTGACCGGCGTTCAGCAGGCGCCGATTGGCGGCCATGGCCGCTGCGACGACGTCTGTGCGGTCGTAGAAGTCGACCGAGATCACGTTGGGCCTCAGGCCGCTGTCGAGCCAGCGGGTGATCCAGCGTCCGGGAAGGTCGAAGAGCGGCTTGCTCATGCCCTCCAGGCCGCGGCGCGCGCAGATGGGGTCGGAGACGATCGTCTCAAGGTTGGGGGTGAAGGTCAGGTAGGCGCACTGCAGGCGGTCGGGCGCCCGGGAACGGATGCGCGCGTCCAGGCGCTCGCGGAGAGTGTCGAGGGTGCGCGCGTCCGTCCAGACGCTGTCGAGCACTCCGCGCGCGAGGTACGTGGCCCTGCGCGCGGCGAAGCCGGAGTGATCGAAGATGGCGATCAGGTTGCGGCTGGAACTCCAGAGAGAGGCCAGGGTCCACTCGCCGAGAGGAGCGGAGCTCTCGAAGAGGTGGTCTGCGAGAGCGTGCTGCACATGCTCATCCAGCTCGCCGTGGGCGGCCGCCGTCGGCATGGCCTGGAAATCGAGCAACACGGGCTCGCGCGGGTGGTCGTGAGCGAAGAGCCGCACCTCTTCGAGGGCTCCGGCCAGCTCGCGGGAGACCAGGCCGTGGACGAGGACCAGCTTTCCTTCGTGGCGCGCCACGCGCAGGTCGAGGTATCGGATGCCTTCAGCGAGCTGTTCCGCGATCGATCGCTCCTGCGTCCGTGCCCAGGCGGCTGTGAGCGCACCGAAGCTCGCGTAGAGCTCCGGTTTGCCGGGGGCGGAGGCTGATGTGCGGGTGATGGCGTGAGAACCCGAGTCGTGGGTGCCGGGCAGGACCAGGTCCACCAGGCGCGTCCGCGGATGGTGCTCGTGGAGCCCCGCCACCCAATCCGCACGCGCCGCCGGCTCCGCCCCGTCCCCGCAGTGGCCCGTGGAGAGCAGGATGAGCAGTGTCGTGGCTAGAAGCATGGGCTGTGTGCCGGCATGGTTAATTACGCCGAGCCTCACCTCATCGTGACAGGAAAGGGCGCTTTCGGTGGTCGCGGACCTCGGGCGGCCATCCGCTCCGTGCTCCGCGCGAACAGTCGCCTTCTCGGCCCGAGTCCGGGCTGGACGGAGGTTCGCCGGAGGCTATACTTCGACCCCGAATCTGCGGGGATGTAGCTCAATTGGTTAGAGTGCCGGCCTGTCACGCCGGAGGTTGCGGGTTCAAGTCCCGTCATCCTCGCCATCCCCGCTGCTCGCGTCGCCGGTGCCCGTGGAGCGCCCCGCCGGGTGAGTTCCGAGCCCGACCGAGCAGGCCCAGGCCCCATGCAGGAGACCCTTCCCGATCCCACAATCGTCGAGGATGAAGAGGGACTCGCGAGGCTGCTGGAGGACCTCGAGGGCGTCGATGAGGTGGCGGTAGACACGGAGGCCGACTCCTTCTTCAGCTACCGGGAAAAGGTCTGCCTGATCCAGATCACCGCCGGCGGCCGGGACTACCTCGTCGATCCGCTGGCGGATGTGGACATCGCTCCCCTCGGAGAGGTCCTGGCGGATCCGAGGCGCATCAAGGTCTTTCACGACGGCGAGTACGACGTCCTGCTATTCAAGCGCGAGTACGGCTTCGAGTTTGCGAACCTCTTCGACACGCGCATCGCCGTCGCGACCCTCGGCTCGAAGAGCCCCGGTCTCGCCAACGTCCTCGACGAACGGTTCGACGTTCAACTGGACAAGTCACTGCAGCGCTCGGACTGGGGCGCGCGCCCGCTCTCCGACCGTCAGATAGCCTACGCGCGCCTCGACACCCACTACCTGCTGCCTCTCATGGCCGAGTTGAAGGCCGAACTCGAGCAGAGCGGCCGGGCGGCCATCGTGGAGGGCGAGTGCGCGCGTTTGGAAGAGATGGACGCTCCCGCGGTGGCCTTTCGGCCCGACGACTGGGTGCGTGTCAAGGGAGCTCGCCAGCTTGCTCCGCCCCAGCGCAGAACCCTGCGCGAGCTGTGCTGCCTGCGCGATCGCCTGGCCGAGCGGAGTGATCTGCCTCCTTTCAAGGTCATGGGCAACGTTACCTTGATCGCGCTGGCGACCCTGACACCCAGCGACGAGCACGGTCTGGCCGAGATGCCCGGCCTGTCTTGGCGCCAGGTTCGCCGCTTCGGCGCTGAGTTGCTCGATACCCTCAAGGCGGCGCGCCGTCTGGATCCGATCGCGCGCATGCCCGAACTCCCCTCGCGCGACGGCACCGCGGGCCTCTCGGTGGAGGCTCTGGAGCTGTTCGATCGCCTCAAGACCTGGCGCAAGAAACGCGCGCACGAGGAAGACTTCGACTCCTCGTTGGTGCTCAACCGCCATGCCCTCGCGCGCGTTGTTCGCGAGTGCCCCGAAAGTGTCGAAGCCCTCTCGCGCATCCGCGGCGTGGTCGCCTGGCAGGTCGAGCGCTACGGTGACTCCCTGGTGGAAGTCGTGCGCACCTGGCAGAGCGACCTCTCGAACGGGCGCATCGACACCCGGCGCCGGCGGCGCTAGCAGCCCGCGCCCTGGACCAGGGCTAATCCTGGCCGTGCGGGCCTGGCGGTGCATGCGAGTGTAGGGCGCGGCGGGGCGGACTTGTCGCCCGTCCCGCCGCATGGTGGAGACGATGGGAGTCGAACCCACGACCTTCGCATTGCGAACGCGACGCTCTGCCAATTGAGCTACGTCCCCGAGCCGCGCGGGCTTCCTCGCGCGGGGCGGGATTCTAACCCGCATCTCTCGCCGACTTCCGCTTCAGAATGCTCATTTGACCCTGGACGGCATGGTTGGAGTGGTGAGCGATGGGAAGGGGCGGGTGGGCAGGGGCCGGCCGGTCCGCAGCGGCGGCCCGCGCCCTGGTACGATCTCTTCCACGCACCCCTTCCAGCGTGCGCCCAGCCGTGATGCTTCGAGCCCTCTTTCTCGTCTCCTGCGCTTTCGGCGTGCTGCCGGTCCAGGGCCCGGCGCCCTCCGCCGAGCTGCACGAGACTCCCTGGCGAGAGCTCTCCCTGCCGCGCGGTTTCGTGCTCGATCTGGAGCGCGGGAGGGTCAGCGACCGACCGTACTCCGCCGATCGCCCGCTGCTCGAGTGGGGAGAGCGCGGGCTGACGGCGACCGTGCCCCTGCGGTTCCTCGACGGCATCGCGCCGGTGGGCCCGCGTCGGCGCATCGCCCGCGACCAGGGCTCGCAGACGAGCGAATTGTCCGTGGTCGCCGGTGTCGAGGCAGCCTTCGATCTCGGCCAGCGCGGCTGGGGCTACCTGCGCGTCGTGGAAGCGAGCGAGTCCACCTGCCGTCTGGAGTACGCGTTCGAGGGTGATCCAGAACTTGACGTCCTCGAGCGCGATCCCGCGCTCCTCGCTGCCCGCTCTCTGCGCGAGGGCATCGAGCTGACCTGGGAAGGATCCGGCACGGGCCCCGTACGCATCGAACGCCGGCCGCTCGGGTACGGCGTCGGCACGGCGGGTGATGGGTGGGAGGAGACCGCGCGCGTCGAGGGCGGACGATGGCGCGACGAGTCCGCGCCACCGGGAGCGAGCTTCGAGTACCGAGTCCGACGCCAGGCGTCGAGCTCCGGATTCGGCAACCGCGTCGTCGGCGTGGCCGGGCTCGCGCCCGAGAGCGAGGCCTTGCCCCTCGCCAAGGGACGGCGCATCGACCTGGTGAGCTGCTCGGTTGCCAGCGCTCGCGTCGACCTGCGGGTCGAGTACGTGGGCACTAATGGCGCCCAGTTCTCCGTCGGCCCGCTCGTGCGCGCCCACCTGCTCGCTCCCGTGGAGGCCCGCACCTGGAGCTTGCCCGAACCTTCCGAACGCACCTACAAGAGCGAGCGCATCTTCGTCCCCGTCGGCAAGGCCCTGGCCGTGGTCACGCCAGAGGGTTTCTTCGCGCGCGTGAGCGTGGAGGTCGAGGGGGCGGGAGAGGTCATCCTGCGCCGCCAGATCAACCTCACCGGTGGCCGCACCTTCTTGCCCTCGCCGCCGCCGCCGAACCTCACCTGGATTGGCGGACGAGGTGTCACCTTCGTCTTTCCAGCCGCGGCCCTTGAGTGCTCCGAGGCGGAGCAGGCCTCGATCGTCGTCGAGCGCCGGGAGGGGGGGCAGGCCGGAGATTGGGCGCCCTGCGTCCAGGGCACGAGCGGACAGCGCGAGCTGGTGGACGCCGACCCGGGGGCGGGAGGCCTCGTGCGCTACCGCTTCCGCTACGCCCTCCCCGACGGCGCGCGCTCCCTTGCCGGCCCACCGCTGGGCATACTCGTCGGCGACGACGGAGGGCCGCTCACCGCGCAGCTGATCGAGCGCTGCGTGGCGGACCTCGCTCACCCGGAGTTTGCCCGACGCTCGGAGGCTCGCGACATCCTGACGGCCATCGGCGAGCCCGCCTTCCCGAGCTTGCGGGTGGCGCTCGGTTCCGCTGACCCCGAACGGGCGGCCGCGGCACGCGATCTGATCGAGGCCGGACGGGCGGGGAGCACGGAAGACAGGCGAGCGGGCGTGGAGAGCCTCGCCGGCGTGCTGCTCGAGACCCGTGCACTCGCCGATGGCCTCGGTACGCCGCCCTCGGCCGACTGGCTGGCGCCCGCGCCCGGCGCGCGCGCCCTGGCGATGCTGTGCGACCTGCTCGGCGCCCCCACCACTCTCCCCGCACCCGATGACGCGGCGCTGGAGCGCTGGCGGGCGCTCCTGGCGGAAGCCGATCCTGCCGCCGGCGTGCGCCTGCTGGCCGCGTTCGTGCCGGAACTCGCCGCCGCTCCCCGGGAGGACATTTCCGGCAGGATCGCTCGCACCGGGGGGCCCGCGCCGACGGGGCCGCCCGATTGGGACCTCGGCGGCCTGGAAGTGCTGAGCGCCGCGGCCCTGCGCGCCGATCTGGCGCGGCGCATCGACCTCGAAGATCCCTGGAGTGCCCTGGTGCGCCTGCAGGTTCTGCGCGATCTGGAACACGCCGACCCGTCCCTCGTGGGCGGCGTCTCCCTCGAAAGGGAGACCGCCGCCTTGCGGCGCGCCCTGCTGGCCGAGTCGCTCCTCGCCCGGCGCGCCGACTCCGCTTCCGTCTCCTCGCCAGATCCCTTCATGCAGGCCGCCCTGGCGGTCATCGACGATCCTGGCGCGCGCCTCAAGGGAGCCCTCGACCTGGCCGATCTGCGCCTGGAGCGGGCGCCCGGCGAGAGCGGGGTCGAACGCGAGTCCCTGCGCATCGAGGAACCCAGCACACCGCTGCTCTTCGCCGCTGTCGCGGACCTGGAGGCGGCGGGCATCGAAAACGTCGACCTCTTCCTGCCTCCCGGTGTCTATCCGGCCGAAGCGTCGTCGGGGACCCTGCGCATCGCCGTGGACGGACTGCGCATCGTGGGGGAAGGGGAGTGCGTCCTGGGCTTCGGCCTGTCGATCCAGAACGGAGCGGAGGTCGCGCTCGAGGGCCTGCGCATCGCCCCGGTGGGGAGCACCGCCGTGTCCTGCATGTCCGCCCGCGTCTCTCTGCGAGACTGCACGATCGAGGCATCGCTCGTGGGTATCCAGGCCTCCGGGGCGGTGGTGGAGCTTTCGCACACGACCCTCCTAGGCAGCGGATCGAACGCGAACTCCGGCGGCGTCCGGATGACCGGGGGGTCGCTCCTGCTGGCCCGCGAGAGCCGGATCGAGTCGGGGATTGGCGCCATCTTCGGCGCGCGTGCCGCGCTGCTGGAGCGCTGCGCCGTGATCGGCATCCTGCGTGGCGGGATCATCGGGGCGTCGGACAGCGAGTTGTGGCTCGTCGATTCCTATGTGGAAGCAGCCACGAATGCCATCTCGAAGATGCAGCGGGGCGTGATCGCGGGATCGGTGCTGGTCGGAGATGGAATGGCGGGCGGGAGTCTGGGAGAGGAACTGTTCGTGTGTCCCGACCACCTTTCGAGTGACGGATCGGCCGGCGACCTCGGGGCCGCACCCCTGCTCGATCACTGCCCGTTCGGTCGCTGACCCCCTGGGCCGATGCCCGTATGATTCCAGGGGAATCACCGATCCAGGACAATGACCATGAACAGCTTCGACAGCCGTGCCGCGCTCGAGGTCGGCGGCAGCACCTACACAATCCACCGCCTCGGCGCCCTCGAGGAGCGAGGCCACGACCTGGCCCGCCTGCCCTACGCCCTGCGGATCCTGCTCGAGAACCTGCTGCGCACCGAGGACGGCGTGGCGGTCGAGGCGGCCGACATCGAGGCCCTGGCGTCCTGGGACCCCGCGGCCGCTCCCGAGCGCGAGATCGCGTTCACGCCCGGGCGCGTCCTGCTGCAGGACTTCACCGGCGTCCCGGCGGTCGTCGACCTGGCGGCCATGCGCGATGCCGTGGCGTCGATGGGCGGCGATCCGCGCACGATCAACCCCTTGCAGCCCGTCGAGCTGGTCATCGACCACTCCGTGCAGGTGGACCGCTTCGGCAGCCCTTCCGCGCGCGAGGAGAACGCTCGCATCGAGTACGAGCGCAACAGCGAGCGCTACACCTTCCTGCGCTGGGGACAGACCGCTCTCGCTAACTTCAAGGTCGTGCCGCCCGAGACCGGCATCGTTCACCAGGTCAACCTGGAGTACCTGGCGCGGGTCGTGATGGACGCCCCGAGCGCGGGCGACGCGCCCCTGGCCTACCCCGACACCCTCGTGGGCACCGACTCGCACACGACGATGATCAACGGGCTGGGCGTCCTCGGCTGGGGCGTCGGCGGCATCGAGGCCGAGGCGGCCATGCTGGGGCAGCCCGTGTCGATGCTGATTCCCCAGGTGATCGGCGTGCGGCTCGTCGGGGCGCTGCCCGAGGGCGCGACCGCCACGGACCTCGTGTTGCGCATCGTGGAGGTCCTGCGTGCCCACGGCGTCGTGGGCAAGTTCGTCGAGTTCACTGGGCCGGGGCTGGACGGGCTCTCGCTTGCCAGCCGGGCGACGATCGCCAACATGGCGCCGGAGTACGGCGCGACCTGCGGTCTCTTCCCCATCGACGGGAAGGTGATCGACTACCTGCGCTTGACGGGGCGGTCGGCGGCGCGCATCGCGCTGGTCGAGGCCTACGCCCGAGCGCAGGGGATGTTCCGCACCGCCGACTCACCCGAGGCGAGCTACACGGACGTGGTCGAGGTCGATCTGTCGGCCATCTCCGCCTGCCTGGCCGGGCCCAAGCGCCCCCAGGACCGCGTGTCCCTCGAAGAGGCAAGCGCGGGCTTTGCGAGCAGCGCGCAGGAGATTCGTGCCACCGCGGGCCTAGATCAGGTCGGGCCGGTGGCTGTCTCAGGGGACAGTGGTGAGTACGAACTGGACGACGGGAGCGTCGTCATCGCCGCGATCACGAGCTGCACCAACACCTCCAACCCCTCAGTGCTGGTCGCCGCGGGCCTCCTGGCGAAGAAGGCCCTCGAGCGCGGCCTCGCGAGCAAGCCGTGGGTGAAGACCAGCCTCGCTCCCGGATCGCTCGTGGTCACCGAGTACCTTGAGGAAGCAGGACTGCTCGAGCCCCTCGGCGCGCTCGGCTTTCACGTCGTCGGGTACGGCTGCACGACCTGCATCGGCAACAGTGGTCCGCTCCCCACGGAAGTGGCCGACGCCATTGACCGCGGCGACCTGGTCGCCTGCTCGGTGCTCTCGGGGAACCGCAACTTCGAGGGCCGCGTGCACGCGAAGGTGCGAGCGAACTACCTCGCCTCGCCGCCTCTGGTCGTGGCCTATGCCCTGGCGGGAAGTCTGGAAACAGACCTGACGAAGGACCCGATCGGGACGGGCTCGGACGGAGAACCGGTCTTCCTCGCGGATCTGTGGCCGAGTGAAGCGGAGATCGAGGATGTCGTCCGCACGGGTGTTCGCGCGGACATGTACCGCGAGAGCTACGAGGACGTCCTCGTCGGCAGCGACGCCTGGCGCGCCCTGCCCGTCCCCGAGGGAGACACCTACGCCTGGGACCCGACCTCCACCTACGTGAAGCTCCCGCCGTTCTTCCAGAACATGGCGGCCGAGGTCGGCGGCGTGGCTGATGTGGCGGGCGCGCGCGCCCTGTGTCTCCTGGGCGACAGCATCACGACCGATCACATCTCTCCCGCGGGCGCCATCGCCGCAGAGAGCCCGGCGGCGGAGTATCTCATCTCGAACGGTGTCGCCGGGGAGGACTTCAACTCCTACGGATCGCGGCGCGGCAACCACGAGGTGATGATGCGCGGGACCTTCGCGAACGTGCGGCTGAAGAACCGTCTCGCGCCCGGGACCGAAGGCGGCCTGACCGTGCACCAGCCGGACGGGGAGCAGATGAGCATCTTCGACGCCGCGGCTGCGTACCGCGAGGAGGGCGTGCCGCTCACGATCCTGGCCGGCAGGGAGTACGGGACGGGTTCTTCGCGCGATTGGGCGGCCAAGGGGCCCGCCTTGCTGGGCGTGCGCGTCGTCATCGCGCAGAGCTTCGAGCGCATCCACCGCTCGAACCTGATCGGCATGGGCATCCTGCCCTTGCAGTTCGCCGAGGGTGAGTCGGCGGAGAGCCTGGGCCTCACGGGCCGCGAGACCTTCGACTTCACGGGCCTCGCGGCCGCGATCGAGGAGGACTTCGCCGTGGGCAACACCATCGCTGTGCGCGCGACAGCCGACGATGGTGGCGTCGTGGAGTTCGAGGCGATCTCACGCATCGACACGCCCAACGAGGTCGAGTACTACCGCAACGGAGGCATCCTCCAGTTCGTCTTGCGGCGGCTCTCCAAGTAGTTCCCCGAGGCTGTTCCATGCGCCTGTCGAGTTCCATCCTGCTGGCGGCGATCCTCGGCATCGGGCTGAGCGGTTCGGAGGCATCGGCGCAGGTGGAGGAGTTCGAGGCGGCGCACGCGGATGCGGTGGGTGAGCTCGTCGGAGGGCTCGAGGAGCTCGCGGGCTGGTGCACCCGCAAGAAGCTGTACGGAGCCCGCGCCGGCGTCTGGCGTTCCGTCCTGGGGTTTGACGATGGTCATGAGCAGGCGCGGCGCGGCCTCGGCTACAAGCGCAACCGCGACGGAGAGTGGGTCGCCCCCAGGAAGCCGCGCGTCCCACGCGACTTCGACAAGCGGGCCCTGGAGGAGTTCCCCGCCAGGCACCTCAAGGTCGCGCTGGCCTTCCGGGACCGCGTGCTGCGCTTGCTCGAAGAGCACGAGAGCGAGCTTGAGATCGGCCGGGCGCGGGCCGTGCGCGAGCAGTTGCTGGTGCTCGATCCCGATGACGCGGTCGTCCGCAAGGGCCGAGGTGAGGTGCGCGTCGGAGAGCGCTGGGTGCTGGGGGAGACGTCTCGCGCGGTAGAGCGCCGAGGGACCTTCTCTCCTCTGGCGCGCGAGCTCCTCGCGGCCGCCCCGGGCCCCGTCACGGTTGCCCCCAGCGCCCGCGAGCGGGCGTTCGGCCTGGAATGGACCGCCTGCCTCTCCGCGGGAGGCGTGCGCGTGCTGGGGACCTGCCCACGCGAGGAACTTGAGCGGATCATGCGCGTGTTGCTCGCCCAGCGCTCGTTCGTCAACCAGGTCCTGGGGCTCGAAGCCGACTTTCCCAGCCGCTTTACCGCCTACGCGCTGACCGACGCCGATCAGGGCAGGCGCTTCATTGCCGCCCATCCCGACGCCGATGAGCGGATCCGGCGCTTCATGGAAAAACTCGTCGCGGGCGCGATCCCCGGAAGCCACGACGTGGCGGCCTGGTGTGATTCGCCCGAGAAGCGCCTCGATGGACTGGCTCGTCTCGGCTTGCAGTACCTCCTGGGCGACGCCTTCCGGATCGACGGGGATCACGGCTGGGCGTTCGAGGGGTTCGGCCTGTACATCACGCGCGAGCTCGTGGGCACGCGTCTGACCTGGTTCGTGAAGCCCTCCGACTACCTGTTGCCGGAGGAGGATGCTGCCCTACGCAGCCGCTTGCTCCAGCCTGGCTCGGACTGGTTCGTCGAGGCGGCGCGCATCCTGGCCGGCGAGCGCTCTCCCAAGCTGATCTATGCGCTTGGCAGATCGGTCAACTCTCTAACCACCGAGGACATGCTGCTCTCCTACGTGCTGGCCGCCTATCTGGTGGAGGCACGACCCGAAGAAGCCGTCGTGCTCCTGCGCCGCATTGGCGCGGGCGAATCGTCGCAGGCAGCCGTGGAGTCCGTGTTGGATCTGGACCTCGCCCAGTTGGGCCGGCGCTTGCGTCGCTGGCTCGACGAGCGCATCGCCGAGGAGCGAAGCGCCGATCGGTGAAGGGTCAGCCAGCGTCGACGTTGGTGGATCCTGACCGTGCAGTGGGGGACGGCGTCGCCTCGGGCTCGGCCCTCACCACCCGCAGGGGGTAGCCGGGGAACTCGAACGCGTCCACCTGGATGATCGCGTCGCGAGTCTCGGCGGCCAGCCGGACGAGGTCGCGCTCGGCTGCCGTCAGCACCCCCGCCTCAACGGCTGCGTCGAGCCGCGCTTCCTTGTCGGCTCCCGTGACCGTCTTGTCCTTGATGGCCTGCTTGAGCTTCTTGCGAGCCTCCGAGGCGGCCAGGACGATGTGCAGCGCCTTCTCGAGCGCGCCCAGGCCGGGCTCGTTCTCGTCGGGCATGAACATCTCACGCGAGAGCAGCTCGCGTACTTCCTGGTTGGTGAGCATCGCTCGCGACATCTGGCTCTCCAGGCTGTCGCTGGGACCGCGGTGCCGGGACCAGACCGGGAAGAGCTTGAAGCGCAGCGCGTGGGCGATCGGGCGGTTGGGGAGGTTGTCGAGGAGGCCCAGCAGAGCTTCCTCAATCTTGAACAGCGCGGTCTCCATGGACCAGCGCAGGAACGGGACCTCGATCTCCCTGCGGCCGCCGTCCTCGAAGCGCTTGAGCGCCGCGGAGCCCAGGAAGAGCCAGGCCAATCCGTCCGCGAGGCGACCCGTGAGCTTCTCCCTGAACTTCAGGGTGGCGCCCAGGGTCATCATCGAGACCTCGGCGCAGACCGAGTAGGCGGCGCTCATGCGGTCAAGCCCGCGGAAGTAGGGGGCCGCCGGTCCATCCACCGGAGAGCTCGCCAGGAGCGAGCACGTCCAGCCCAGCGTCGTCGCCCGCGTGGCGTTGGAGAACACCAGGCCGATGTGACCGAAGAACGCTGCGTCGAAGCGATTCAGATCATTGGATTGGATGCTCTGGATCTCCTCCAGGGCGAAGGGATGGCAGCGGATGGCGCCCTGGCCGAAGATGATCATCGAGCGCGTCAGGATGTTCGCGCCCTCGACCGTGATGCTGATCGGAAGGCCCTGGTAGCCAAGGCCCAGGGAGTTGCGAGGGCCCAGCGAGATCCCGGCGCCGCCCAGGATGTCCATGCCGTCGATCACGAGCTGGCGCATGCCGTCGGTCAGGTAGGCCTTCATGATGGCCGAGATCACCGCCGGCTTCTGGCCGGCGTCGATCGATCCCGCCGTCAGCGTGCGCGCCGCGTTCATGAGGTAGCTCATGCCGCCGATCGGGGCCATCTTCTCCTCGATGCCTTCGAAACGGCCGATGGGCATGCCGAACTGCTCGCGGATGTTCCCGTAGGCGCTGATCCCGCGCGAGACGGCCTGGGCTGCGCCGCAGGACAGGCCCGGCAGGGAGATCCCGCGCCCCGCCGAGAGGCAGTCCATCAGCATGCGCCAGCCGTGGCCGGCCCTCTCAGGACCGCCGATGATCGCGTCGATGGGCACGAACACGCCGTGACCCCTGGTGGGGCCGTTGATGAAGGACACGCCCAGGGGATCGTGGCGCATGCCGATCTCCACGCCCGGTGTGTCTGTCGGGACCAGAGCGCAGGTGATTCCAAGCTCCTTCTCGCCGCCCAGCAGGCCGTCGGGATCCCGCAGCTTGAAGGCCAGCCCCAGGATCGTCGCCACGGAACTCAGGGTGATGTAGCGCTTGTTCCAGTCGAGACGGATGCCGAGCACCTCCTCGCCCTTGTAGCGCCCGTGGCACACGACGCCGGAACTCTGCATCGAGCCCGCGTCGCTGCCCGCGCCCGGCTCGGTCAAGGCGAAGCAGGGCATCTCCTCGCCGGTCGCCAGGCGCGGCAGGAAGTGGTCCTTCTGTTCCTCGGTCCCGTAGTGCAGGAGCAGCTCGGCCGGCCCGAGAGAGTTGGGGACCATGACCGTCACGGCGCCCGGCGCGCTGCGCGTCGAGACCTTCGTCAGCACCGCCGAACAAGCCTGGGCGGAGAGCCCCTGTCCCCCGTACTTGGTCGGGATGATCAATCCAAAGAAGCCGGCCTTCTTCAGGAACTCCCAGGTCTCGGGAGTGAGGTCGCGCCGCTGGTGGATCTCCCACTCGTCCAGCATGCGGCAGAACTCCTCGGTCGGTCCGTCGAGGAACTCACGCTCGCGCGCGTTGAGTTCAGAGACCTGAAAGTCCACCAGTCGCTGCCAGCGCGGTCTGCCCGAGAAGAGGTCTCCATCCCACCAGACCGTGCCCGCTTCGAGGGCGATCCGCTCGGTCTCGCTCATGGTCGGGAAGATCGGTGCGAGCAGCTTCATCAAGCGCCGCGTGACGAGCATCCGTCGGACCGGGGGAGTGGCGAGCACCAGCAGGGAGAAGGCGAAGGCTACGGTCAGTGTCCAGAACCAGGCCGTGGCTTCGATGCCGTCCACAATCCAGAGGGCGAGGCCGAGCAGAGGGGGCAGGGTCCAGGCCAGGAATGCGCGGCCGATGTGCAGCAACCAGAAGGAGAGGCCGAGGAGGACGAGGGCAGTGAGGGTGATCATGACCGGGGTCGAAACTCGTTATCGGAATGCGTGCGATCGAGCCTGAGTGGCTGCGCGGGCACGGGGCACGCCCGCGAGCGCTTTCCCCGATCCGGGGCTCGTCGTCGCACTTTGTGGCAGGCCATTCAAGCCTGAGCGATGGAAAGAAGCCGGGAGCGCGGGGCTCGAAGAGGGAGTGAAAGAAAGGTGGCGTCACCCGCGTTGGAGCGACGCCACCTTGTATGTCAGGTCCTGTGAGGGTCAGGTGACCCTCCGAGCACAAGGTAGGGATCTACCAAGTGATCGAGACGGCGTTCGACAGGTTGAAGCCCGCGCCGCAGGGAGAACCGTTGGGGTTGCGATACCAGTACTGGTAGCACTTCGTGTCGCCGGCGCTCGCGCCGCCGAGGTTTTGCGCATCGCCGAGCGACGCGTCACCGTTGCCGTCGGGGACGACAACTCCCAGACGAACGACGTTCGCACCACAGCACCGGAGACCGTCACCGAAGGAGATCCCGTTGCCTCCGCCGATGCTGTTGTCGCCCTGGAAGAACAGACCCGGCTGGCCAGGAATGGCGTTGCCGGCGTTCAGGGTACCGCCAGCGGTGGACTCAGCGCCGAGGGTGCTACCGTCGCCAGTCGCGTTGGCGCAACCGCCGTTCGCAC